>Ga0208685_1000013_pt1 | contig 100419 bp, 85 predicted proteins | sample EasRivMeERMLT890_FD_187533 | JGI IMG/M metagenome (GOLD analysis project Ga0208685, IMG submission 187533) | Soil microbial communities from meander-bound floodplain in the East River, Colorado, USA - East River MetaG ERMLT890 (SPAdes) (version 2) | ecosystem: Environmental > Terrestrial > Soil...
TCCCGATCGCTGCGAGCTGCCATCCCGCCAGGTCCGCGAACGGCGCCAGCAGCCAGAACAGCAGCGTCGCCGCTGGGATGCTCACCCGGGCGCCTGCCGCGGCCTCCAGGTATTTCAAGCCTGAGTGAGTGGTCACTAACGCCGCGCCAAAGAGGGCTGCGGACAGCGCGGCGTAGACAATGGCCTCCAACACAACGCCCTCGGGAGATGCCGCGCCCGGGATAGGTGGGCCGGCTCACGCCGGCTGAGCGTCCTCGGCGAGCTGGGCGAGCTGCTCGGCCTGGTGCTCGGCCGAGAGCGCCGAGATCAACTCGTCGAGCTCGCCGTCCATGATCCGGTCGATCTTGTAGAGCGTAAGGTTGATGCGGTGGTCGGTGACGCGCCCCTGCGGAAAGTTGTAGGTGCGGATGCGCTCGGAGCGGTCGCCGCTGCCGATGAGCGACTTGCGGGTGGCAGCCGTCTTCGCGCGCTGCTCGCTGATCTGCCGGTCCTTGATGCGCGCGGCGAGGATGGCAAGCGCGCGCGCCCGGTTCTTGTGCTGCGAACGGTCGTCCTGGCATTCCACCACGATGCCGGAAGGCAGGTGCGTCACGCGCACCGCCGAGTCGGTCTTGTTGACGTGCTGACCGCCCGCCCCGGACGCGCGGAAGGTGTCCACGCGCAGCTCCGCCGGGTTGAGCACTACGTCCGCGACCTCGTCGGCCTCCGGCATCACCGCCACCGTGCACGCGGAGGTGTGGATGCGGCCCTGGGTTTCGGTGACCGGCACCCGCTGCACCCGGTGGCCGCCGGACTCGAACTTGAGCTTGGAATAGGCGCCCTGGCCCGAGATCTTGGCGATGATCTCCTTGTAGCCGCCGAGGTCGGACGGGCTTTGCGATACCACCTCCACCGGCCAGCGCTTGCGCTCGGCATAGCGGCTGTAGAGGCGGAACAGCTCGCCCGCGAAGAGAGCGGATTCCTGGCCGCCGGTGCCGGCGCGGATCTCGAGAAAGATGTTGCGCTCGTCGTTGGGATCCCTGGGCAGCAGCCTGCGCTGCAGCTCCTCCTCGATCCCGGCGAGCCGCTCCCGGGTCTGCCTGATCTCGGACTCGGCGAACTCGCGCATCGAGGGGTCCCCGCTCATTTCCTGGGCCGCCTGGATGTCAGCTTCGCCCTGCACGTAGCGCTGGTAGAGCGCCACGACCGGCGCGATCTCCGCGTGCTCGCGCGTGAGCTTGCGGTAATGGTCGAGGTCGGCGGTCGCATTCTCGGAGGAGAGGAGGCGATTCAGCTCTTCGAGCCGGCCCGAGAGCTGGGCGAGCTTGGCCGCGACGCTGGTTTTCATCGGCGGTGCCGCTACTTATTCCGGCCGCGCAATCTGGTAGAGGCGGGTCAGCAGCTCCGCGAGCTGGTCGCGCTCGTCCTCGCGCGCATGCGAGAGCGCGTGCGTCGGCCCGTGGGTGAGTTTCGCCATGAGCGCGCGCGACAATTGCTCCAGCACCACCTGCGGGTCCTCGCCCTTGCCGAGGCGCCGCAGTGCGCGCTTCATCTCGTGGCGCCGCGCGCGCTCGGCGGCGTCGCGCAGCGCGCGTATGGTCGGCACCAGCTCGCGGTTGCCGAGCCAGTGCATGAACTCGGTGACCTGATTCTCGATGATCACCTCGGCCCGCGCCACGGCGTTCTGGCGCACGTCCATGCCCTCGCGCGCGACCTTCCCCAGGTCGTCCACGCCGTAGAGGAACACGTCGTCCAGCTGCGCCACTTCCTCCTCGATGTCGCGCGGCACCGCGAGATCGAACATGAGCATCGGGCGGTGCTTGCGCGCAGCCAGCGCGCGCTCCATCAGCCCCTTGCCGATGATTGGCAGGGTGCTCGCCGTCGAGCTCACCACGATGTCGTGGCTGGCGAGCTGCGAGGGCAGGTCGTTGAGGGTGATGGCGCGGCCGAGGAAGCGGTCGGCAAGGGCCTGGGCGCGCTCGAGCGTGCGATTGGCAAAGGTGAGACGCCTTGGGTGCTGGGCGGCGAAATGCGTGGCGCAGAGCTCGATCATCTCGCCCGCGCCGATGAAAAGCACGCTCTGCTCGGAGATCGCCGAGTAGATGCGCTGCGCGAGCCCGACGGCGGCGGAAGCCATCGATACCGTTGCCGCGCCGATATCGGTTTCGGAGCGCACCGTCTTCGCCACCGCGAAGGTGCGTTGAAATAGCTTGTTCAGGAGCAAGCCGAGCGTGCCGGCCGCCTGGGCGGTGCGCACCGCCTGCTTGAACTGCCCGAGGATCTGCGGTTCGCCGAGCACCATCGAGTCGAGCCCGCTCGCCACGCGGAAGGCGTGCTTCACCGCCTTCTCCTGCGGCAGCTGGTAGACGTAGGGCTCGATCTGCTGGGGCCTCAGGCTGTGGTAGCCGGCCATCCAGTCGAGCGCCGCGTGCGGGTCCACGGTCGAGCAGTAGATCTCGGTGCGGTTGCAGGTGGAGATGATCGCCGCCTCCTTCACTGGACGGCGATCCACCAGCTCGCGCAGCGCGCCCACCAGGCCTTCGGCGTGGAACACCACCTGCTCGCGCACCGACAGCGGAGCAGTCTGGTGATTGATGCCAACGGCGAAGAGCTGCATTGCGGAGGCCAGGCAAAAAAGAGAGTAAATATTAATACGTTAGCTGCGGTCGCGCCAACGTGGCGCTCGTGATCTTCGGCGGCCGGGTCAGGAGATCAAACCGCGTTCCGCAGTGGCCGGCCGTGCGCCCAACTGACGAGATTGGCGAGAAAGATGCTCAGGGCGCGGCCGTCGTTACCCGACGAGGCCGAGGCATTGTGCGGCGAAAGAATGGCATTGGGACAGTCCCAGAGCGGCGAGTCCGGCACAAGCGGCTCCTGCTCGAACACATCGAGATACGCGCCCCCGAGCTGACCGCTCTTCAATGCCGCGATCACCGCGCCTTCATCCGCGAGCCCGCCGCGCGCGACGTTGATGAGGCAGGCGCCCCGCGGTAGCCGTGCCAGCGTCCCGGCATGGATGATGCGCTGCGTCTCGGGCGTGAGCGGGCACGCCAGCACGATCCAGTTGCAGCGCGGGAGTAGCTCCGGCAATGCGGCGGGTGTGTGCATCTCGTGCACGGGATCCTCCGAACGCTGCGGGCTGCGCCGCACCCCGATGACATGCATGCCTATCGCCTGGCAGAAGCGCGCCACTGCCGTGCCGATGGTGCCGAGTCCCATGATCAGCACAGTCTGTCCCGCCAAGTCGCGCGGCGCCGCGTCGTTGCGCAATGGCGCCCACTCGCGGCGGCCCTGTGCAGCCCACCAACGCGGGAACCTGCGGGCGAGCATCAACAACCCGCAGATTGCGGTTTGCGCGACCGGCTCGCCATTCGAGCCGGCCGAGTGGGTGAGCTTGACCCCTCGCTCAAGCAGCGCCGTGACGAACGGAAAGTGCTCGATCGCGGCAGTGACGAAATGGACCCACTTCAGGCCGGGCGCGGCAGCGAGGGCTTCGATGAATGAGTCGTTGAAGGGGGAAAAACGGATGTCGCGCGTGTAGTAAGCGATCTCGACCTGCTCGCAATCCCCCGGCGCGAGCCGCGCTTTCGGGTCATCCGGCAGATGCAGGACACGATAATCGAAGCCCGCCTTCCGGGCGGCCACCGCGAGCTCATCGCGACAGAGCGCAGCTGTACCCTTGGACAGCAGGATTCCTGTCACGCGTCACGTGCTCTTCTTGTCGCGGGCGAACAGCTCGTCGAGCTTGCGCTCGTAGGCGTGGTAGTCGAGAAACTCGTAGAGCTCGTCGCGCGTCTGCATCAGCTCCAGCACGCCCTTTTGCGTGCCGTCCTTGCGCACCGCCTGGTAAACGCGCAGCGCCGCCGCATTCATGGCGCGGAACGCGGAGAGCGGATACAGCGCCATCGCGACGCCGGCGCCCGCGAGCTCCTGCACGGTGAAGAGCGGCGTCTGGCCGAACTCTGTGAGGTTGGCGAGGACCGGAACCTTCACGGCGTCGGCGAACTTCCGGTACATCGCAAGCTCGGTGATCGCCTCCGGAAAGATCATGTCGGCGCCGGCTTCCACGCACGCGCATGCGCGGTCGATCGCCGCCTGCAGCCCCTCCACCGCCAGCGCGTCGGTACGCGCCATCACCACGAACTGCGGGTCGGTTCTGGCATCGGCCGCGGCCTTGATCCGGTCCACCATCTCCTGCTGTGACACCAGCTCCTTGTTGGGGCGGTGGCCGCAGCGCTTGGCGCCGACCTGGTCCTCCATGTGCATCGCGGCGGCGCCGAATTTTATGAGCGACTTCACGGTGCGCGCGATATTGAACGCGCTCGCGCCGAAACCCGTGTCGACGTCCACCAGGAGGGGAAGCGCGCACACGTCGGTAATGCGCCGCACGTCGGTCAGCACGTCGTCGAGCCCGCTGATGCCGAGATCGGGCACGCCCAGCGAGCCGGCGGCCACCCCGCCGCCCGACAGGTAGATGGCGCGGTAACCCACGCGCTGCGCCATGCGCGCGTGGTAGGCGTTGATCGTGCCGATGACCTGCAGCGGGCGCTCGGCCTTGAGCGCGGCGCGAAACCGTGCGCCCGCCGATGTCGCCGCCGCGGGTGTGGAAGGGTGTTCGCTCATGAATGGGCCTCGGGACGCAAGTGGAAGCCGCCCGAATGCCAGCTATTATTCCACTATGTGAACTTCAGTGAGGCGTCCATGATATGAGCTTCACGTTAGCATGGCGTGGACTGTTTTGCCAGAAACGCTCTGATGGCATAATCGCGCTTCGCTCACTATACGGACTCATCGAGACCATGTCCCGCAAGACCGAAATCGAAAACGGAAACCGCCTCACCGGCACCCAGAGCATCGAGCGCGCGTTGACGCTGCTGCGCGAAATCGCCGCCCACAATCGCAGCGGCTCGCGCCTGCTCGATCTCGCCACCCGCACCGGGCTGCAGCGCCCGACCGTGCACCGCATGCTGAAGTGCCTCGCCACGGAAAGCATGGTGCAGCAGGACCCCGATACGCACCGCTATTTCCTCGGCTCGATGATGTTCGAGCTCGGGCTGACCGCCGCGCCGCGCTTCAATCTGCGCGAGATCTGCCATCCTGCGTTGAGCCGAATCGCGGAGGCGACCGGCGACACGGTGTTTCTCACCCAGAGGAGCGGACTCGACTCGGTGTGCCTCGACCGGCGTGAAGGCACATTCCCGATCAAGACCTTCACGCTCGAGATCGGCATGCGCCGTCCGCTGGGAGTGGGCACCGGCTCCCTCGCCATCCTGTCCGCGCTCGGCGAGGAGGAGATCCAGCGCGTGGTCGCGGCCAATTCGGGGCGCCTGCCTGAATACGGGCTCTCCGCGCCCATCCTGCTCGCCCAGGTGAAGAAATCGCAGAAGCTGGGCTACGCGATGCGCGACGTATCGGGCCTCGCGGGCGTGCGCTCGGTGGGCCAGACGCTGCGCAACCAGAGCGGCATGGCGTTTGCCGCCATCTCGGTGTCGACCATCTCCAGCCGGATGAGCGACAAGCGCGCGGGGGAAGTCGCCCAGCTCCTGAAAGGCGAATCGCGCCAGATCGAGCGCCAGCTCGCGAGCGGCGCCGAGCATCGCTAGCCGCGGAACGCCGGCCGTGCGACGCCAACCTGAAGCCCGACTGATCCCTCCGTCCATGAAGAAGTACGAGCCTGCCGCCCGTTGTCCCCTCGACGGCGTGCGCGTGCTGGATCTGTCGCGCCTCGTCGCCGGCAACACGTTAACGCAGGTGCTTGGCGATTTCGGCGCGGAGGTCATCAAGGTCGAGCCGCCGGCCGGCGACACCCTGCGCGCCTGGCAGACCAACGGCGTAGCGACCAACTGGAAGCTCTACGCGCGCAACAAGAAGAGCCTGTGCCTCGAGCTGCGCAAGCCCGAAGCGCGCAAGCTCCTGCTCGACCTCGTTCCCACGGCCGCGCTCTTCATCGAGAGCTTCCGGCCCGGGACGCTCGAGGACATGGGGCTCGCGCCCGCCGTCCTGCTCGAGCGCAACCCGAAGCTGGTCATCGTGCGCATCTCCGGCTGGGGCCAGGACGGGCCCTACCGCCGCCGTCCCGGCTTCGGCACCCTGGTCGAGGGCATGTCGGGCTTCGCGTCTTTCAACGGCTTCGCCGACCGCGAGCCGGTGCTGCCACCGATGTATCTCGCCGACACCGTGGCCGGGCTTTATGGCGCGGCGGGCGCGATGATCGCGCTGCGCGAGGTCGAGCAGAACGGCAGCCGCGGGCAGGTGATCGATCTGCCCCTGCTCGATCCCCTGTTCGCGGTGCTCGGCCCCCAGGCCGCCAACTATCGGCTTACCGGCAAGGTCAAGCCCCGCACCGGCAGCCGTTCGACCAACGCCGCGCCGCGCAATGCCTATCGCTGCAAGGATGGAAAGTACGTGGGGCTGTCGGCCTCGACGCAGAAAATGGCGGAGCGGGTGTTCCGCTCGATCGGGCGGTCGGACCTCATCGACAATCCGCGCTACCGCACCAACGCCGACAGAGTACAGAACGCCGAGGCGCTCGACGCAATCATCGGGGGCTTTGTCGCGGAACGCACCCAGGCGGAGAATGCCGCGTTCTTCGAGCGGGCCGAGGTTACGATCGGTCCGATCTACGACATCTCCCAGATCGTCGAGGACCCGCATGTGCGCAGCCGTGAGCTGATCGCGGACTACCCGGACTCCGAAATGGGCGCGTTTCCAATGCATCACGTGGTGCCGCGGCTGCTCGGCACGCCCGGCGCGATCCGCACGCCCGCCCCTCGGCTGGGCGAGCATAACCGGCCGATCCTTGCCGAGATCGGCGTGGGTGAGGCGGCCTACGCCCAGCTGCTTGCCTCCGGCGCGGTGTGCGAGGGCGAACGCTCAACGGCCATGAGTAGTGAGGAGAACGGATGAAACCCGATCTGCCGGTGTGGCGCTCGCTGCTCTACGTTCCGGTCAATGTCGAGAAGTTTGTAGAGAAGGCACACACCCGGGGCGCCGACGTGCTCCAGCTCGACCTCGAGGACGCGGTACCCCCGGCGGAGAAGGAGAGGGCCCGCACGCTGGTCGAGAAGAACGCGGCGCGCGTGCGGCGCGGCGGCGCGGACGTGGTGGTGCGCATCAACCAGCCGCTGTCGCTCGCGGTGCGCGACCTCGAGCACTCGGTGTGCCCCGACGTCGACGGCATCGCCATCACCAAGGCCGACAGCGCCTCGCACGTGAAGCTGCTCGATCAGCTCGTCAGCGAGCTCGAGGCGAAGCGCGGGATGAAGGCGGGACACACGAAGTTCATCGTGATGATCGAGACCGCGGACGCCTTCACCCGCATCGACGAGATCCCGCGCGCGAGTCCGCGCGTGGTGGCGATGAATATTGGCGGCGAGGATTTCGCGCTCGATCTCAACGCGCAGCCCGACGACGACGTGCTGCTGCACCCCAAGCAGCGCATGATCATTGCCGCGCGCGCCGCCGGCGTGATGCCGCTCGGCTTCATCGGCACCGTGGCCGATTTCAGCGACTGGGAGAAGTTCCGGCTCATGGTGCGGCGGGCGCGCCGCTTCGGTTTCGACGGCGCCGGCTGCATCCATCCCGGGCAGGTGAAGATCGTGAACGAGGAGTACACCCCGGGCGCCGAAGAGGTTGTCTACGCACGCAAGGTGATCCAGATGGACAAGGAGGCGCAGGCGGCCGGGCGCGGCTCGTTCCAGATCGACGGCAAGATGATCGACATCCCCGTCGTGGTACGCGCCGAACGGCTGATCCGGCGCTATGAGGCGATCAAGGCGCGCGAGGGGAAGACCCTTGCAGCCGCACGTTGAGGAAACCATGGCCCAAAGTCTCGAAAAACTCAAGGAGTGGATCGGCCAGAAGGAATCGGACATCGACTACGTGACCGTTCCCGCCGTGCACCGGCTCGCCGCGACCCTTGACCGCGACGACCCCATGCCGCGGATGGGGGACCCTCTGCCGGTCGGCTGGCACCAGATCCTGTTTCCGCGCGTCGTGCGCCATTCGCAGATCGGGGCCGACGGCCATCCGCAGCGCGGCGATTTCCTGCCGCCGGTGCCGCTGCCGCGGCGCATGTTCGCGGGCAAGCGCACCACGTTTCACGCGGATCTGCAGGTAGGCGACGCCGTGCGCCGCGATTCAGTCATAAAAGATGTTGTCGTCAAGCAGGGCCGCACCGGGACGATGGTGTTTGTGACCGTCAAGACCGACGTCATGGGACCGCGCGGGCTCGCCATCACGGAAGAGCACGACTATGTCTACCGCGAGGCACCCGCACCCGGGGCGCCGCCCCAGCCGCCCCAGCCGGCGCCCGGGAGAGCGGTGTGGAGCCGCACGGTCACGCCCGATCCGGTCATGCTGTTCCGCTATTCCGCATTGACCTTCAACGGGCACCGCATTCACTACGACTTCCCCTACGTGACCCAGGTCGAGGGCTATCCGGGGCTCGTGATGAACGGCGGGCTCACGACGCTGCTCGTGTTCGATCTCGCGCGCACCCACGCATCCACGCCCATTCGCCATATCTCCTCGCGCAACGTGCGCGCGCTGTTCGTGAACCAGCCGATCGCGCTCGGGGGCGAGCCCTCGGCGGACAATCGGACGGCGAAACTGTGGGCGCTCAACCCGGACGGCGCCCTCGCCCTGACCGCGGAAGCGGAGTTCCGATAGCTCCCTTCACTCATCACACACCACTCATCACTGGAGCGTGAGCGACGTGGCCGGCGGCCCACTCGAAGGCGTGCGCATCATCGACCTCACCTCGGTCGTGGTCGGGCCGCTCGCGACGCAGATCCTCGCCGATCACGGCGCGGACGTCATCAAGGTCGAGTCGAAGGCCGGCGACCTGGTGCGCATCATGAACGGGCGGTCGGTTACCCCGGGCATGGGCGCCAAGTTCCTGCACCTGAATCGCAACAAGCGCTCGATCGTGCTCGACCTGAAGCATGCCGCCGGGCACGAAGCGCTGCTGCGGCTGCTGAAGGGCGCCGACGTCATGCTCTGGAACAACCGGCCGAAATCGATGGCGCGCATGAAGCTCGCCTACGACGATGTGCGCGCGGTCAACCCGAAGATCATCTATTGCGGACTGTTCGGCTTCGGGCAGGACGGGCGCTACCGTGACAAGCCGGCCTACGACACCATCATCCAGGGCGCGGGCGGGATGGCCGCGTTGCATCACCGCTCGTTCGGAGAGCCACGCTTCGTGCCCATGGTGGTGGCCGACAAGGTGGTCGGACTGATCGCCGTGCAGATGATCACGATGGCGCTCTACGGTCGCTCGCGCACCGGCCAGGGCTGCTCGATCGAGATTCCGATGTTCGAGAACCTGGTCAAGTTCGTGCTGGAAGAGCACATGTACCTCAAGACCTTCGTGCCCCCGCTCGGCGAGACCGGCGATCCCCGGCTGCTCGATCCCATCAACAAGCCGTTGCCCACCCGTGATGGCCATATCTGCATCTCCGCCAATACCGACGAGCAAGCCTTTGCGTTCTTCGATGCCATCGGCCGGCCGGAACTGAAGACCGACCCGCGCTTCTCGAGCGTGCCTGCGCGCTTTGCCCACGTGAAGGACTACTTCGCGGTCCGCCTGGAGGCATTGAAAGCGAGAACCACCGCGGAGTGGCTGGAGGTCTTCGAGCGCTGCGATATACCGGCCATGCCCTACCACACGCTCGACAGCGTGCTCGAGGACCCGCATCTGAAGGACGTCGGCTTCTTCGAGCTGAGGGACCATCCCACGGAGGGGAAGACGCGCAGCATGCGGCTGCCCAACAAGTGGTCAAGCGGGGTGCGCCGAGAATGGACTCCGGCGCCAAAGCTTGGCCAGCACAGCGTCGAGATCCTGCGCGAGACGGGCTATGACGATCGCGCGATCGAGGCCATGGTCGCGATCGGCGTGACCCTCGATGGCCGCATCACGAAGCGGTGAGGGGCGCCGGCTGCCACGCCCACAGCGTGGACCCGGGGGAATGAACAGCACCCGACTGCTGTAAACTATGCGCCCCTCTAACTCGCACCGAGCCGGCAGGGCTTCCGCCTTGCCCAAACCCTTCACGGAGAGTCCCATGCACTGCCTGACGCTGCCTATACGCCATCTGCTCGCCGCCTTCCTCCTTCCCCTCGCGCTCGCCCTGCCCGGCTGCGCGATCGCGCAGGACAAGGACTACACGCCCACCGTCGGGCAGGAAGGCAAGGACGTCATCTGGGTGCCGACGCCGCAGGCGCTGGTGGAGAAGATGCTCGACATGGCGAAATTGACGGCCAAGGACATCCACTACGATCTCGGCAGTGGCGACGGACGCACCGTGATCGCGGCCGCCAAGCGCGGCGCGCAGGCGTTCGGCGTAGAGTTCAACCCCGACATGGTCGCGCTCTCGGAGCGGGCGGCCGCGAAGGAAGGCGTCTCGGCCAGGGCCAAGTTCATCAATGGCGACATCTTCCAGACCGACTTCAGCAAGGCCACCGTCCTCACGCTCTACCTCCTGCCGAGCCTGAACATCAAGCTGCGTCCGACGATCCTCAAGATGAAGCCCGGCACGCGCGTCGTCTCCCACGCCTTCAGCATGGATGACTGGCAGGCCGACCAGACCGAGAACGTGGAGGGCCGCACCGGCTACCTGTGGATCGTGCCGGCGCCGGTCGAGGGCTCCTGGCGCTGGAACGGCTCCGGCAGCGGCCCCAAGGACTACCAGGTCAAGCTGCGCCAGCAGTTCCAGAAAGTCGAAGGAGAGGTCGTGCTCGACGGCAAGCCCGGACAGTTGCGGGACGTCAAGCTCACGGGCGATCAGATCAGCTTCACGGTACTGGACGCGAGCGGAGTGCGGCGCGATTTCTCGGGCCGCGTTGCCGGCAACGCCATGCAAGGCGTGGTGAAGTTGCCGGATGGATCCAGCGAAGCCAAGTGGTCCGCCACGCGCGCCAACTGACGCAAGTCATCCCCGCGGAGGCGGGGATCCAGTAACCATGGCAGCCAAGCAGCGCGAAGCGGCGATCATCGGCGGCGGCATCATGGGTGGCGACGTTGCCATCGTGTTTGCCGCGGGCGGGTGGAAAGTGCACGTGATGAGCCCGTCGCAGAGAACGCGCGACGCGCTGCCGGCGCGCATCGCCGCCGGCCTGGCCAAGCTCGCGGCCCCGACTGCGCATGCGGCCAACGTCAATACCTACGCCCGGATTGAAGACCTGCCGTGGCGCAGCATCGGCATCGTGGTCGAGGCTGCGACCGAGGACCTGCCGCTCAAGCAGCGGCTGTTCGCGCAGCTCGATACGCTCGCGCGCCCCGACGTCGCGCTCGCAAGCAACACGTCGAACTTTCCGATCGGCGAGATCGGCAAGGGGTTGAAGCGCCGCTCACGCGTCGCGGGCCTGCACTTCTTCATGCCGGCGCACCTCGTGCCGCTGGTCGAGGTGGTGAGCGCGGAATTCACCGATCCCCGCGTGGCCGAAGGGCTCTTGAAGCTCATGAGGGGGCTCGGCAAGGCGCCGATCTGGGTGAAGAAGGACGTGCCCGGCTTCGTCGGCAACCGCATCCAGCACGCGATGCTGCGCGAGGCGCTCTACCTCATCAACGACGGCATCGTCAACGCGGAAGATGTGGATATTGCGGTGCGCTACGGATTCGGGTTCCGCTTCATCGCCTGCGGTCCCATCCTGCAGAAGGAGATGTCAGGCTGGGACACCAACTATCTCGTCGCCGAGGCACTCTACCCGCACCTCTACGACGTCAAGACCCCCGCGCCGGTCGTGAAATCGCTGGTGGACAAAGGCCACCTCGGGATGAAAGCGAAGCAGGGCTTCTGGAAGTGGGATGACGCGAAGATCGCGCGGGAAAAGGCGCGCATCGAGCGCTGCCTTCAGGCGGGGATGGCGATCCTCAACTCAGATGGCGGAAAGTAAGGAATTGGTGGCCAGGGACGGAATTGAACCGCCGACACAAGGATTTTCAGTCCTCTGCTCTACCAACTGAGCTACCTGGCCCCGTGCTGCAAGAAAACGTTGATCTGACGGAGACTTGGATTGTAGTTCAGGATGTGAGCGAGCGCTCACTTTGAGCTACTCGCCACGGCAAAAAACGAAAGCGCGGTATTAAATCGTCAATCGCGCGTAGCGTCAAGAAAAATAAGCGGCAAAAAAGAAAACCCCGCCAGAGCGGGGTTCTCTCCTGGATCCCCGCCTGCGCGGGGATGACAAACAGCCGCGTTACATATCCATGCCACCCATGCCGCCCATGCCGCCGCCATGGCCGTGGCCACCGTGCGACTCTTCCTTCGGCAGCTCGGCGACCATGGCGTCGGTCGTGAGGATCAGGCCCGCGACCGATGCCGCGTTCTGCAGCGCGCAGCGCGCGACCTTGGTCGGATCGAGCACGCCCATCTGGACCAGGTCGCCGTACTCGCCGGTCTGGGCGTTGAAGCCGTAGTTGCCCTTGCCTTCGACCAGCTTGTTGATGACCACCGAGGGTTCGTGGCCGGCGTTGGCGGCGATCCAGCGCGCCGGCTCCTCCAGCGCGCGCATCACGATCTTGATGCCGGCGTCCTGGTCGTGGTTGTCGCCCTTGACCTTGAGGTTGGTCCGCGCCCGCAGATAGGCCACGCCGCCGCCCGGCACGATGCCTTCCTCGACCGCCGCGCGGGTGGCATGCAGTGCATCCTCCACGCGCGCCTTCTTCTCCTTCATCTCGACTTCGGTTGCGGCGCCAACCTTGATCAACGCCACGCCGCCGGCGAGCTTGGCCACCCGCTCCTGCAGCTTTTCCTTGTCGTAGTCGCTGGTCGTCTCGTCGATCTGGGTGCGAATGTTCTTGACGCGTCCCTCAATCGACTTGGTATCGCCGCCGCCGTCGATAACGGTGGTTTCCTCCTTGCCGATCTCGATGCGCTTCGCCTGGCCGAGGTCCTTGAGCGTTGCCTTCTCCAGCTGCATGCCGGTCTCTTCCGAGATCACGACGCCGCCGGTGAGGATGGCGATGTCTTCCAGCATGGCCTTGCGGCGGTCGCCGAAGCCCGGCGCCTTCACCGCGCAGGTCTTGAGAATCCCGCGGATGTTGTTCACCACCAGCGTCGCGAGCGCCTCGCCTTCAACTTCCTCGGCGATGATGAGCAGCGGTCGTCCCGCCTTGGCCACCTGCTCGAGCAACGGCAGCAGTTCGCGGATGCCGGAGATCTTTTTGTCGTAGAGCAGGATATAGGGGTTGTCGAGCACCGACATCTGCTTCTCGGCGCTGTTGATGAAATAGGGCGAGAGATAGCCGCGGTCGAACTGCATGCCTTCCACGACTTCCAGCTCGTTCTGCAGGCTCTTGCCGTCCTCCACCGTGATCACACCTTCCTTGCCCACTTTGTCCATAGCATCCGCGATGTTCTTGCCGATCTCGATATCGGCGTTGGCCGAGATCGAACCGACCTGGGCGATTTCCTTGGAAGTGGTACAGGGCCTGGAGATCTTCTTCAGCTGCTCCACCACCCCCTCCACCGCCTTGTCGATGCCGCGCTTCAGGTCCATCGGGTTCATGCCGGCGGCCACATACTTCATGCCCTCCTGCACGATCGATTGCGCCAGCACGGTTGCCGTCGTCGTGCCATCGCCCGCCACGTCCGAGGTCTTGGAGGCCACTTCCTTCAGCATCTGCGCCCCCATGTTCTCGAACCTGTCCTTCAGCTCGATCTCCTTCGCGACCGAGACCCCGTCCTTGGTGACGGTCGGCGCCCCGAACGAGCGCTCCAGCACCACGTTGCGGCCCTTCGGACCGAGGGTCACCTTCACCGCGTCGGCCAGAATATTGACCCCCGCCACGATCTTGCTCCGGGCGAAGTCGTGAAATTTGACGTCTTTCGCTGACATTTCTGATTGCTCCTGTAATTGCGGAAATCGCTGGATTACTTGCCTTCGATCACGCCCATGATGTCTTCTTCGCGCATCACGAGCAGCTCGTCGCCCTTGACCTTCACGGTCTGCCCGGAATACTTCCCGAACAGGATCCGGTCGCCGACCTTTACGTCGAGGGGGCGCTGCTTGCCGTCCTCCAGAATCTTGCCCTTGCCCACCGCGATGATTTCTCCCTGGTCGGGCTTCTCGGCGGCGGTGTCGGGAATAACGATTCCGGATGCGGTCTTGCGTTCTTCTTCCAACCGCTTGACCATCACGCGGTCGTGTAAGGGACGTATCTTCATCGTGAAAGCTCCTGTGAATTGGCCAGAATGACAGAGGACGACTACTTGGCACTCGCCTCCATCGAGTGCTAACAATAGTCGTAAGTTCGCGTAATGTCAATAGGTTAGACGTGCACGCCCTCTCGCCATGCACAGCCGTAGGCGCACTCTAACCCCGCAGGCGGCGCGATCGTGAGCCGCCAGAAAACGCTGACAAACTAACTGGTTAGTCGAGCTCCAGCGGGGTGCTGGCGGGGACCCCGAAGCGGTACACCGTCTTGCGGTTGCCGTCGCAGCGAGGCGGGATCGGGCGATGCGGGCAGGGCGGCGGGCGCCGTCCCATCGAGGTAAGCGTCGCGTCATCGGCGACGTCGGCCCAGATGCCGCCGCTCACCGGCCGGAACAGCCACATGAGGTAACCGCGGCTTGCCGCAAGCTGCAGCAACTCGTCTGCATCCGGCGCATCCGCCACTACCACCTGTTTGCCGTTGATGCCAAACGGGAACGCGCCGAACGCCTGGAGGCATTCGAGCGCTTCGGTGGAGGGCGCGCCGGGCCGCATGCAGCCTTTGCGCTCGGCGCGCGCAACGTCCCAGGCGCCCAGCTCCCACGCCGCCTCCATCGCGGCGCGGTCCACCGCCAGGAGATCGCGCCAGCGGTCGTTCAACTGCAGCGCGGAACTGGGAACCGGCGTGTAGGACATCGCCTCCATGCGCTCCGGCTCGGGGTCGCGGTCCTTGATGAACCCATGCCAGTGCAAGGTGAGAATCACTGGCGTGTCCGGACAGGGCACCGCCGCGATCGTGATGCCGACCAGCGGCAGGCCGACGGCGGAAATCTGATCCTCGATGCGCTCGACCAGGTCCATGGCGGTCCCGTTCCTCACACGAGTGCTACACTGACTCGGGCTATCCGAGCAAGAACGATGCCATTGCCCGTATCCCAACGATACGGGCGGGCAGTCGGTTGACCTGGCGGGGAGAAAGGTGGCGGAGCCGGTCCGTCCGCTGCTGGACCTGCGTGACGGCTGTCACAGAATGCGTGGTCGAGGAAAGCCGGCCCCCCCAATGGATGAACGCTCGTGATTTTTTAAAGCCTCCATTCCAAGAATGCAAACTAGCACTCGCAGCAGCCTGCTGCTAAGGCGCAGCCTGGCTGCGGTCTGGCATCCCTGCACCCAGATGAAGCACCACGAGCGGTTGCCGCTCGTCCCGGTGACGCGTGGCGCGGGCTGCTGGCTGTACGATGCAGACGGCCGGCGCTACCTCGACGCCATCAGCTCGTGGTGGGTAAACCTGTTCGGCCACTGCCACCCGCGTATCAATGCCGCGCTCACCGACCAGCTCGGACGCCTCGAGCACGTGCTGCTCGCCGGATTCAGCCATGAGCCGGTGGTGGAGCTCTCAGAGCGCCTCGGGCGCGCGACCGGCGGCGCGCTCGGCCACTGCTTCTATGCAAGCGACGGCGCCTCCGCGGTCGAGATCGCGCTCAAGATGAGCTTTCACTACTGGCGCAACCGCGGCAGCCCCGCAAAGACCCGCTTCGTAAGTATTGCCGGCAGCTATCACGGCGAGACGCTCGGCGCACTGGCGGTGACTGACGTGCGCCTGTTCAAGGACGTTTACGCGCCCCTCCTTATGGCGAGCTCCCAGGTCGCAAGCCCGGATGGGCGCCTCGCGGAGAAGGGGGAGTCCGCCCGCGACTACGCGCTGCGCTGTGCCGCGGATCTGGAGCGCCACCTCGAGCGCCACCACGCCGAGACCGCCGCGTTCATCGTGGAACCCCTGGTGCAGGGCGCGGGCGGCATGGCGATGTACGACGCCGAGTACCTGCGGCGGGCGCGCACCGTCTGCGACCGCTACGGCGTGCACCTCATCGCCGACGAGATCATGACCGGGTTCGGCCGCACCGGCAGCTTCTTTGCCTGCGACCAGGCCGGCATCACCCCGGATTTCCTGTGCCTGTCGAAAGGCATCACCGGCGGTTACCTGCCGCTCTCCGTGGTGCTGACGCGCGAAGGCGTCTACCAGGCGTTCTACGACGACGACGTGGCGCGGGGCTTCCTGCACTCGCACTCCTACACCGGCAACCCGCTCGCCTGTCGCGCGGCCCTGGCGACGCTCGACCTGTTCGACGAGGAGCGCGTCATCGAGACCAACCACGCGCGCAGCGCGCGCGTCACCGCCGCCGCGCGCCCGCTTGCCCGGCACCCGCGCGTGAAGCACTTCCGCAACACCGGGATGATCTGGGCATTCGAGGTCGAAACGGCGGACCCTGCCTTCGCACGGCGATTCCACGCCGCGGCGCTGGAGCGGGAGCTCCTGCTGCGCCCGCTCGGCAATACCGTCTACTTCATGCCGCCGTACGTGATTGGTGACGAGGAAATCGAGCTAATGGCCGGGCGTACCGCAGCGCTGATCGACGCGCTCCCGGCTGACTGGCGGTCCGCCCCGGGCGCCCCGCCTGCGGCATAATCTCAGCATGACCACGGAGGTCGGTGCCTCTCGATGAAGGATAAACGGAAAGCGGGCGTGTATCGCGGCGTGCTCACGGCGATCGTTGCGGCGCTGCTCGCGGCCTGGCTGCCCCGCGCCCACGCACAGGCGGAAATGCTTCCCGCGCCGGTGGCGTGGGCACTGTCGCAGTCCGAAATTCCCGAGAATGCGGCGGCGTTCTACGTCCACGAGATCGGCGCGCAGCGCCCGCTCCTCGCCGTGGGGGCGACGCGCCCGATGAATCCGGCATCCTCCATCAAGCTGGTCACCGCCTATGCCGCGCTCGAGCTGCTCGGTCCCGCCTTTCAGTGGGTGACCGAAGCGCAAGCCACCGGCGCGTTGAGCGACGGGGTGCTCGAGGGCGATCTCGTGCTGAAGGGCCGGGGCGATCCCAAGCTCACGCTCGAGAACTTCTGGCTCCTGCTGCGCGGCCTGCGCGGCCGCGGACTGCGCGAGATCCGGGGCGACCTCGTCCTCGATCGCAGCTACTTCGCTGCCACCGACCATGACCCCGCGCGTTTCGACGAGCAGCCGACGCGGCCCTACAACACCGGCCCGGACGCCCTGCTGGTGAACTTCAAGGCGGTGCGGCTCTCCTTCGTGCCGGACAGCGACGCGCGGCTGGTGCGGATCGTGGCCGAGCCCGCGCTGCCCCAGGTGCAGATCGTCAACCGACTGAAGCTCACCAACGGGCCGTGCGGGGACTGGGTCAACCGGTTCAAGGTGGATGCGCAGGGCGGCTCGGCCGCAACACGTCTTACCTTCAGCGGACGCTACGCCGCGAGCTGCGGCGAGCGCGCGCGCAGCTACAGCGTGCTGCCGCATGCCCACTACGTGCTCGGCCTCTTCCGCGAGCTGTGGCGGGAGCTGGGCGGCACCTTCACCGGCACCGTGCGCGATGGCGCGGCAGGCGCGGACGCGCGCGTGCTCGCCGCGGTCGAGTCGCCCCCGCTCGCGCAGGTGGTGCGCGACATGAACAAGTTTTCCAACAACGTCATGGCCCGCCAGCTCTACCTGACGCTCGGGGCCGAGCGCGCGGGAGAACCGGCAACGCTCGAGAAGGCCGACCGCGTGGTCCGCGAATGGCTCGCGGCAAAGGGATTGTCGTTTCCGGAGATGGTCCTGGAGAACGGCTCCGGGCTCTCGCGGGTCGAGCGCATCAGCGCGCAGCATCTCGGGCAGCTCCTGCTCGAGTCGTTCCGGAGTCCGGTGATGCCGGAGTTCATCGCTTCTTTGCCGCTCGCGGCAATGGATGGAACGATGAAGAAGCGTCTCCAGGACGCCGACGTCGCGGGCCAGGCGCATATCAAGACCGGCTCGCTGACCGGCGTGCGCTCGATCGCGGGCTTCCTGCTGGACGCGCAGGGGCGGCGCTGGGTGGTGGTGTCAATCGTCAACCACCCCAATGCCGGCGGCGCGCAGGGTGCGCAGGACGCACTGCTCAATTGGCTCTACCAGCGTGGCACGGGCGGCGGATGATGCGCCGCGCCGCGCTGACTCCGGACGACCGCCGCGAACGAATTGCTTTCGGCCCACAATAGTCAGAGAGTTTCTCCGCCCATGCGGTGTTCAAGAAAGGAAAGACCCGCGAGATTTCAGTTCAAGCCATAATGGGATGCCGACTACAAATTTCCCGCAGGTGTCGGGGGCTCGGCTGATGCCAACGGCAAGGACTACACGTATGGGCCCGGGGTGAAATTCAACTTTACCCGGAATACCGCCCTGCGCCTTGAGTGGCAGCGCTACAACAAGCTCGGCGACCCGGCCACGACCGGCAGATTCAATGCGGATGCATTGGGAGTGAGCGCACTCGTCAGTTTCTGAAGCAATTTTCCGTTTTCCATCCCGCACCGGCCGGTGTGCGGTTGTTCCCCTTCTTGCCCTGAAACGTTGTCACAAACTTCGGGTCCAAATAGCATTGGATGCAGCTCAGTTGCCTGAAGCCCGGTTGAGAATGGGTAGCACCCGGAGGATGTCCATGCTTCTGCAACGCGCGATGACCGTGTGGGCAATTGCGGTGGTGATACTGCCGCACTCGACGGCGTTCGCCGAGGAGGCTACGCCGGGGACGCCGGTGCCCGTAATTGAGACCGCGCCTTCGACGGCCGCGACCGCGCCCGCGGATGACCCAGGGGTTATCGTGTTCCATGCCAGGTCGTCGGGCCTCAACTACAAGCTGGACGTGCGCGACTCCGCCCCGCTTCCCGAGGAATTTCGGTTCGATTTTGCGCACCGCCCGGCGCCCGCGACGGGCATCCGGCTCACGCCCGTGGCCGGCGTGAACCGGGGTGGCTGGGCCTTTTCGGGGCGGGCAGGGCCCCTGCGCTGGCTTACCCCGATTACCAGCGAAGGCTCGACCGTCATGCGCTTCGGAGGCCGGGTTCCCGATCAGCCGCGCACGCCAGGGTTGGGTAACTTCAACCTGAGCATCCACTACGCATTCGAATAAGGTCGCCGCGGGGCGCCCGCCGCCTTCGCGTCCTACAGACCAAGCTCGCGCCACAGCGCATCCACGCGCCGTTTCACGTCCTCGCTCATCGCGATCGTTTCGCCCCAGCGGCGGTCGGTCTCGCCCGGCCACTTGCGGGTGGCGTCAATTCCCATCTTCGAGCCCAGCCCGGGCACCGGGCTCGCGAAATCGAGGTAGTCGATCGGCGTGTGCTCCGTGATCAGGGTGTCGCGCCGCGGGTCGACGCGGGTTGCCAGCGCCCACACCACTTCCTTCCAGTCGCGGACGTTGACGTCGTCGTCGGTGACGATTATGAACTTGGTGTAAAGGAACTGCCGCAAGTAGCTCCAGATGCCGAACATGACGCGCCGGGCATGGCCGGGATACTGCTTCTTCATGGAAACGCACGCGACGCGGTAGGAGCAGCCCTCGGGCGGCAGGTAGAAATCCGTGATCTCCGGGAACTGGCGCACGAGCAGCGGCACGAACACCTCGTTCAGCGCCAGGCCCAGTACCGCCGGTTCATCGGGCGGCTTTCCGGTATAGGTTGAGTGGTAGATGGGATCGCGCCGGCTGGTGATACGCTCGATCGTGAAAACCGGGAATCGCTCCTGCTCGTTGTAATAGCCGGTGTGGTCGCCGAACGGACCCTCGAGCGCAGTCTCGCCCGGATGGATCCAGCCTTCCAGCACGAACTCGGCAGCGGCCGGAACCTGCAGGTCGTGCCCGATGCATTTCACGATCTCGGTTTTCGCGCCCCGCAGCAGCCCCGCGAACTGATACTCGGACAGCGCGTCCGGCACCGGTGTCACCGCGCCGAGCAGGGTGGCAGGATCGGCTCCCAGCGCCACCGCCACCGGGAAGGGCTCGCCGGGGCGCGCCAGGCAATGATCGCGGAAGTCCAGCGCGCCGCCGCGCTGCGGCAGCCAGCGCATGATGACCTTGTTGCGGGCAATCACCTGCTGGCGGTAGATGCCGAGATTCTGCCGGCGACGGTTCGGCCCGCGCGTCACCGTCAGTCCCCAGGTGATGAGGGGCGCGACGTCTCCCGGCCAGCAGGTCTGCACCGGCAGCCGGCCGAGGTCCACGTCCGGCCCTTCGATCGAGGCTTCCTGGCTCGCCGCGCGCGCCACGGCCCGCGGCTCCATCGCGAGCACGGTCTTCAGCAGCGGCAGCTTGTCCCACGCATCCCGCCATCCCTTGGGCGGTTCGGGCTCCCTCAATGCGGCGAGCACCGCGCCAAGTTCGCGCAACGCCGCCGCCGGGTCTGCCGCTTCCACCCCCATGCCGAGCGCGACGCGCCGCACCGTGCCGAACAGGTTGCCGAGCACCGGCACCGTGTGCCCCTTCGGCCGCTCGAACAGGAGCGCCGGCCCGCCCGCCTTCAGCACGCGGTCGCAGACCTCCGTCATCTCGAGGCAGGGGTCGACCGTCGCAGTGATGCGCTTGAGCTCCCCGCGCGCCTCGAGCCCGGCCATAAAATCGCGCAGGTCGCGGTACTTCATATGCCGGCCGGTCAGCGCAGGAGCCCAGACCTGAAGTGCAGGTCCAGCGCGAGGCCCGTAAAGACCGCGAGTCCCACCCAGTTGTTGTTGCGAAACGCGCGGAAACAACGGGCGCGGTCGCGGCCGCGGATCAACCAGTACTGATAGAGCGCGAAGCCGGCCGCAACGGCGAGCCCCGTGAAATAGAACGCGTCGAGCCGCTGCCAGTGGCCGATTGCCGTCAGGATGGCGAGAAACACGGCGTGCGCGATCATGACCGCCGCCACGTCGAAGCGCCCGAGCAGGATCGCGGACGATTTCAGACCGAGCTTCACGTCATCGTCGCGGTCCACCATCGCGTACTCGGTGTCGTAGGCGATGATCCAGAAGAAGGTGGCGCCCATCAACGCCCATCCCGCAAGCGGTATGTAGTTGAGCTGTGCCGCGTACGCCATCGGAATCGAGAAGCTGAATGCGACACCGAGCCAAGCTTGCGGAAAGACAAAAAAGCGCTTGAGGAAGGGATAGATCACCGTGATCGCGACCGCGGCGAAGGACAGCAGTACGGTCTGAAAATTAAATTGCAGCACCAGGACAAAAGCGACGAGCATCAATGCGATCGCCAGGACGATGGCCTCGCGCGGCGACACGATGCCGGTGGCGAGCGGCCGGTCGCGGGTGCGTTCCACGTGCGGATCGAACCTGCGGTCGGCGAGGTCGTTCACCACGCAGCCGGCCGAGCGCATCAGGACAACGCCGAGGAGAAATATGGCCAGGACCTCCACCTCGGGAACGGCGCGCCGCGCGAGCCAGAGACTCCACAGCGCCGGCCACAGCAGGAGCGCCGCGCCGATCGGCCGGTCGAGCCGCATCAGCCGCTCGTAGGCATCGAGCCGCTCCGTGAACGTCAGGGGCCGGGCGATCCCCGCGGGCGAACGGGCCATGCGATGAGTATATCAACCGCTCGCTAGACCTTGAGGTACTCGTGGCGGGCGCCCAGCCAGCGCGCGAGGTGGGCGCGCGCTGCGGCCGGCTCGTCCCGCAGCAGCGTGGCCGCGACAGCGCGCGCCTGCTCGAGCAGGTCGAGGTCGGTGGCGAGGTCGGCGAACCGGAGCAGCGGCGTGCCGCTCTGGCGGGCACCGAGCAGCTCCCCGGGTCCGCGCAGCTCGAGGTCGTAGCGCGCGATCTCGAAGCCGTCGCGCTGCTCGCGGATGATCCTCAGCCGCTCTCTCGCCTCGTCGGAGAGCGGTTCCCGGTACAGCAGTATGCAGGTGCTCTCCGAGGCGCCGCGGCCGACGCGTCCCCGCAACTGGTGCATTTGCGCAAGTCCCAGGCGCTCGGCGTTCTCGATCACCATCACCGTCGCGTCCGGCGCGTCCACCCCGACCTCGATCACGGTTGTCGCCACCAGCAGCTGCACGGCGCCGCTCTTGAACGCGCCCATGATGCGCGCCTTCTCCTCGCCTTTCAGGCGCCCGTGCACGAGCCCGACTTTCAGCTCGGGAAACGTCTGCCGCACCTTGTCGTAGGTTTCGAGCGCGGTCTTCAACTGCAGGGCTTCGGATTCCTCCACCAGCGGACACACCCAGTAGGCCTGCCCGCCTGCAAGGCAGGCGTCGCGCACGCGCCCGATCACTTCGGCGCGCCGGGCCTCGCGAACGAGCCGGGTCGCAACCGGCCCGCGTCCTGCAGGCATCTCGTCGATGACCGAGACGTCGAGATCGGCGAAGTAGGTCATCTCGAGCGTGCGTGGAATGGGTGTGGCGCTCATCATGAGCTGGTGCGGCTGCGCGCCCTTGTTGGCGCGTGTCCCTTTCATGCGGAGCGTCAGGCGCTGGTGGACGCCGAAGCGCTGCTGCTCGTCTATGATCGCCAGGCCAAGGTCGCGGAAGCGCACGTCGTCCTGGATGAGGGCGTGCGTGCCGACGACGACTGCGGACTCGCCGCTCGCGACCCGCGCCAGCACCTCTCGCTTTGCGCGCGTGGTGAGGCTGCCGGAGAGCCACGCGACGCCGATGCCGAGCCCGCCAAGCCACTCCCGGAACTTCCTGTAGTCCTGCTCGGCAAGAACCTCGGTGGGCGCCATCACCGCGACCTGACGGTTGTTTTCAACGCATTGCAGCGCTGCGAGCGCGGCCACGACCGTCTTGCCGCTGCCGACGTCCCCCTGCAGGAGGCGCTGCATCGGGTAGGGCTGCGCGAGATCGCCGCGGATTTCCGCCAGCGCCCGGTTCTGCGCCGCGGTGAGCTTGAACGGCAGCCGCGCCAGCAGCGCCTGCGCGAGCCGGCCCCGCGGTCTCAGCGCCGGCGCGCCGGCGCTCTTGCGCCGCTGGTAGTGCAGACGCATGGACAGCTGCTGCGCCAACAGCTCGTCGAACTTCATCCGGCGCCAGGCCGGGTCGCGGCGCTCCTGCAGCGCCTGCTGCGGCACCTGCGCCGGGGGGTGGTGCAGGCGCAGCACCGCCTCGCGAAACGGCGGAAGCCGCAGCCCTTCGAGCAGCGCCGGCGGCAGCGTGTCCTCCAGATCGCACTCGGCGAGCGCACGCGCGATCAACCGCCGCAGCACTTCCTGACCGAGTCCCGCCGTGGCCGGATAAACCGGCGTCAGCGACTGCGTGACCGGCGCATCTCCGTGCAGCATCCGGTATCTTGGATGCACCATCTCGGGCCCGTAGAAGCCGTGGCGGATTTCGCCGAACGCGCGCAGCCGGGTGCCGGCCGCAAGCTGCTTCAACTGGCTTTGGTAGAAATTAAAGAAGCGCAGCGTCAACACCCCGCTGCCGTCCTCGATATGGCACAGCAGCTGCCGTCGGGGGCGGTATCGGACATCCGCCTTCACCACGGTGCCTTCGACCAGTACCGGTTGGCCCGCCGGCGCCTGGTTGAGCGCGTAGAGCCGCGTCTCGTCGTCGTAGCGCAGCGGCAGGTGGAGAACCAAATCGAACTTGCTGTGGACGCCCAGCTTGGCTAGTCGATCGAGGGTGCTCCTGCTGAGGCCAACAAGCGAGGATGGAGGATCGGGGATCGAGGAATGAGGTTGCTTGCCCATGCGTGCGGGATCGGGGCGCTCGATCCTCAATCCTTACAGCTCAATCCTGTAGCACCATGATGGCGTCCATCTCCACCAGCGCACCGCGCGGCAGGCTGGCGACGCCGACCGCCGCGCGCGCGGGGTAGGGCGGCGAGAAATAGCGCGCCATGGTCTCGTTCACCAGCGCGAAGTGGCCGAGGTCGGTGAGAAAGACCGTGAGCTTCACGACGTCCTTCAGGTCTCCGCCGGCCGCTCGCGCCACCGCCTGCAGGTTCCGGAACACGCGGTCGACCTGCGGGCCGATGCCGGCGACCATCTCCATCGTCGCGGGGTCGAGCCCGATCTGCCCCGCGAGGTAGACCGTCGCGCCGCAGCGCACGGCCTGCGAATAGGTGCCGATCGCCTTCGGAGCGGCGTCGGTGTGGATGATGCGCCTGGCCATGCGGGGTCCTCCGTCAACCGGGAAGCTTCAACACGGTCTTGGCCAATATATTTCGCTGGATCTCGCTCGAGCCGCCGTAGATGGTGGCGGGACGCGCGTAATAGAAGGGGTTGAGAAAATCCGCCTCCACGCCTGCGACATCGTGCACGCCGGCGACGACGCCCTGCTCGGCCCCCGCCTCGATCAGCAGGTCGGTCAGGCGTTGCCAGGTCTCCATGGTCCAGACCTTCAACATGGATACGTCCTGCCCGAGCGGCTCCCCGCGCTTGACCTGCTCGACGAAGCGGCCGTAGAGCGCGGCCCCGTCCTCGATGTCGAGCTTCAATGCGATGAAGCGGTCGAGGAAGCCGGGATCGTCGAGCAGGCCCTTCGCGCGCGCGACCGCCTCCAGCCGGTTCAACGCATACTGGGGACGCCGCGGGCTGCCGATGGAGAGCCGCTCGAAACCGAGCAGCGCCTTGGCCACGGTCCAGCCGTCGTCGAGCTCGCCCACGAGGTTCGCGCGCGGCACGCGCACGTCGTCGAAGAACACCTGGCAGAACTCCTCGTGGCCGGCGAGGTTGCGGATCGGGTGCAGCGTGATGCCCGGCGTCTTGAGATCCACCAGCAGAAAACTGATGCCTTGCTGCTTCTTTGTGCCCTTGCCGGTTCGGGCGAGCAGGTAGATATGGGTTGCGTCGTCGGCGAGCGAAGTCCAGATCTTCTGGCCATTGACGACGAAGTACTCGCCCTCCAGCACGGCGGCGGTCTGCAGGCCCGCCAGGTCCGAGCCGGCATTGGGCTCGGAGTAGCCCTGGCACCAGATGTACTCGCCGGAGAGCGTGCGCGGCAGGTAGTGCTCCTGCTGCGCCGCCGTCCCAAAGCGCATGATGAGCGGGCCGACCTGCGTGATGCCTTGATCGGGCGGACGCGCGACCCCGTGGCGCTCCATCTCCTCGAGATAGATGACCATCTTGCCTGCATCGAGCGCCATGCCGCCGCGCTCGCGCGGCCAGTTGGGCGCGATCCAGCCCCTCTCGTAGAGCTTGCGCCACCATTCCTTCATGTCATGCCAGCGCGCGCGGTGCAGGATGTAGCGCAGGTACGGAGGATATTCCCGCTCGAAGAAGGCGCGGACCTCCCGCCGGAAGTCCTCGTCGCTCATCGCGTTGTAGTCGGGCCGCGCGCTCGAGGGGTTCATGTCCGGACCCCGCTCGAGAGGCGCGCGTAGCGGCGCCGGTGCCAGCTGGCGGCTCCGAGCCAGGCAGTGAGCACCAGGGCGCGCTTGAGGTAGAGCCCTGCGTCGAACTCGTCGGTGAAGCCGATCGCGCCATGGAACTGGATGGCTTCACGCGTAATTCTCGCCGCCGCATCCGCGCAGCGCGCCTTGATGCGGCTCGCCGCCGCCGCCCGGGCGGGCGCGGCGGGACCGCGGTCGAGCGCTGCGACCGCCTCCTCCAGCACCGCCGATGCGAGCTCCTTGTGTATATGGAGGTCCACCGCCCGGTGCTGCAGCGCCTGGAACGATCCAATCGGTCTTCCGAATTGAACGCGCGTCCTCAGGTAATCGAGGCTCATTTCGAGCGCCCGCTCCATCACGCCGGCGAGCTCCGCGCCGGCAATGGCGCAACCGTGGTCGAAGGCCCGGCCGAGCGCCTCGAGCGCGGCGCCGCCGCTCGCCGCGACGCCCGACCGGGGCACGAGCGCGTCGTCGAGCCGGAGGGTGCCGAACGAACGGCCGTCTGCGAGCGGCTCGAGGTCAAGCTGCGCGCCCGCAGCGTCCCGCGGCAGCCACAGGAGCACGACGCCGCCGGTGGTGCGCGCGGAAACGAGGAAGGCGTCGGCCTGGGCCGCGCCGGCAACGAAGCGCTTCACGCCGTTCAACTTGAAGCCACCTTCGAACGGCATCGCCCGCGTTTCGATCGCCGCGGGATCGAGTTCGGCCGCGCGTTCCTGCCACGCAAGCGCGGGCAACACATCGCCGGCGGCAAGCCGCGGCAGCTGCTCGCGCTTGAGCGCCTCGTTCTCTGCGCCGCTCAACGCGGTCGCGGCCAGCACCGCCGTCGCGGTGAGCGGCTCGGGAACCAGTGCGCGCGCGAGTCCGCGCGCGACGATCGCCATCTCCGCGAGGCCCAGCCCGAGTCCGCCGTAGCGCTCGGGCACGAGGATGCCGAGCCAGCCGAGCCCGGCCATTTTCTTCCAGACCGCGCGCTCGTACTCGGCGCTCGTGCCGCGCAGCCGCCGGACCCGCGCAAGATCGGTACCGCGCGCGACGAAGTCCGCCACGCTCATCTGCAGCATCGCGCGTTGCTCAGTGGTGGTGGAAGCAGGATCGCCGGTCATGTTGCGGTCGGAAAACCGGACAGTTTACCCCGAAACAAAAAAAGGCCGGGGGCATGCCCGGCCTTGGTTTGGTGGAGACGAGGAGGATCGAACTCCCGACCTTCGCATTGCGAACGCGACGCTCTCCCAGCTGAGCTACGTCCCCACGTCCGTCGAGTCCTCGGCAAACAGCTGACAATCCATTTGCCGCTGTCCGTTTCCCCTCTCCCCTCGGGAGAGGGGGAAGGGGTGAGGGATCGCGCGACGAGGGCCGAATTCTACAACGGCCCGCAGCGCCGCGACAATTCCGGCGGGCTGTCGTTACGCCGTCGGGCACTATAGACTGGCGCTCACACGAACTCTTGCTCGGCAACCCCTATGGATATCAGGCCGCCATACGGTTATCAGGACGTGGTGCCGCTCATCAAGGAGCATCGGGTGGCGCTGCGCGCGGAAAGGAAGATCCCATCGGGGTTCCGCAACCTCAATGCGCTGCCGCTTTCCTTCACTGAGTTCACGGTCGCCTGCCGCGACTATCCCATCGCGTTTGTCGGCGCCAACACGGGGAGCGTGATCGCCATGGCGGTGCTGGGTCTGGAACGCCAGCAGAATCTGTTCGCGACGGCAGAAGACGATTGGGATGCATCCGTCTACCTTCCGGCGTACGTGCGCCGCCACCCTTTCTGCATGACGCGAGTGACCGTCGACGGCAAGGAGCGGCCGGAGCGCGTCGCCTGTGTGGAGAAAAGCGCGCTGAGCGACAGTGGCGAGCCGATGTTCGATGCAAAGGGCGAGCCGTTGCCTGCGTGGGAAGCACGCAGGAAGCTTCTCTTCGAGTTCGAGGCCGATCTCGCGCGCTCCGAGGAGATGAGCCGCGAGCTCGGACGGCATCAACTGCTGGAGAGCTTCAGCCTGCAAGCCCAACCCAATCAGGGCCCGCCGCTGGCGATGACGGGCATGTATCGCGTATCGGAGCAGAAGCTCGCGGAACTGGCGCCGGATGATCTGAAGGCGCTGCTGCAGAAAGGGATCCTCGCGCGCGTCTACGCGCATCTCATCTCGCTCGCCAATTTCGGCCGGCTGCTCGACCGCCGTGCCAAGCAGTCCCAATCCGCGTGAGAAAGCTCGGTTTCAGGCAGTGGGCCTGACGCGATACGCCCAAACCATCATCGCCGCGCCGGCGACGATCATCGGCGCCGACAGCCACTGTCCCATCGAGAATCCCAGCGCGAGCAATCCGAGAAAGCGGTCGGGCTCGCGCGTGAATTCGACGAGGAAGCGGAACGCACCGTAGCCGAGCAGGAACGCCCCCGAGATCGCGCCGCGCGGCCGCGGTCGCAGCGCGAACCACCACAGGACGATGAACAGCAGCACGCCCTCCAGCGCGAACTCGTAGAGCTGCGAAGGGTGGCGCGGCACGCCATCCACGTTCGGAAACACCATCGCCCATGGCACCGTGGCGGGCCGGCCCCACAGCTCCGCGTTGATGAAATTGCCGAGCCGGCCGGCCGCGATCCCGAGCGGCACGAGCGGCGCGATGAAGTCGGTCACCGCCAGCCAATCCTGGCGCCGCCGCCACGCGAACCACGCCAGGGCGGCGATGACGCCGAGCATGCCGCCGTGAAACGACATGCCGCCCTCCCAGACGTAGAAAGTGCGCCAGGGCTCGGTGGCGTAGTCGGAGAGCTTGTAGAACAGAACATAGCCCAGCCGCCCTCCGAGGATGGTGCCCAATATCACGTAGAACAACGCGTCATCGAGGTCCTTCGCCGTCCAGACGGCGCCGCGCATGTGCGCGATGCGATAGCGGCCGGCAGCCCAGCACAGCGCAAATCCGACGAGATACATCAGGCCGTACCAGCGCACCGCCAGCGGGCCGAAGCTCACTGCAACCGGGTCGAACTGAGGATGGACCAGCATCGGATTGCGCTAAAATGGCGCGCTCATTATATAGGCCGCTCCCGGAGTTTCCCCATGCCGCTCAACAAGCGCAGCCAGCTGATCACCCAGGGCGTGCAACGCTCGCCCAACCGCGCGATGCTGCGCGCGGTCGGCTTCAAGGACGCCGACTTCAAGAAGCCCATCATCGGCATCGCCAACGGCTATTCCACGATCACGCCGTGCAACCTGGGCCTGGGCGACCTCACCCGGCGCGCCGAGGCGGCCGCGAAGCGTGCCGGCGCGATGCCGCAGACGTTCGGCACCATCACCGTCTCGGACGGCATCTCGATGGGTACCGAGGGCATGAAGTATTCGCTCATCTCGCGCGAGGTGATCGCGGACTCGATCGAAACTGCTGTGCAGGGACAGCGCATGGACGGGTTCGTCGCGATCGGCGGCTGCGACAAGAACATGCCGGGCGCGATGATCGCGATCGGCCGCATGAACATCCCCGCGATCTTCGTCTACGGCGGCACCATCAAGCCCGGCCATTACCGGGGACGCGATCTTACCGTGGTGAGCGCATTCGAGGCCGTGGGCGAATTCACGGCGGGCAAGATCGGCAAGGAGGAGCTCCTCGGCGTCGAGCGCCGCGCCTGCCCCGGGGCGGGGTCCTGCGGCGGCATGTATACCGCCAACACCATGTCCTCGGCGATCGAGGCGATGGGCATGAGCCTGCCCGGCTCCTCGACCATGTCCGCGGAGGACAGGGAGAAGCACGACAGCGCCGCGGAGTCGGCGGAGGTGCTGATCCAGGCGATCCGGAAGGACCTGTTGCCGCGCGCCATCATGACGCGCAAGAGCTTCGAGAACGCGATCGCGGTCGTCATGGCGGTCGGCGGCTCCACCAACGCCGTGCTGCATCTGCTCGCAATCGCGCACGCCGCAGAGGTGCCGCTCGCGATGGACGACTTCGAGGTGATCCGCGGGCGGGTCCCGGTGCTGTGCGACATGAAACCCTCGGGGCGCTACGTGGCGACGAACCTGCACGACGTGGGCGGCATCCCGCAGGTCATGAAGATGCTGCTCGAGCACGGGCTGCTGCACGATGACTGCATGACCATCACCGGCAAGACCATTGGCGAAGTGCTGCGGAAGGTGCCCGCGCGCCCGCCGCGCAACCAGGACGTGATCCGGCAATGGGAGAACCCGATGTACCCGCACGGGCACCTCGCGATCCTCAAGGGCAACCTCGCGCCCGAAGGGGCGGTCGCGAAGATCACCGGGCTGAAGCGCCCGAAGATCACCGGACCCGCACGGGTATTCGACTCCGAGGAGGCGGCGATGGCCGCGATCCTCCGGAAGGACATTCGCTCGGGTGACGTGGTGGTGATCCGCTACGAGGGACCGAAAGGCGGGCCCGGCATGCGCGAGATGCTCTCGCCGACGTCCGCGCTGGTGGGCGAAGGGCACGCGGAAGACGTGGGCCTCATCACCGACGGGCGCTTCTCCGGTGGCACCTACGGCATGGTCGTGGGGCACGTCGCGCCGGAAGCGGCGGTGGGCGGCCCGATCGCGCTGGTGAAGGAAGGCGACTCGGTCACGATCGACGCCGAACGCCGCCTGCTGCAGGTGCACCTCTCCGACGAGGAGCTCGCGCGCCGCCGCGCGGCGTGGCGCCCGCTCCCGCCGCGCTACACGCGCGGTATCATGGCCAAGTACGCCGCGCAGGTCTCCTCCGCGAGCCGCGGCGCGGTGACCGACTGATCGCGCGCGCCATGAAAGACTTCGCACGCCGCGTCGTCGAAGCGCGCGGGTTCGAGCCGTGGACGATCGGGCGCTCCTAGCCCCCGCGCGGAGACCCAATTGCCCAACCGCCTCGCCCACGAGACCTCGCCCTACCTGCAGCAGCACGCTGACAATCCCGTGGACTGGTATCCATGGGGCGCAGAAGCGCTGCGTCTCGCGCGCGAGGCGGACAAGCCGATTCTGCTCTCGATCGGCTACTCTGCCTGCCACTGGTGCCACGTCATGGCGCACGAATCCTTCGAGGACCCCGCGGTGGCGGCGGAGATGAACCGGCACTACGTCAACATCAAGGTGGACCGCGAGGAGCGCCCCGATCTCGACCAGATCTACCAGACGGCGCACGCGATGCTGACGCAGAGGAGCGGCGGCTGGCCGTTGACGCTCTTTCTCATGCCGGACGGCACGCCATTCTTCGGCGGCACCTACTTTCCCAAGCGCGCCCGCCACGGCATGGCCGGATTCCTCGATCTCCTGCCGCGCGTCGCCGAGGCCTACCGCGACAAGCGCGAGGAGATCGCGAGTCAGAACTCGGCGCTGCTCGATGCGCTCGCGCGCACGCTTCCCGCGCCGGCAGGCGCCCGGGAACTTACGCGCGCGCCGCTCGACGCCGCGGTGCGCGAGTTCGCGCAGGCCTTCGACGACGTGCACGGCGGCATCGGTCAGGCGCCAAAGTTTCCGCACCCCTTCGAGCTCGCCTTCTGCCTGCGGCGCCACGCGCTCGACGGCGGCGAGCTGGGGCTCTCGATCGCCCGCCTCACGCTCGTGAAGATGGCGGAAGGGGGCATCTACGACCAGCTCGGCGGCGGTTTCTGCCGCTACAGCGTCGATCCGTACTGGAGCATTCCGCACTTCGAGAAGATGCTCTACGACAACGCCGCGCTGATCGCCCTCTACAGCGATGCCTGGCTCGTCACGCGGCTGCCGCTGTTCGAGAGGACGGTGCAGGGCATCGCAGGCTGGGTGATGCGCGAGATGCAGTCGCCCGAAGGGGGCTTCTACTCCTCGCTCGACGCCGACTCCGAGCACGAGGAAGGCAAGTACTACGTGTGGACGCCGGACGAGGTACGGAATCTCCTTACCGCCGGGGAGCACGCCGTCGTCGAGCCGCACTACGGGCTCGACGGCGCGCCCAACTTCGAAGGCCGCCACTGGCACCTGCGGGTGATGAGGCCGCTGGAGGTCGTCGCGAAGCGGCTCGATGTCCCGCTCGCCGAGTGCGCGGCGCGGCTCGAGGCTGCGCGCGCGAAGCTCCTCGCCGCGCGCGAGCAGCGCGTGCGCCCGGGGCGCGACGACAAGGTGCTCACGAGCTGGAACGCGCTGATGGTGCGGGGGCTCGCGCGCGCCGCGCGCGTGTTTGGGGAGGACGCCTGGCTCGCCTCGGCGCGGCGGGCGCTGGAGTTCATGCGATCGCGGCTGTGGCACGGTGGCCGTCTCCATGCCACCTGCAAGGACGGCGTCGCGCACCTGAATGCCTATCTCGACGACCACGCGTTCCTGCTCGATGCACTGCTCGAGCTCATGCAATGCGAGTTCCGGGACGCGGATCTGCAATTCGCGCATGAGCTGGCGGAGCTGCTGCTCGCGCAATTCGAGGACCGCGCTGCAGGCGGCTTCTTCTTCGTTTCGCACGACCATGAGAAGCTCATCCATCGCGCCAAGCCCGGCCACGACAACGCGACGCCTTCGGGCAACGGCATCGCCGCGCATGCCCTGCAGCGCCTGGGGCACCTGACCGGCGAGCCGCGTTACCTCGAGGCGGCGGAGCGTGCGTTGAAGCTCTTTTACGCCCCGCTCGAACGCCAGCCGATCGGTTTCGTCAGCCTCGCGACGGCGCTGGACGAATACCTCGACCCGCCCCAGATCGTGATCCTGCGCGGCGAGGCCGGAGCGCTCGCAAGCTGGCAGCGATCGCTCGCGGCGCATTACCGCCCCGATCTGCTGGCTGTCGCCATTCCCGCTGGTGTGCCGGGCCTGCCAGCCGTGCTCGACAAGGCCGCACCGGCTCGCGGCGTCAACGCCTGGGTGTGCCGCGGCGTTACGTGTCTGCCGGCAATCGGCGAGCTCGCGGAGCTCGACCGCATCCTGTCCTCGCCCGCGGGTGCGGTCTGAGAGCACCCGTTTGCGCTAGAATGCGCGGGTTTTTTGAATGAACCGACCTGACCCTGGAGACTGCGAATGAAATTCACCCTGACCCTGATCGCCGCTGCCGCCGCGGCCCTGATTACATCGGGCGCGCATGCCGCGGATGCCAAGGCCGCGGAGGCGCTCGCCAAGACGAGCGGGTGCCTCGCCTGCCACACGCCGGACAAGAAACTGGTGGGGCCTAGTTACAAGGAGATCGCCAATCGCTACCGCAAGGACAAGGGCGCGCCGGTGAGCCTCGCGCAAAAGGTCAAGGCGGGCGGCAAGGGCGTGTGGGGCGATATTCCGATGCCGCCCAACGCCCATGTGAAGGACGCCGACATCAAGACCATCGTGGAATGGATCCTGTCCCTCAAGTAATTGGCGCCAATCACCTCAAACGGCCGGCCGCAGGGCCGGTTTTTTTTGCGCCGTCCCCGGGGCCGTCAAATTGACAATGCGGCGGTCGCTAAGGATAATGATTTCCCCATTGGCAACAACGATTTACCTCAAGGAGCCCGCATGGTTCGCGCACCTGCCGTCGCAGTTGGCCTGGCGTTCGCCCTGATCCTCTCCGGCTGCGGCCGGGAAGCGCCCAAACCGTCGGGAGTCGCCACGGTCAAGATCGGCGCGGCTTCCCCGCTGACCGGGCCGCAAGCGCACATCGGCATCGACATCCGCAACGGCGTCGAGCTCGCCATCGAGGACGCTAACTCCGCGAACCTGGAGATCGGTGGCAGGAAAGTGAAGTTCGAGATGATCGCGGAGGACGACGAGGCCAATCCGACCAAGGCGACGACCGTGGCGCAGAAGCTGGTCGATTCAAAGGTCGCCGCGGTGGTGGGGCATTTCAACTCCGGCGCGTCCATCCCGGCCTCCAAGATCTATTCCGATGCGGGCATCCCGCAGATCTCGCCCTCGTCGACCAATCCGAAATACACCCTGCAGGGCTTCAAGACCACGTTCCGCGTCGTGGCGCACGACGACCAGCAGGGCCCGACGCTCGGAAGATTCGCGATCGAGAAGCTCAAGGCCAGGACCATCGCGGTGATCGACGACAGCACCGCCTATGGCCAGGGCCTCGCCGACGCCTTCGAGGCCACCGTCAAGGCCGGCGGCGCGAAGGTAGTCGCCCGCGAGCACACCACCGACAAGGACACCGACTTCAAGGCGATCCTCACCCGGATCAGGGGCCGCAAACCCGACCTCTTGATGTTTGGCGGCATCGACCCGCAGGCCGGCCCGATGGTGAAGCAGATGGCCGAGCTCGGCATCAAGGCGAAGTTCATGGGCGGCGACGGCATGCAGACGCCGAACTTCATCAAGCTCGCCGGCGGCGCGGCGGAGGGCGTCATGGCCTCGATCCCGGGACTGCCCAAGGAGCAGATGCCAGGCGGAAGCGCGTTCCTCGAGAAATACAAGGCGAAATACAAGTCGGAGGTGGAGCTGTTCGCGCCGATGGGCTACGATGCGGTGATGGTGTTCATCGACGCCATGAAGCGGGCGGGCTCCACGGAACCCGCGAAGTTCCTGCCGGAGATCGGTAGGACCCGTTACCAGGGCGTGATCGGGCCCATCGCGTTCGATGGCAAGGGCGACCTCGTCAACGGCCCGATCACCATCTACGTCGTGAAGCGGGGCAAGTGGGAAGCGCTGGAGACGGTGACGCCCGGCGCCGACGGGGCAAAGAAATAGTCCCGGCACCCGCCCCGGCGTCGGCCGGAATCGTGCACGAGAGACGGCACCCGCGCGGTGCCGTTTTCGTGTAACCACTCATGGACATCTTCCTCCAGCAGCTCGTCAACGGCCTGGTCCTGGGCAGCATCTACGCCCTCGTTGCCCTGGGCTACACCATGGTCTACGGGATCCTCGGTCTCATCAATTTCGCGCACGGAGACATCTGCATGATCGGTGCGCTGACGGCGCTCACGGTGGCGCAGGCGCTCGCGGCAATGGGCCTGCCGGCGCCGCTCGTGCTCGTTCTCTCCGCGCTTGCCGCCGTGGCCGTATGCAGCGCCCTCGGCGTCTCCATCGAGCGCGCTGCGTACCGCCCGCTGCGGCGCGCACCGCGGCTTGCCCCGCTCATCACCGCCATCGGCGTCTCCATCCTCCTGCAGTATTCGGCGGCGCTCATCTGGGGCAAGCAATACCTGTCGATGCCGGAGCTGGTGAAGCCGAGCGAGATCGCGGTGGGCGGCGTCCACCTGACCGATCTGCAGGCGTTCATCTTCCTGCTTGCCTGCGCCATCATGGGGGGCCTGCTGTGGTTCATCCGCTCGACCCGCGCGGGGCGCGCGATGCGGGCCACGGAGCAGAATCCGGACGTCGCGGGCCTGATGGGCGTCAACGTGAACCACGTCATTGCGCTCACCTTCCTGCTGGGCTCGGCGGTCGGAGCGGTCGCCGGCGTGATGGTCGTGCTCTATTACGGCATCGGCCACTATTTCATGGGCTTCATGCTGGGGCTGAAGGCGTTCACCGCCGCGGTGCTGGGCGGCATCGGCAACGTCGCCGGGGCGATGCTGGGCGGCATGCTGCTGGGCGTCGTCGAGAGCCTCGCCACCGGCTACATCGGCGACCTGACCGGGGGTGTGCTCGGCAGCAACTACCGCGACGTCTTCGCGTTCCTGGTCCTCATCCTCGTGCTGGTGTTCCGGCCCTCGGGGCTGCTCGGCGAGCGTGTCGCCGATCGCACATGAGCGGCGGGGGGTCAGCTTGATGAACAGTGCGGTCGGGCGCTGGCGGCAATGGCGGGACGACCCTCGAATGCGGTGGCTCGGCTGCATTGCCGTCGCAGCATTGCTGATCGCGCTGCCATTCGCGGTCGACGTCGTGCTCGGGCGCGCCTGGGTGCGCATCATCGATGTCGCGCTGCTGTTTGTCCTGCTGGGCCTGGGGCTCAACATCGTGGTGGGCTTCGCGGGATTGCTCGACTTGGGCTACATCGCGTTCTTCGCCGTGGGGGCCTACAGCTACGCGCTGCTCGCCTCGCCCCAGTTCGACCTCCACTGGTCGTTCCTGGTGCTGCTGCCGCTCGGCGCCTTCGTCGCCGGCGTGTTCGGCGTGCTGCTGGGCGCGCCGACCCTGAGGCTGCGCGGGGACTATCTCGCCATCGTCACGCTCGGCTTCGGCGAGATCATCCGCATCTTCCTGAACAACCTGAACCGCCCGTACAACATCACCAACGGCCCCCAAGGCATCACGCTGATCGACCCGCTCGCCGTCGGCGAATTCGCGCTCAATCGCAGCTACACGATCGCCGGCTTCACGCTTGCCCCGGTGCACAGCTACTATTTCGTGTTCCTCGCCTGCGCGGCGGCAGCGATCTTCGTCTCGCTGCGGCTCGAGGACTCGCGCATCGGGCGCGCCTGGATCGCCATCCGCGAGGACGAGCTGGCGGCCAGCGCGATGGGCATCAACACGCGCAACCTGAAGCTCCTGGCCTTCGCCATGGGCGCGTCCTTCGGCGGGGTGGCCGGCGGCCTGTTCGCCTCGTTCCAGGGTTTCGTCAGCCCTGAGAGCTTCGCGCTGCTCGACTCGTTCATGGTGTTGTGCATGGTGGTGCTGGGCGGCATGGGCAACGTCGGCGGCGTCGTGCTCGGCGCGGCACTCCTCACCGCGCTGCCCGAGGCGCTGCGCTACGCCGGCCCGCTGCAGAAGGAGTGGCTGGGCGAAATCTACGTGGACCCATCGGACCTGCGCATGCTGCTGTTTGGCCTGGCGCTCGTGCTGATGATGCTGCTGCGGCCCGCGGGCCTGTGGCCTTCGACCATGCGGCGCCGCGAGCTCGCGGGCGGAGGGGAGCCCGGTGTCGTCCGGTGACGCGACGCTGCTCGCCGCACGATCGCTCAGCAAGCGGTTTGGCGGGCTGGCGGCGCTCGACGGGGTATCGCTCACGGTCAGGCGTGGAGAGATTTTCGGCCTGATCGGCCCCAATGGCGCCGGCAAGACGACGCTGTTCAACGTGCTGACCGGCCTCTATCCGCCGGACGCCGGCGAGTTCATGTTCGACGGCGAGCGGGTGAGCGGGCTGAAGCCCTACCGGATCGCGGCGCGCGGCATTGCCCGCACCTTTCAGAACATCCGGCTCTTCGCCAACATGAGCGCGCTCGAGAACGTGATGGTCGGCCGCCACGTGCGCACCCGCGCCGGCGTCGCGGGGGCGGTGCTGCGCGGCGCGGCGGCGCGCGCCGAGGAGCATGGGATCGAGCGGCGCGCCTTCGAGCTGCTGGATTACGTCGGCATCGCCGCGCGCGCCGCGCAGCCCGCCTTCGGCCTAGCCTACGGCGACCAGCGCCGGCTCGAGATTGCGCGAGCGCTCGCGACCGAGCCCAAGCTCCTCGCGCTCGACGAGCCCGCGGCCGGTATGAATGCGACCGAGCGCGCAGAGCTTGCGCGCCTGCTCGAGCGCATCCGCGCGGGCGGCATCACGCTGCTCCTCATCGAGCACGACGTGAAACTCGTGATGGGACTGTGCGACCGCGTGGCGGTGCTCGACTACGGCATGAAGATTGCCGAAGGCGACCCGGCCGCCGTGCAGCGCGACCCGGTGGTGATCGAGGCCTACCTGGGAGGGGCGCTTGCTTGAGGTAAAGGGGCTCCGGGTCGCGTACGGCGGCATCCAGGCCGTGAAGGGGATCGACCTGACGGTCGCGCAAGGCGAGCTCGTCACGTTGATCGGCGCCAACGGCGCCGGCAAGTCGACGACGCTGAAGGCGCTGGCCGGGCTCCTGCGGCCGGCATCCGGCAGCATCCACTATAATGGGATGGACATCACGGCGCGCCCGGCATTCGAGCTGGTCCGGCAAGGGCTCGCGCTGGTGCCCGAGGGACGCGGCGTGTTCGGGCGGCTCACGGTCGAGGAGAATCTGGCGATGGGCGCTTACAGCCGCCGCGACGCCGCGGGCATCGCCACCGACCGCGATCGCGTCTATGGGCTGCTGCCGCGTCTCGCCGAGCGGCGCCGCCAGCCCGGGGGGACGCTGTCGGGCGGCGAGCAGCAGATGCTGGCGCTCGGGCGCGCGCTGATGAGCCGGCCGCGCATGCTGCTTCTGGACGAGCCCAGCATGGGCCTGGCACCACTGATCGTGCAGACGATATTCGAGACCATACGCGCCATCGCCGCGGAAGGGGTGACGCTCCTGCTGGTGGAGCAGAACGCGAAGCTCGCGCTCGAAACCTGTCATCGCGGCTACGTGATGGAGAGCGGACTGATCGCGCTCGCCGACGACGCATCGCGCCTGCTCGTGAACCCCCAGGTGCGCCAGGCGTACCTGGGCGAGTAACCGATGCAGGCATCCGGCGCCGCATTGCCGTCGCCCCCGCGCTCGCGGATGGCGCGATCGCTGCGCCGGGTACTGCTCGCCGCCATCACGGTCGTGCTCGCCGCGATCCTCGGCTATCTCTACCTCAAGACCGAGGGCGCGGATTTCAAGCGGCAGAATGAAGTGCTCGCGGCGCTGCGCGAACTGAAGGAGTTCGACTCGCGCTGGGACGTGGACATCTTGCGTATTCACACTGAAGTCACCCCGCCCCAGTCGTTGCCGCCCGATCAGGGCGCGACACTGGCGCGCATTGAGCGGGAGCTCACCGCCGCCAGCGAGGCGCTCGGCAGCCCGGTGCTGGCGCGCGGCCTGCCCGACCTCGCGGCCGCGATTTCGCAGAAAGCGGCGATGCTCGAGAAGTTCAGGCAGGCGAACGCCGTCGCCCGTCAGGCGCTCGCGGAGGTGGTGGCCTCCGATGTCGAGATCGCCGGCCTGGTGCGCGGGTCATGGCGCGACTTCCGCGAGCGCGAGCGCCTGGTGGCGGCGGAGAGCGCCTCAGTCAACCTGATCGCCGAATCCCAGCGCTACTACTTCACGCCGAGCGACGAGCGCCGCGCTGTCATCGAATCCATCCTCGCCGACCTGCGCAAGGCAGGGCCGCGCGTGCCGCCGGCGCTGCGCTCGGGGCTCGAGCGCCTCGATCGCCGGGTGCGCGAGCTGCTGGAGACGAAGCCTGCCGAACAGGCGTTGTTCGCGCGCCTCAACTTCATGACCGCCGGCCCGCGCATCGACAGCGTGACCGCGGCCTTCTCGCGCGAGCTGGAAGCCGCGCTCCTCGAGCAGGAGTTCTACCGCTCCTATCTCGTCGCCTATTCGGGCGCGCTGCTGATCCTGATCGGCTACCTCGCCACGCGGCTCATCGCCAGCTACCGCCTGCTCAATATCGCCAACGAGGAGCTGGAGCGGCGCGTCGTCGAGCGCACCCGGGAGCTGTCGGAGGCGCTGAAGCAGCTGAAGGAGTCGGAAGCACAGCTGATCCAGTCGGAGAAGATGTCCTCGCTTGGACAGATGGTGGCCGGGGTGGTGCACGAGATCAACACGCCGCTCGCCTACGTCAAGAACAGCCTGGGCTCGGTCGCCGGCAGGCTGCAGGACCTCGCGCGTCTCGCGGCCGAGACCGAGAAGCTGCTCGACCTCCTGCGCTCCGGCGCGGCCAACCCCCAGGAGCTCGCCGAGCAGTTCGGCCTGACGGAGCGGCTGATCGCGCAGCTGCGCGCCCACCACGCGCTCGAGGAGCTGGACGCGCTCGCGAAAGACGGGCTGCACGGCATCGGGCAGATATCCGAGATCGTGGGCAACCTCAGGAACTTCTCGCGCCTCGACCGCAGCAAGGTGGCGAGCTTCAACCTGAACGAGGGGCTCGACAGCACGCTCGCGATCGCGCGTCACGAGCTGAAGCACCACACAGTCAAGAAGAACTACGGCGACATTCCGCCCATCACCTGCTCGCCATCCCAGATCAACCAGGTGTTCCTGAATCTCGTCAACAACGCGGCCCAGGCACTGGGCCCGGGGCCGGGCGAGATCCGCATCACCACGCGCCGCGAGGGCGCCGGGCACGTTGCGGTGGAGGTGGCGGACAACGGCAAGGGCATCCCGCCCGAAGTTCTGCCCAAGATCTTCGACCCCTTCTTCACCACCAAGGAGGTGGGCAAGGGCACCGGGCTCGGGCTTTCGATCGTCTACAAGATCGTCGAGCAGCACGGCGGGAGCATCAGTGTCGACTCCAGCGTGGGGGTTGGCACGCGGTTCACGGTGGTGCTACCGTTGCAACCGCCGACGTCCGCCGCGGTATGAGCGCGGCACGATTTCCCGGCCCCCGTTCATGAACGCCCCCGCGACCATCGGCAAGTACCAGATCCAAGACGTGCTCGGCCAGGGCGGCATGGGCATCGTCTACCGCGCGTTCGACCCCGCGATCGAGCGCACGGTTGCGATCAAGACCATCACCAAGTCGGCGCTCGATCCCTCCGACCTCCAGTACGTGCTGACGCGCTTCCGCCACGAGGCCCGGGCCGTGGGCCGGCTGACGCACCCGCGCATCGCCGCGATCTACGATTACGGCGAGAACGACGACCTCGCCTGGATCGTCATGGAGCTGGTGAACGGCAAGTCGCTGTTCCATCACCTGCAGAGCGAAGCGCGCTTCGGGCTGAAGGAGATCGGGGAGTTGGTCCGCCAGCTCCTCGACGGGCTCGGCTACGCGCACGCGCAGGGCGTGGTCCACCGTGACATCAAGCCTTCCAACATCCTGATCAACGACGACGGGCGGTTGAAGCTCACCGATTTCGGCATCGCGCGCATCGATACCTCGACGCTGACCCAGATGGGCGAGATCATGGGCTCGCCGGGCTACATGTCGCCCGAGCAATTTCTCGGCACCGACATCGACGCGCGCGGCGATATCTACTCGGTCGGCGTCATCGCCTACGAGCTGCTCGCCGCCCGCCGCCCGTTTACCGGCAACAATGCGGAAGTCATGCGCCAGGCGTTGAACGAGCGCCCCGCCAGCCCCTCCGACTTCAATCCCAAGATCTCGGTCCAGCTCGACTGGGCGGTGCACAAGGCGCTCGCCAAGAAGCGCGAGGATCGGTTCCAGACCGCAAAGGAGTTCTCCGACGCCTTCGTCAAGGGTGTCGAGGCGAGCCTGCGGCAGGCGCGGCGCGAGCCCGTTGCCGGTGACGTGCCGACCCAGCGCATCGACCCCAAGCTGGTGCAGGCGGCGCGCATGCTAGCGGGCTTGCAGCAGGCCCGCGCCGATGCGCCGGCGTCACCCGCCGAAGCGCCCGCGGCCCCTGCCGCGCCTGCGCCGGTCGAGACTCCAGTCGAGACCCCGGGGGCGAGGAAGGCACGTATCCTGTTCGTGGACGACGAGGAACGCATCGTGACCGCGCTGCGCTCGATCTTCCGGTCCAACTACCACGTGTTCACCGCGACCAACGGCCCGGAGGCGCTCGAGTTCGTGCGCAAATTCCAGCCGCACGTGGTGGTGAGCGACCAGCGCATGCCGCAGATGACGGGGGTGGAGCTGCTGCGGCGGGTGAAGGGAATTGCGCCCAACGCGGTGAGGATGCTGCTCACCGGCTACTCGGACCTCGCGGCAATCGTGGGCTCGATCAACGACGGAGAGGTATTCCGGTTCATCTCCAAGCCGTGGGATAACCAGGAAATCCAGCGCATCGTCGCGGATGCGGCTGCGATCGCGTTCGATCTGGCGGCCACCGCCGCGACACCGCCGATCGTACCGGACCGGATGGATGCGGGGGTGCTGGTGATCGAGCCGCAGGACGAGACGCTGCGGACGGTCACGCGGCTCGTCGGCGGCGCCTGCCCGGTCTACCACGCGCGCAGCCTCGAGGAGGGCTTGAACCAGCTCGAGACCCACGAGATCGCCTTGATCGTCGCCGACATCGCGAGCCGCAGCGGGGACATCGTCGCCGCTTTCAAGCTGCTCAAGCAGGAACGCCCTGAGATCCTCGCTATCGTGTTGACCGAGACCGCCGATTCGGAGCTGGTGATCGAGTTGATCAACCAGGCGCAGATCTTCCGTTTCATCAACAAGCCGGTGAACCCCGACCTGCTGCGGCAGCATGCCCAGGCGGCGCTCACCCGCTACCAGTTGTACAAGCAGAACCCGCACCTCACCCGCCAGCACCAGGTCGCGGCGGAGGGTGCCGCCGGCGTGAGCCAGGCGATCCTCGCACGCGTGAAGTCACTCAGGAGCTGGTTTTAGGAACGAACGAGGGGATACTCCCGTCGCGCACCCCGACATCAGCTGGAATATCTTTCAGTCTGCCCAGTCCCTCGGAACGAGGAACTCGGTGTAGAGCTTCGCCTCCGCGCTGCCGGGTTCGGGCTTCCAGTCGTAACGCCACTCCACCCGCGGCGGCAGCGACATCAGGATCGCCTCGGTGCGGCCGCCCGACTGCAGGCCGAACAGCGTGCCGCGGTCGTAGACCAGGTTGAACTCGACGTAGCGGCCGCGGCGGTAGGCCTGGAACGCGCGCTCACGCTCGCCGTAGGCGAGCCCCCTGCGGCGCTCGAGGATCGGAAGATAGGCAGGCAGAAATTGGGATCCCACGCTGCGGGTCAGCGCGAAGCACGCTGCGAAATCCGGCTGGTTGAGGTCGTCGAAGAATACGCCGCCGATACCGCGCGGCTCCGCCCGGTGCTTCAGGTAGAAATAGTCGTCGCACCACCGCTTGTAGCGCGGATAGCGATCGGCGCCGTAGGGCGCCAGCGCGTCACGGCAAGCGCGGTGAAAATGACGCGCGTCCTCGGCGAACGGATAGTAGGGTGTGAGATCCATGCCGCCGCCGAACCACCATGCCGCCGCGCTCACCGCCTCCCCCGCCACGAAGAAGCGCACGTTCATGTGCACCGTGGGGACATACGGGTTGCGCGGATGCAGCACCAGCGAGACGCCCATCGCCTGGAACGAGCGGCCGGCGAGTTCCGGGCGACCGGCGCTGGCGGAGGGCGGCAAGCTCGCGCCGTGGACGTGCGAGAAGTTCACGCCCGCGCGCTCGAATACGCCCCCGTCCTCGAGCACCTGCGCCACGCCCCCGCCGCCTTCGGGCCGCGACCACTCGTCACGCCGGAACGCCCGCCCGTCGATACGCGCCAGGCTCGCGACGATTGTCTGCTGCAGCCCGGTCAGAAACTGCTTGACGGCATCGACGTCCACGGCAAGTCGGCAACGGACGGAATCGCGCCCTGGTAAGCGCGCGCGCTACCGGGAGTCCTGCCGGATACCCAGCGCCTTGACGGTCCGCCCGATCTCCGCGTCTTCGCGGGCGATCATCTTGCCGAATTCGGCCGCCGGCAGGAATGCGGGCGCGACCAGCAGTTTCTCGGTGGCGCGCCTGAACTCCGGGCTCGCCACTGTCTTGCGGATCGCGTCCTCCAGCCGGGCGATGACGTGCGGCGGCGTGCCCTTGGGCACCGCCACGCCACGCCACAGCTCTGCGCTCAGGTTCATTCCCTGCTCGCGGGCCGTCGGCACGTCAGGAAGGAACGGGTCGCGCGCCCCGCTCAGTGCGACGAGCGCGCGCACAGTGCCGGTCTTGAGCAATCCGGCGAGCGCGCCCGGCAGCTGCACCACGGCATCGACGTGGCCGCCTACCAGGCTCGGCACCACCTGCGCGGCATTGAACGGCACGTCCACCACCTCGAAGCCGGAAGCCTTGAACAGCCATACCGAGCTCAAATGCGTGTGGCTGCCGAACCCGGAGTTGCCGACGGTGAGCGTGCCGGGTTTCGCTTTCGCCTGCCGCAGCATGTCGGGCAGGGACTTCCACGGCGACTCGCCTCTCACGAACACAAAAGGCGTCTCGATCTGCACGCGCGCCACCGGCAGGAACGATGTGTAGTCGAAGGGCAGCATCCCCGTGTGGTAGGTGGTCGAGATTGCGTTCGAGCTCCACACCATGTGGTGGCCGTCGGAGGCCTGCTGCGCCGCGTACTTGAGACCGACCGCCCCGCCACCGCCCGGCCGGTTGACCACCACGATCTGAGTGCCGAGCTGTCTCCCCATGCCTTCCGCAAGCACGCGCGCGGTGACATCCGCGGAGCTGCCGGCGGGAAACAGCACGACGAACTGGAGCGGTCGTCCGCCCGGATAAGCGTCCTGCGCCGGCGCTGCCGGCGCGAGCACTAGCGCCGACAGGGCGGCGAGAAGCCGGGAAATCACGGCTCGCGGAACGGACATGGGGTTGCCTCCTCGTCGATGTTATTAATAGGTGCCGCGGAACACGTCGTGGCCGCGCACGTAGTCGCGGTTACTCTGGGCCGGATTGCGATTGACGAGAGGGCGCGCGTAGAGAGGGTGGGTGAGGCTTCTCACCTCGTGCTCGAGCGTAAACAGGCGTTTCCCGCTTGCCGGATCGACGATGTCGCGGAAGCGATACTGGTACTCGCTCGACTCCTCGGTCACGAGCCCGCGCTCTGCGAGGCGCCGGTGGGGGCCGGAAAAATCGGCGATGTAAACCTGCACGTGGTGCCCGTCATACTCGGGCAGCGGCTGCGCCGTCTCGCGGAATCGCAGCCGCTGGGCGGCTCCAGTGGACACGATGGCCGTCGCGCCCCCGGGACCGCCGTCGATCGCGGCGTGCGCCCCCAGGAGCTCCCGGTAGAACCGCGCGATTCCCGGGGCGGCGCCGACCGGAACGTCGAGCTGCACGTAGCCGATGGCGAGCTCGGCGTCGCCGAATTCGGGTGCGGGCGCATGACAGCGAAAGCGGTTGCCCCAAGGGCAGGTGGCCTCGATAGTGCCGTCGCGCTTCTCCCAGGCAAAACGCGTCTCGGCCAGGAGGGGCGCGACGTTCTGCAACCGGCGCTCGAGCGCCGCGAGATCAGGCAGCACGATGCCCACATGGCCGCGCAGGACCTGGGTACCGCGTGACGGAAGGTGAAACTGGCTGCGGCCGACGTTCACCCACATGTTGTCGATGCCCGTCATGAGATAGGGGTCGCGCGTGAGACCCAGGCCGCTCAGGTAGAAGATCGTCGCCAGGCGCTGGTCGGGAATGGTGACGTTTACGTGCTCGAGCAGGACGATGTTGCCCAGGTCCTGGCGCGTGCGGTCGTAGGAGCTCGCCATGTCGGAAGCTTACTCCATAGAGTCCCTAACATGATGAAACTCGCGTGCGTTGCGAGCCAAAATCGGTGATGACGCGAAGTGAGGTGCAGCCAATATGTCGATATTGGCAAGCCGAGCGACAAAGTCAGCGCCGATTTTGGCCGCAACCCCGGCGCAGGCATCGAATATCCCATGGCATCCCAGGGGCTGGCACGAATTTTGGCTCATGGCTTTGTCGCAAGTCCCTTGCTTAGTCGGTCTAAGCGGCGGACCTCGCTTCGCGCCCTGAGCCAAAATCGTGACAGCGCATCGCGCGTTTCATCATGTTAGGGACTCTTGCTACTTCCGGCCCACGGCGAGCGCGCGGTGCCCGATATCGCGGCGGAACTGCATGCCTTCGAAGCGGATCCCCTCGGCAATTGTGTAGGCCCGGCGCTGCGCCGCGCTCACGTTGCCGCCCAGCGCCGTAACGGTCAGCACCCGCCCGCCTGCGGTCACCACGTCCTTTCCATTCAGCACCGTGCCGGCGTGGAACACATGGCAATCTTCCCCCGGCGCCGGCAGGCCGCGAATCATGTCGCCCTTGCGCGGGGCGTCCGGATAGCCGTGCGCGGCGAGCACCACCGCGAGTGCGATCCGCCGGTCCCACTCGGCCTCGACGCGGTCGAGCGTTCCCGCGAGCGCGTGCTCGATCAGGCCCACCAGGTCGCTCTTCAGCCGCATGAGGATCGGCTGCGTCTCCGGGTCGCCCATCCGGCAATTGAATTCCAGCACCTTGATACTTCCGTCCCGGCCGATCATCAGCCCGGCATAGAGAAAGCCGATGTACGGCGTCCCGGCCTTTTCCATGCCCGCAAGCACGGGCTGGATGACTTCGCGCATCACCCTGGCATGCACCGCCGGCGTCACCACCACCGCCGGCGAGTACGCGCCCATGCCGCCGGTGTTGGGTCCGCGGTCGCCGTCAAGCAGCCGTTTGTGATCCTGGCTGGTCGCAAGCGGCAGCGCGTGCCGGCCATCAGCGAGCACGATGAAGCTCGCCTCCTCGCCCTCGAGGTAGTCCTCGATCACCACCCGGCCGCCGGCCGCGCCCATCTTCTTCTCGATCAACATGCTATCCACAGCCGCGCGCGCCTCACCCAGTTCCATGGCCACCACGACACCCTTCCCGGCGGCAAGGCCGTCGGCCTTGATGACCACCGGAGCGCCGTGCCGCTCGAGGTACTCGTGCGCCGGGTGCGGCTCGCTGAATGCCGCGTAGGCCGCGCTCGGGATGCCTTGGTGCTGCATGAAGGTCTTGGCGAATTCCTTGGAGCTCTCGAGCCGGGCCGCGGCCCGCGTTGGGCCGAAGATCTTGAGCCCCGCCTCCTGGAACGCATCCACCACGCCCTCGGCGAGCGGCGCTTCCGGCCCAACTACGGTGAACGCCACCGCTTCGCTGCGCGCGAGCTCGATCCACTCTGGTATCGACGCGGCAGGCGCGTTGACAAGACCGTCTTCGCGCGCGGTGCCGGCGTTGCCGGGCGCGACCAGTACCCGCGAGATCCGCGGCGAGCGCGCGAGCTTCCATGCCAGCGCGTGCTCGCGCCCCCCGGAGCCGATGACGAGAAGCTTCATGCGGCGCGGGGTCGGCTCAGTGCCGGAAGTGGCGGAAGCCGGTGAATACCATGGCGATGCCGTGCTCGTCCGCGGCGGCGATCACCTCGTCGTCGCGCAGGCTGCCCCCGGGCTGGATGATCGCGCGTGCCCCCGCCTCCGCTACGACGTCCACGCCATCGCGGAAGGGAAAGAATGCATCGGACGCAACCACCGATCCCTGCAGCGTGAGGCCCGCGTTCCCGGCCTTGATGGCGGCGATACGCGCCGCGTCCACGCGGCTCATCTGCCCGGCACCCACCCCAAGCGTCCGTCCGCCGCCGCAAAACACGATGGCGTTCGACTTGACGAACCGCGCGATGCGCCAGGCGAACACGAGATCCGCCGTCTGCGCCTCGGTCGGACGCGTGCGCGTAACGAGCTTCAACCCGCCTGCCTCGACGCTGTCGGTGTCCGGCGACTGCACCAGCAGGCCCCCGCCGACGCGCTTGAAGTCGTAATCGTTGGTGCCGGAGCCGGGCGGCACCTCGAGCACGCGGATGTTGGATTTTCCCGCCAGCACCTGCGCGGCGTCCGTACCGATGGCAGGGGCGATCACCACCTCCACGAACTGCTGCGCGACGGCTTGCGCCGTGGCCGCGTCCAGCTCGCGGTTGAAGGCAATGATGCCGCCGAAGGCCGAGGTGGGGTCGGTGGCAAAGGCCTTGCCATAGGCTTCGGCAAGGCTCCCGGCGCGCGCCGCCCCGCAGGGATTGGCGTGCTTGACGATGACGCACGCCGGCTCGGGAAAACTCTTCACGCACTCCCACGCGGCATCGGCGTCCGCGATGTTGTTGTACGAGAGCTCCTTGCCCTGCCGCTGGCGGTAGGCTCCGAGGCTCCCCGGCGCGGGCCGGAGATCGCGATAGAACGCCGCTTCCTGGTGCGGATTCTCCCCGTAGCGCAGCGGCTGCGCGCGCTCGAACTGGAGGTTGAGCCGCCGCGGGAAGCGGCTGCGCCCGCCCGAGCCATCAAGCGCGGTCAGATAATTACTGACTGCTCCGTCGTACTGCGCGGTGTGCGAGAACGCTTTCTGCGCCAGGGCGAGCCGTGTTGCGGCGCCGAGTGCGCCAGCGGCGGATTCCATCTCCTTCAGCACCCCGTCGTAATCGGCCGGATCAGTCACCACCGCCACATGCTCGTAGTTCTTGGCGGCGCTTCTCAGCATGGCCGGGCCGCCGATGTCGATCATCTCGATGGCCTGCTCGAGGGTGCACTCGGCGCGAGCCACCGTCGCGCTGAAGGGATACAGATTGACGACCACGAGATCGATCGGGGGGATGGCCGCGCGCGCGAGCGCGGCCACGTGTTCGGGGACATCGCGCCGGGCGAGGATGCCGGCGTGCACCTTCGGGTGCAGCGTCTTCACGCGTCCGTCGAGCAGCTCCGGGAAGCCGGTATATTCGGCGATCTCGGTCACCGGGAGGCCGCCCTCCCTCAGCAACCGGGCGGTGCCGCCGGTGGACAGCAGCGTCACGCCGAAGCGGGCGAGCCCGCGCGCGAATTCGGCGATCCCGGTCTTGTCCGAGACGCTGATCAGCGCCTGCTTGATGACGGCCATCAGAACTTGATGCCGTGCGTCCTCATCTTCTTGCGCAGGGTGTTGCGATTGATGCCCAGCATCTGCGCGGCGTGGGTCTGGTTGCCGCGCACGCGGTGCAGCACGCTCTCCAGCAGGGGCTTCTCCACGCAATGGATGACCATGTCATAGACCGCGGAGGGCTTCTCCCCGTCGAGATCCCTGAAATAGCCCTCGATCGCGCGGCGGACCATGCGCGCCATTTCATTCTCGTTCATCATGCTGCGAGTTCCTCGGCATAGGTCAAGCGCTGCCCGCGGCCGGCGAGCTGCGCGAAGAATGCGTCCACCGCCGCGAGCTGCTCGCGGCGGCTCTCGAGCTGGTTCATGCCGTGGCGGAACGCCGCCGAGCCGGCCAGCCCCTTGGTGTACCAGGAAATATGCTTGCGCGCGACGCGCACCCCGGTGTACTCGCCGTAGAACTCGTAGAGGTCCTCGAGGTGCGCCACCAGGACGCGGTGAATCTCCGCCACTTCCGGCGGAGGCAGCCGGTCGCCGGTACTGAGGTAGTGCTCGATCTCGCGGAACATCCACGGCCGGCCCTGGGCGGCACGCCCGATCATGACCGCGTCCGCCCGCGTATAGTCGAGCACCTGCTTCACTTTCTCGGGGGTCGAGATGTCGCCGTTGGCGATCACCGGGACCCGCACTTCCGCCTTGACCGCGGCGATGGTGTCGTACTCGGCCTCGCCGGAGAATCCGCACGCACGGGTGCGGCCGTGAATCGCGAGCGCCTGGATGCCGGCGTCCTGCGCGATCTTCGCCACCCGCAACGCGTTGCGGCTGGTGCTGTCCCAGCCGGTGCGGATTTTCAGCGTCACCGGCACCGCGACGGCGGCAACCACGGCGCCCAGGATGTCCCCGACCAGGCGTTCGTTCCTGAGCAATGCCGAGCCGGCCATGACATTGCAGACCTTCTTCGCCGGGCACCCCATGTTGATGTCGATGATCTGGGCGCCCCGGTCGACGTTATAGCGCGCCGCGTCCGCCAGCATCCGGGGGTCCGCACCCGCAATCTGCACCGCGATCGGGTCGACCTCGCCCTGGTGGTCCGCGCGCCGGCGCGTCTTCTCCGAGCCCCACAGCAGCGAATTGCTCGCCACCATCTCCGAGACCGCCATGCCCGCCCCCATGGTCTTGCACAGCTGGCGGAACGGGCGGTCGGTGACCCCCGCCATCGGCGCGACGATGAGATTGTTCCTGAGTTTGAACGGGCCGATGTGCATCGCGCGTGTATCGGATTCGCGATCGTCGTCGTGATTCAAGCGGGGAAGGGCGCCATTGTAATCGCTCGTCATCCGCAAGAAAAGCCGTTCCTGAAAATTCTTTTGAACAGTGTTGCGGTGAGACCACATGCGTGGCGCACGCGCAGCGGCGGCGTCAATCCGCGAGGCGCCGTAAGCACTTACCTGAAAAATTTCGCGCAATGCCTGTGCGACGTGGCGTAAGTCTCCGTGCACCGCTGCGCTGACGCGTGAAATTTTTTCACACGCCGCGCAGCGCTGCGGTCAAGTTCTTGAATTTGCGGGCTAGCCGCGCGCGCCGAAGATCATGCGGCGCGCGACAAAGTCGCGCGCGGGCGGGAAAGCGCCCAGCGCCGTCAACCCCAGACCGCGCGCGAACTTCAGGATTGCAAGATCGTTGGAGAACAGCCGCACCAGAGAATCGGTGAAGAATATCCCGCCGCCACGGTCAAGCCGGCGCCGCGCAGCATACTCCCTGAGGAAATCCGCTCCGCCAATCGTGGCTCGGTCGCAGCCCCGGACGCACTCCGCCAGTTCCCAGGCATCGCGCAGCCCGAGATTCAGCCCTTGTCCCGCGACCGGATGCAGCGTCTGGGCGGCATTGCCGAGCACCACCGTGCGCGGTTCCGCAATGCGGGCCGCGACTTTCAGCGCGAGCGGAAACCATGCCGGGTCGCTTGCGGTTCGAAAGCGCCCCAGCCGCCCCCCGAAGCCCTCCTGCAGCCGCGCCAGGAACTCGGCCTCGGTCATCGCACACAACTTTCGCGCGTGCTCCGGTGTGGTGGTCCAGACCAGGGCGAGCGCTTCGCCCGCGGGCAGCAATGCGAGCGGTCCATCCGGCGTGAAGCGCTCGAAGGCGACATTCCGATGGGGCGCGTCGCACGTCACGCGGGCCGTCACCGCGGCCTGGCCGTAGTCGCGGATCCGCATCCGCGCGACCGGCAGCGCGCCGCCGTCCGCCACGGCAAGCAGCCTCGCGCTGGCGCGGTCGTCACCGCGGCTGGACGCGAACTGCACGACCGCCCTATCCGTTCCCGGCTCGAATGCGCTCGCCGAGCCGCGTATCCGATCCACACCGCCCCCGGTTTCCAGCGCGCGCGCCAGTGCGTCGGCAAGCACGCCGTACTCGATCACGTAGCCGAGCGCCGGCACGCCCGCGTCGCAGGCGTCCAGACCGACCCGGCCGAAGCCGCCACGCTGCGAAATGTGGATGCGCTGGATGGGTGTTGTGCCCGCCATCCCGTCCCACACGCCGAGCCGCTCCAGAACCAGCCGGCTGCCGTGCGACAGCGCGATCGGGCGCGTATCGGCGAGGGTGTGCGCGGCCTGCGCCTCGAGCTGCCCGACGGCAAGGCCGGCGCCCCGCAGGGCCAGCGCCAGGGCGGCGCCAACCGGGCCGCCACCCACGATCAGGACGTCGAAGTCAGCTGTCACGTGTGGCCATCCAGGCTTCGATGTCGGCAGTGCCCTTGGGTGCGTCGCGGGTCAGTACTTCGGCGCCGGACTCCGTCACCAGCACGTCGTCTTCGATGCGCACCCCGATGCCGGCGAGTCGTGCCGGCACACCCTCGCCGGCCCGGATATAGCAGCCGGGCTCGACAGTCAGCACCATGCCGGGGGCAAGCACGCGCCAGTCACCCTGCCGCTTGTAGTCGCCCGCATCGTGCACGTCGAGTCCGAGCCAGTGCCCGGTGCGGTGCATGTAGAACCGCTTGTAGGCTTCGGTCTCGACCGCCTCGGCGACACTTCCGGCCAGAAGCTTCAGGTCGATCAGGCCCGCGGCCAGCACGTTGACCGCCGCGCGGTGCGGCGCGTCCCAAGGCGCGCCAGGCTTGACCGCCGCGATGGCCGCGGCTTGCGCCGCCAGCACCAGCCCATACACCTCGCGCTGCGCCCCGCTGAACTGGCCGCTCACCGGGAAGGTGCGCGTGAGGTCGCTAGCGTAGCCGTCGAGCTCGCAGCCGGCGTCGATCAGCAGCAGCTCCCCGTCCGCCAGCACCCCGTCGTTCTGCACGTAATGCAGCACGCAGGCGCGGCTGCCCGACGCGACAATCGGGGTGTAGGCCGGCGCCTGCGCGCCGTGCCGCCGGAACTCATGCAGGAGCTCCGCCTCGATCTCGTATTCGGCCCGGCCGGGCCGCGCCGCGCGCATGGCGCGCCGGTGCGCGCCCGCCGTGATCACCGCGGCGCGCCGCATCACGGCGAGTTCTTCCGGCGCCTTGATGAGCCGCATCTCGTCGAGCAACGCGTGGACGTCCTGCACCGCGCGCGGAGCACTGACCCCGGTGCGCGCCCGCTCGCGCACTGCGTTGATCCAGCCCGTCACCCGCGCGTCCCACCCCGCGTCCGAGCCGAGGTGGCAGTAGAGCGCATCGCGGTCGGCTAAAAACTCCGGCATGCGCGCGTCGAGCTGCCCGATCGAATGCGCTTCGTCGAATTCGAACGCCGCGCGCGCGGCATCCGGCCCGTAGCGATAGCCGTCCCAGATTTCCCGTTCGGGATCCTTGTCGCGGCAGAACAGGATGCTGCGCGGCGCGGCGCCGGCGGCGATGACGAGCACCGCGCCGGGCTCGCGGAAGCCGGTCAGGTAGTAGAAATAGCTATCGAAGCGGTAAGGGTAGTGCGCGTCACGGTTGCGCGTACGCTCGGGCGCAGTCGGAATGACCGCGACGCCCTCCTGCATGGCCGCGGCGAGCCGGGCGCGCCGCCGCTGATAGACACCGATGTCGATGGCCTCGGACATGGATGAAATTATAAGGCCCGGGCTAGCGGCTGCTCCGCGCGGACAGCGCGCGCTCGAGCGCTTCGAGGCGCGCCGGCGTACCGATATCCATCCACAGCCCGCGGTGGTGCTCGCCGGTCACGAGTCCTCGTGCCATCGCCGGCACGAGCAGCGCCGCCAGCTGGCAGCGCGCCCCGGGCGTGATCCCCGCAAACAGGGCGGGCGCGTAGACGCCGATGCCGCTGAAAGTGAGGTGCGCGGCCCCCGCCGCGGAAACCTTGCCGCCAGCAAGCACAAAGTCGCCGGCGGGGTGATGCGGCGGATTGTCCACCAGAACGAGGTGCGCGAGTCCCGCGCCGGGCGCGAGCAGTGCCGCGGGGGCGGCGAGGCGCGCGAAGTCGAAATCGCAATAGATGTCGCTGTTGACCACCAGGAACGGCGCGTCCCCGAGCAGCGGCAGCGCATAGGCAATGCCGCCGCCGGTTTCAAGCGGCTGCGCCTCCCGCGAATAGACGATGCGCGCGCCGTAGCGCGACCCGTCGCCCAGCGCCTGCTCGATCATGCCGCCCAAGTGCGATACGTTGACCACCAGCTCGGTGTGCCCGGCGCGCGCGAGGCGTTCGATCAAGTGGCCGATGAGCGGCCTGCCACCGGCTTCGAGCAGCGCCTTGGGCAGGCGGTCGGTGAGGGGGCGCATGCGCTCCCCGCGCCCGGCGGCGAGGATCATGGCTTTCATGCGGGAGGGCTCCGTCGCGCCTACTTGCCGTCTCCGGTCGTCGCCGGTTCGCGCTGCTCGAGCTGGTCGAGCAGGCGCGCGAGCGGTGCGAGCTCGCGATAGCGCCCGGTGACCGCGCGCGCATAGCGGATGAAACGCGGCGTGTCCTGGAGATAGCCACTCTTTCCATCGCGGTAGTGAATGCGCGCGAAGATGCCCAGCACCTTCAGGTGGCGCTGCAAGCCCATCCACTCGAAGTCGCGGTAGAACTCGCTGAAGTCCGTGTTGACCGGCAGGTGCCGCTGGCGCGCCTTGCCCCAATAGCGCGCGGCCCAGTCGATTACGCGCTCCTCGTCCCAGCTCACGAAGGCATCACGCGTGAGCGACACCAGATCGTAGGTGACCGGCCCGTACACCGCATCCTGGAAATCGATCACGCCGGGGTTGGGATCGGTCACCATGAGGTTGCGCGGCATGTAGTCGCGATGCACGAATACCGCGGCCTGCGCCAGGCTGCACGCAATGACCGACGTGACCGCGTCGGACAGCGCCTGCCGCTGCGCGTTGGAGAACTGCAACCCGAGGTGGCGCACGACATACCACTCCGGAAACAGATCGCACTCGTGCCGCAGCAGCGCCTCGCTGTACGGCGGCAGTACCCCTTCCCGGGTCGCCAGCTGCCACTTGATGAGCGCATCGATCGCGTCACCGAACAGGCGTTCGGCATTGGCGTCATTCAGCGCGGCAAGGTACGTCGTGTCACCGAGGTCCGTGAGCAGCAGGAATCCGCGCTCGAGGTCCTGCGCGAGCACCTGAGGCGCGTTGACTCCGGCCGCCCGCATCAACGCCGCTACCTGGACGAACGGGCGGCAGTCCTCGCGCTCCGGGGGCGCGTCCATCGCGATCCAGGACCGCCCGTCTCCGAGACTTGCGCGGAAATAACGCCGGAAGCTGGCATCCGCGGAAGCCGGCTTCAACTCGAACGCATCCGTCTTCAAATGCGCGCCGAGCCAGCCGCGCAACTGCCCCACTCGGGTATCGATGTCCGGCGGCAAGCCGATTGCCTTCAGCGATAAATTGTGCGATTTTAGCACCACCCCGAACAGGCTTTTTTTGATGAAAAAACTGATAATTACGCGCCTGTTGCTGGTTCTCGCGTGGGCGCTGCCGCCCCTCGCCCACGCGCAGCAGGGACTCACGCTCAAGTCCCAGTCCGCACTGCTCCCCGTACCGGCGGTGGTGAAGGACGACCTGCCGCTTTTCTTCGAGGCGGACCGGGTGCAGGGGCGCCAGGAAACGGAGTTCGAGGCTGAAGGCAACGTCTGGCTGCGCAGGCGCGGTCATGCGGTGTACGCCGACTGGCTGCGCTTCGACAAGCCGAGCGGCGAATTCGCGGCGCAGGGCAACGTGCGCATGGAGCGGGGAGCCGATGTGGTGGAAGGGGCGCGCCTGCGCTACAACGTGGAATCCGAGCAGGGCTCCATGGAGCAGCCGCGCTACACGCTGCACAAGGGCGCCGAGCCCGGCGGCGGTCCGCAGCCGTTCCGCGCCACCGATGGCCGCGGCCGGGCGGAACGGATCCTGTTCGAAGGTCCCGGGCGCTACCGCGCAGAGCGCGCCGAATACACCTCCTGCGGCCCCGGCCACGAGGACTGGTACCTGCGCGCGGGCGAACTGGAGATCGACAAGTCGCGCGACCTCGGCGTGGCGCGCAATGCGACCATCGAGTTCCTCGGCACGCCGATCTTCTACTCACCCTACCTTTCGTTCTCGCTGCACCAGGAGCGCAAGTCCGGCTTCATTACGCCGCACTACGGCAGCACGAACACCGGCGGCGTGGAAGTTACCATTCCGTATTTCTGGAATATCGCGCCCAACCGCGACGTGACGATCTCGCCGCGCATCATGACGCGGCGCGGCGTGCTGACGCTCGGGGAGTTTCGCTACCTCGAGCCCAACTACCTGGGCGAAGTTCGCGCAGAGATTCTGCCGGATGACCGTGTCAAGGACGGAGAGCAGCGCAGTGCCTACTTCATCCGCCACGACCAGGGGCTGCCCGCCGGCTGGTCGGGACGGCTCAATCTGCAGCGTGTCTCGGACGACACCTACTTCACCGACCTCTCGACGCAGATCAGCAAGACCTCGCAGGTCCTGCTGCCAAGCGACCTCCTCGTCGGCGGCGGCGGATCCTGGGGCAGCGCCGGCGGCTACGGACTGAACGCGCTGGTCCAGCGCTGGCAGACGCTGCAGCCCGATCCCCTGCAGCCGGTGACGCCCGCGTACAACCGGCTGCCGCAGATCACGTTCACAGCGTCGCGCCCGGAGGTGCTGCGCTCGGATTTCGATTTCTACGGGCAGTACACGACCTTCGACCACCCGACGCTGACCAGCGGTACCCGGATGGTCGCCTATCCGAGCTTCAGCCTGCCGGTGCGGCTGCCCTATGCTTCCTTCACGCCCAAGGCCGGCGTCAATGTGACGCGCTACCTCGTCGACACGAACAGCTCCGGTTACTCCGACCAGGACCGCGCCGTCCCGATCTTCACCGCGGACTCGAGCGTGGTATTCGAGCGCCCGACCTCGATCGGCGGTGCGCCGTTCCTGCAGACCCTGGAGCCGCGGCTGTACTACGTCTATATTCCGTTCCGCGACCAGAGCACCATCCCCGTTTTCGACAGCGCCCAGCAGGACGTCAACTTCGCAACGATCTATTCGGAAAACCAGTTTTCCGGCTGGGACCGCATCAACGACGCCAACCAGCTGACCGTCGGCATCAACTCGCGCTTCATCGGAGCCGACACCGGCGTGGAGCGTCTGCGGGCGGGCATCGCGCAACGCTATTACTTCGAAACCCAGCAGGTCACCCTGCCCGGCGCGACCGCGCGCACCAGCTCGCGTTCCGACCTGCTCGCCGCGCTGTCGGGGGCAATCGCACCGTACCTGAGGGCCGAGGTGGGTCTGCAGTACAGCACCGATATATCGCGCACGCAAAAGTTCAACGTCGGCGCCCGTTACCAGCCCGCGCCGGGACGCGTGCTCAACGTGAGCTATCGCGAGACGATCGACACCCTGCGCCAGACCGACATTTCAACGCAGTGGCCGCTCGGGCTCGGGTGGACGGGGCTCGCGCGCTGGAACTACTCGCTGCAGGACAGCCGCACGCTCGAGGGCCTGTTCGGCGTGGAATACAATGCGGATTGCTGGGGGCTGCGCGCGGTCGTCCACCGCTTCGCGACCACCACCCAGCAGGCATCCACCACGTTTTTTGTGCAGCTCGAACTGACCGGCATGTCACGCATCGGCTCCAATCCGATGGAAACGCTGCGGCGCAATATCGCCGGCTACGCCCGACCGGACCCGCGGTCCCCGAGGCCTGATGAGACAAGCACCTCCTACTATTAGGCGTAATCTCTTGCTCGCGCTCGCCGGCGTGCTGTGGACCGCCGCCGGTCCCGCTCCGGCGCAACAGCCGAAGCCGGCCGTCGTGCTCGATCGCATCGTGGCCGTGGTCAACAACGAGGTGATCACGCGCGCCGATCTCGACCAGCGGCTCCACGCCGCCACGCTGCAGCTGAAGCAGCAGGGAACGCAGCCGCCCCCGCGCGCGACGCTCGAAAAGCAGATCCTCGATCGCCTGATCACCGACTCCGTGCAGCTGCAGCTCGCCAAGGAAACCGGACTGCGCGTGGACGATTCCGAGCTCGACCGCGCGATCCAGCGCATCGCGCAGGAGAACAAGCTCACGCTGGACCAGTTGCGCGCGACACTGGAGAAAGACGGCGTGCCGTTCCGCCGCTTCCGCGAGGACATCCGCAGCGAGATCATCCTATCGCGCCTGCGGCAGCGCGAAGTTGACAACCGGATCGTGGTGAGCGATGGCGAGATCGAGAGTTTCATCAACGCCCAGCAGGGCGTCGTCGGGCGCGGCGAGCAGTACAACCTCTCCCACATACTGGTGACGGTTCCGGAAAACGCCGGACCGGAACAGATCCAAGCTCGCCGCAACCGCGGCGAGCAGGCGCTCCAGCAGCTCGCCACCGGTGCCGATTTCCGCCAGGTGGCGGCCGCGTTCTCGGACGCGCCTGACGCGCTCCAGGGCGGCGCGATGGGCTGGCGCGACGGCGCCCGCCTGCCGTCGCTGTTCCTCGATGTGCTGAAGTCGATGCAGCCGGGCGGGTTGACCCCTCTTCTGCGCAGCGCCAATGGTTTTCACATCATCAGGTTCAACGAGCGGCGCGGCGCGGGCGCGCCGGTCATGGTGCGACGGACCCATGCACGCCACATCCTGGTAAAGACCAACGAGCTGATACCCCAGGGTGAAGCGCGCCGCCGCATCGAGTCGCTCAAGGAACGCCTCGATAACAACGCGGACTTCGCGGAGCTCGCGCGCCTGCACTCCGAGGACGCCAGCGGCTCCAAGGGCGGTGATCTCGGGTGGCTCTCGCCCGGGGACACGGTGCCTGAGTTCGAGGGCGCGATGAACGTGCTCAAGCCGGGCGAGATCAGCGCACCGGTGCAGACACCCTTCGGCTGGCACCTGATCCAGGTGCTCGAGCGGCGCGACGAAGACATGTCTCGCGACCGCCAGCGGCTGATGGCGCAGTCCGCGTTGCGCGCCCGCAAGTCCGACGAGTCCTATCAGGAATGGGTGCGGCAGCTGCGCGACCGCGCCTATATCGAGTACCGTCTCGACGAGCGCTGACGCGAGTGCCGAGAACTCCGCTCATCGCGGTGACGGCCGGCGAGCCGGCAGGCATCGGGCCCGACCTCTGCGTCGGGCTCGCGCGGCGGCGGCTGCCGGCGCGCGTCGTGGTCGTCGCCGACCGCCGATTGATCGTGAGCCGCGCACGCCTGCTCGGCGTGCGGCTCAAGGTCACGGAACACCGGCCGGGCACACGCACCCTGTTGCGGGCGGGCACGCTGGCCGTGCTCCACGTTCCCGCCGCTCACCCCGCGGTCCCGGGCCGGCTCGATCCGGCCAACAGCCGCTACGTGCTGCGCACCCTGGAGGCGGCCGCTGACGGCTGCATGCAAGGGGAGTTCGACGCGATGGTCACCGGCCCGCTCCAGAAAAGCGTGATCAACGACGCCGGCATCGCGTTCACCGGTCACACCGAGTTCCTCGCGGCGTACACCGGGGCCGAGCACGTGGTGATGATGCTCGTGGGCGGCGGCATGCGCGTCGCGCTCGCGACCACCCATCTGCCGCTGCGCGAGGTCGCGCAGCACATCACTGCGCAGAGCCTGGAGCGCACGTTGCGCGTGCTGCAACGCGACCTCGCCGCGCGCTTCGGCATCGCCCGGCCGCGGATTCTCGTCGCCGGATTGAACCCCCACGCCGGCGAATCCGGATTCCTCGGCCGCGAGGAGGCTGAAATCATCAGCCCGCTGCTCACGCAGCTGCGCCGCGAAGGCATGGACGTCGAAGGGCCGCTGCCCGCCGATACACTGTTCAACCCGCGGCGATTGCAGACCTGCGATTGCGTGCTTGCGATGTATCACGATCAGGGCTTGCCGGTGCTCAAGCACGCGAGCTTCGGCGCCGGCGTCAACGTGACCCTCGGGCTGCCGATCATCCGCACATCCGTGGACCACGGAACCGCGCTCGAGCTCGCGGGCACCGGCCGCGCCAAGGGAGGGAGCCTCGTCGAGGCGATCCGGCTGGCGGCGAGGATCGCCGCGCGCCGCCAGCCGCCGCGCGCAGCATGAGGCGTGCACGGGGACCCCATGCGTCACGTCCCCCGCAAGCGCTTCGGCCAGCATTTTCTCGTCGACGAAGCGGCGATCGCCGCCATCGTGGCCGCCATCGCGCCGCAGCCGCGCGAGCGCATGGTGGAAATCGGCCCGGGGCTGGGCGCGCTCACGCGGCCGCTCGCCGGCGTGGTCGAGCCGCTGCACGTGATCGAGATCGACCGCGATATCGTCGCGCGTCTGCGCGCCACGTTTCCCGTCCGCCGCGTGATCGTCCACGAGGGCGACGCGCTGCGCTTTGACTTCAGCGCGCTGGGGCCGCAGCTGCGCGTCGTCGGCAATCTGCCTTACAACATATCCACGCCGCTGCTGTTTCACCTGGCCCGGCACGCACCGGCCATCGAGGACATCCACGTGATGCTGCAAAAGGAGGTCGTGGAGCGCATGGTCGCGGCGCCCTCGGACTCGGAATACGGGCGGCTGTCGGTGATGCTGCAGTACCGCTTCCGGATGGAGCCGGTCCTCGCCGTTCCCGCGGGCGCGTTTCGCCCCGTTCCCAAGGTCGAGTCCGCCGTGGTGCACATGGTGCCGTTCGCGCCGCTGCCGCATCCCGCCCGCGACGAGCAGGCCTTCGGCAAGGTCGTCGCGGCGGCCTTCGCGGGACGCCGCAAGACGCTGCGCAATGCATTGCGGACGAGCTTCAGCGTGGCGGACTTCGAGCGGCTCGGCGTGGATGGCGGGCTGCGCGCCCAGGACCTGGGCGTCGAGGATTTCGTGCGCCTGGCCGACGACCTCTCCGTGCGCTAGAGGGAAAAAAGGGGACGCACACATTTGTCAACGGTAAGGCAGCATTGATAGACGTGTGCTGCGACAAATGTGTGCGTCCCTATTTTCTCTGGATGAACTCGATCTTGTAACCGTCGGGGTCCTCGACGAAGGCGATCACGGTCTTGCCGTGCTTCATCGGCCCGGCCTCGCGCGTGACCTTGCCACCACGCCGCTTCACCTCCTCGCACGCCCGGTAGGCGTCATCGACCTCGATCGCGACATGCCCGTAGCCGGTGCCAAGATCGTAGGACGCAGTGTCCCAGTTGTGGGTCAGCTCCAGCACGGCGGTGCGCGACTCATCGTCGTAGCCAACGAAGGCATTGGTAAAGCGCCCGCCCGGGTAGTCGGCCTGGCGTAGCAGCTTCATGCCCAGCACCTGCGTGTAGAAATCGAGCGAGCGCTTGAGATCACCGACGCGGATCATGGTGTGCAGGATTCTCATACTTCCACCATCTCGAAATCCTCCTTGCGCGCCCCGCATTCCGGGCACGTCCAGTTCACCGGCACGTCCTCCCAGCGGGTGCCGGGCGCGAGGCCCTCGTCGGGCAACCCCGCCTCCTCATCGTAGATGAATCCGCAGATGAGGCACATGTAGGTCTTGAAGATGCGCGTTTCGGTGGAGGTCATGCCGATCCGTTTATTTGAGTTAGAATCGAATTCTATCGAATCGTCCTGCCGCGACCAACCGCGCGGGCGCCTTCAACTGCTTGCGCATGGCCGACCTTCCTCCCATCGTTCTGGTATTCGCCGCGACCGATCCGAGCGGTGGGGCAGGACTCCAGTCGGACATCATGACGCTCACCAGCATGGGCTGCCACCCGCTGTCGGTGGTGACCGCGATCACCATCCAGGACACCATGGGCGTCGACGGCGTCAGCCCGATCGACGCAGAGTGGGTCTCTGACCAGGCGCGCTGCGTCCTGGAGGACATGCCGGTTGCCGCATTCAAGATCGGTCTCCTCGGAAACCTCGAGCAGATCGCCATCATCGCGGAGGTGGTATCCGACTATCCCGAGGTACCGCTGGTGCTCGACCCCGTGCTCGCCTCCGGGCGTGGCGATGAGCTGGTGACGGAGGAGATGGTGGGCGCGCTGAAGGAGCTGCTCATTCCGCAAACTACCATCCTCACCCCCAACAGCCTGGAGGCGCGCCGGCTAGCCGGTGACGATCAAGAAGGAGAAGGTCTCGATCTCGCCGAGTGCGCGAAACGGATCATTGCGAGCGGGTGCGAGTACGTGCTCGTGACCGGCACCCACGAGAATACCTCCCAGGTCGTCAATACCCTCTACGGCCAGAACGGCGTGGTGCGCAGCGACAGCTGGCCCCGCCTGCCGGGCTCCTACCACGGTTCGGGATGCACGCTCGCCGCCGCAATCGCCGCCACCGTCGCCAACGGCCTCGAAGTGAGCGACGCGGTGAAGGACGCGCAGGAGTACACCTGGCAGACGCTGAAGGCGGCATTTCGTCCGGGCATGGGCCAGTACATACCGGACCGATTGTTCTGGGCGCGCGACGAAGGCGAGGCGGGCGGTGGCGCGGGCGGGAAATAGGACGTGAAGCGCGCGATCTCCGGACTCTACGCCGTCACGCCCGACATAGCCGACACACCGGCTCTCATCGTTGTGGCCGAAGCGGCCCTCGCCGGTGGCGCGCGGCTCCTGCAGTACCGCAACAAACAGGCACCCGCGACATTGAGGCTTGCGCAGGCGCGCGAGCTGCACGCGCTGTGCCGGAAGTACCGGGTCCCGCTCGTCGTCAACGACTACCTCGATCTTGCACTGGCGGTGGACGCGGAAGGGTTGCACCTCGGCGCAGAAGACGGCTCGCTCGCCGCGGCGCGCGCGCAGCTCGGGCCGGCGAGAATACTCGGGGCGTCCTGTTACGACCGCATCGAGCTTGCGCTCGAGGCCGAGCGTCTCGGCGCCGATTATGTCGCGTTCGGAAGTTTCTTCCCCTCGAGCGTGAAACCGGGCGCAGTGCGCGCGCCGCTTGCCCTCCTGGGCAACGCCAAGCGCCGCCTGTCCATCCCGGTGGTGGCAATCGGCGGCATCACGCTCGATAATGCGCCAGGGTTGATCGCGGCGGGTGCCGACGGTGTCGCCGTGATATCCGCGCTGTTCGATGCGGATGACGTCGGGATCGCCGCGCGCCGCTTCAGCGCGCTGTTCACGGCCCGCGAGCTCGCCACGCGCCATTTGTAGCCGGACACGATGAAACGCAGCCAGATGCTCTTCCAGCGCGCGCAGCGCGTCATTCCGGCCGGCGTCAATTCGCCCGTGCGCGCGTTCGGCTCGGTCGGCGGCACGCCGCCGTTCATTCAGCGCGGCAGGGGTGCCCAGATCTGGGACGCCGACGGCCGGGCCTATATCGATTACGTCGGTTCCTGGGGTCCGCTCATCGTTGGCCACGCCCATCCCGACGTCGTGAGCGCGGCGCAGCAGGCCGCCGAGCGCGGGCTGTCGTTCGGCGCCCCCACCGAACAGGAAGTCGAGCTGGCGGAGCTTCTCTGCCGGCTCGTGCCCTCCCTCGAGCAGGTGCGGCTCACCAGCTCCGGGACCGAGGCGACCATGAGCGCCATCCGCCTTGCGCGCGGTCATACCGGCAGGCCGAAGATCGTGAAGTTTGAGGGCTGCTACCACGGCCACGTCGATGCGCTCCTCGTGAAGGCCGGTTCCGGCGCGCTCACCTTCGGTCAGCCGTCATCGGCGGGCGTGACCGCGCCTACCGCCGCCGACACCGTGGTGCTGGAATACAACAATGCGAGCGCCGTGGAGCAGGCGTTCGAGCAGGAAGGGACCACGATCGCGGCCGTCATCGTGGAACCGGTTGCCGGCAACATGAACCTCGTGGCGCCACGCCCGGGGTTCCTCGAGGCGTTGCGCGCGTTGTGCACGCGCCATGGCGCCCTCCTGATATTGGACGAGGTGATGACGGGCTTTCGCGTTGCACTCGGGGGCGCGCAGGCGCTCTATGGTGTGAAGCCCGACCTGACCACGCTGGGGAAGGTCATAGGCGGAGGGTTGCCGGTCGGTGCCTTCGGCGGCCGCCGCGACATCATGCGCGCGATTGCGCCGCTGGGCCCCGTATACCAGGCAGGCACGCTCTCCGGCAATCCGGTCGCCGTGGCGGCGGGGCTCGCCACGCTCAAGCTGGTGCAGGCGGCCGGCTTCTATGACCGCCTGACGGCGGCAACGCGCGCGTTCTGCGCGGGCCTGGCGCGCGCCGCGCAAGATCACGGAGTGCCGTTCTCGGCGGCGAGCGTCGGCGGCATGTTCGGCCTCTTTTTCCGGGCGACCCCGCCCACGAGCTTCGCCGAGGTCATGCAATGCGACCGGGAGGCGTTCAACCGATTCTTCCACGCCATGCTCGCCGCCGGAATCTACCTTGCGCCGTCGGCGTACGAGGCTGGATTCGTCTCCTCCGCCCACGGGTCGGCGGAGATCGAGCGCACGGTCAGTGCGGCAAGGAAGGTCTTTGCGGAGTTGAAATCCTGACGCACGTTCCGGCGCCGCCAGCGGCGCCGGCAGGGATCATCGCAAGCCAGCGATGTACTCGGAAACCGCCGCGATCTCCCGGTCGGAGAGCTTCTCCGCCACGGCACGCATCATGCGATTCGGATCGTTGGCGCGCTCGCCCCCGCGGAATGCCCGCAACTGGGTGGAGATGTATTCGGCAAACTGCCCCGCGAGACGCGGAAACTGGGCCGGAATGCCGCTGCCATTCGGACCGTGGCAAGCCGTGCAGGCCGCCACGCTCTTCGCCGGTATGCCGCCGCGATAGATGGCCTGCCCGAGTCTGACCAGGTCCGGGTCGCGCGCCGCGCGCAGCCTGGGTTTCTGCTGCTCGAAATAGGCCGCGAGGTTGCGCAGATCGTCGGCCGAGAGGCTCGCCACCATGCCGGCCATCACCGCGTTGGGCCGCTCGGCGGGCTTGCCGTCCCGCGGCCGGAAGTTCTGGAGCTGCTTCAACGTGTAGTCGGCATGCTGGCCGGCAAGAACCGGGTTGGCGGGAAGCGTGCTGTTTCCATCCTCCGAGTGACAGGATGCGCATACCTTCAAGACCAGGTCGCGTGCCTGGGCAGATTCCGCCTGGGCACGCGCGTCGAGCGCCGGTGCGAAAGCGAGCGCGCCAGCGCCGAGCGCGATGAGCCAACGGGAGTACATGCAGAGCCCCTTGTTTACCGCTTACCGTCCGAGCGAGGCGCTATTGTATAGCACGGGTCGTTCCGCACGCCAGTTTCGGGCGCGATAACAACGACCTAGGAGACTTTTGCGGGCGCAGGGCGCACCCGGGATTCGAGCCGCGTGATGAGGCTCGCCACGTGTGACCGTCCAACGGCAGACATAAAAAACCCCCGGTTAAAGGGGAGTAAAACCGGGGGCAAAAGCCTTAATAAGGATTAAGGCGCCCGCTCAGGGAGGAGAAGCGGGAGACGACTCAACATCGTCTGCATCGTGTGACGCTTATAATGAACCAGAGTTCCCCTCAAGCCCAAACATTACTGCCTTCAAGAGGTTAGAGTTATGCAGGTCTACGGGAGGTTTCCCCAGCGCCGCATGCGGCGCATGCGGCGCGACGAGTTCTCGCGCCGGCTGCGGCGTGAGCACCAGCTGACTACCGATGACCTGATCTATCCCCTGTTCGTAATCGAGGGCCGGAATCGGACCGAACCGGTGCCGTCGATGCCGGGCACCCGACGCCACACCGTTGACCGCTTGCTGGCGCATGCGGAGCAGTGCGTGCGGCTTGGCGTGCCGGCGGTCGCGGTGTTTCCCCTGATTCCCCGCGAGCTGAAGTCGGCGGATGGCCGCGAAGCCACCAATCCCAAGGGGCTGGTGCCGCGCGCGGTGGCGGCGCTCAAGAAGCGCTTTCCCGAGCTTGGCGTCATTACCGATGTCGCGCTCGACCCCTATACCACGCACGGTCATGATGGCGTGATCGACCGCGGGGGCCACATACTGAACGACGAAACGATCGCGATCCTGGAGAAGCAGGCCGTGGTGTGTGCCGCGTCCGGTGTGGACGTGGTCGCCCCTTCGGACATGATGGACGGACGCATCGGCGCGATCCGCGGCGCGCTCGACCGCAACAAGTTCATCCACACCCGAATCCTCGCCTACTCGGCGAAGTACGCCTCGGTGCTCTACGGGCCGTTTCGCGATGCCGTGGGTTCCGCCAAGAGCCTCGGCCGCGGCACCAAGTACAGCTACCAGATGGATTACGCCAACAGCGACGAGGCCCTGTGGGAGGTCGCGCTCGATCTCGAGGAAGGCGCGGACATGGTGATGGTCAAGCCCGGGCTGCCCTATCTCGATATCGTGCGGCGGGTCAAGGAGGCATTCAAGGCGCCCACCTACGCCTACCAGGTGAGCGGCGAGTATTCGATGATCAAGGCCGCTGCCGCGCGTGGCTGGCTTGAGGAGCGTCCCTGCGTAATGGAGGTTCTCACAGCATTCAAGCGCGCCGGCGCCGACGGCATCCTCACCTATTTCGCGCTCGATGTCGCCGGATGGCTGAAAGCGGGCCGCTGATCACTCTTCGTCCAGGAGTTGTGAGACGGGCGCGCCGGACTCGGCGCCTTCGGAGGAAGAAGGCTGGGGCGGGCAGGCGCGCGCAGTCGAGCTCTGCGACGCTCCGCGATGCGTAGCGGCGTCATCTGAGTCACGCTTCGGCGAGGAGTTGCTCGACTGCCTGGAGCTTGGCGCGCTCGATGCTCTTGCCATCCGGGCTGGTCTTGAGCGGTCCCCGCAGGTCGAGCATCGAGAGCACCGTGAGCTCGATATCGGTCCCCTGGTCGCTCACGGTATAGACCGGCACCGTGCGCGTCTCCTCCCCCGAATACAACCGCTTCTGGGCTGTCCGGTACGGTATTCGCCGATCGATCAGGTGATGCTCGACTGCCTTCGCGTTGTCAGTGAAGAGTTGCAGATTGATGTCGGCATACTTGCCCGCGTTGCCATCCAGGACGGACCCCGTCAGATAGGGGTTGAAGCGGGAGAGTTCCCGCATGGCCCGGACTGCGGTCTCGCGCAGCACGCGCAACCGGTCACGGTGCTCCTCCGGATGATAGATCTGCTGATAGGTGCGCAGCGCCTCGGCAATCTCCTCGTTTGCGGGCAGCTCGCGTGTATCGGGCACGCCGGCCTGGCGCGCCGCCTTGCGCTTGGCAAGCGCGTAATCCTCGATGCCGTCCTCGGCCATCAGCCGTGCCGCGAGGTAAGCGATGCGGCTGCGGCGGTCGTTGCGGCCGGTGTCCCTGGGCATCGACGGCTCAAAACAGCTGGTTGCGCACGTCTTCCGGGCGCTCGCCGCCCGCCACGCCCCCGATCAGAGTCTCTTGCGCCTGCGGCAGGAACTCCTGGTAGAAGTAATCGGTGATGCCTCCCTGCGCGTCGGCGATGCGCAGCCCCGTCTCCGGGTTCACATGCAGCGCAACTACGCCCTCGGGCGGCACCAGCGGCTGCTCCGGGATACCGTCCAGCACGGTTCCCATGTAGGCCATCCAGATTGGAAGCGCCGCCTGTGCCCCGGTTTCGTTGCGCCCGAGCGAGTGGGGGGTGTCGAAACCGATCCACGCCACCGCCACCAGCTCGGGCACGGAACCACAGAACCACGCATCCACGAATTCATTCGTCGTGCCGGTCTTGCCCGCAATGTCGCTGCGCCCGAGCTTCAGGGCGCGTGCGCCGGTGCCGACGCGCATCACATCGCGCATGATCGTCGTCATGATGAAAGCATTCCGCTTGTCGATGACGCGCTCGGCGCCCGCCCCCGCCGCCTTGGGCTGTGCCGCCAGCAGCACGTTGCCCTTGGCGTCTTCCACCCGCTCGATGAAATAGGGGGTCACGCGATAGCCGCCGTTGGCGAACACCCCGTAGGCCGTCAGCATCTGCAGCGGCGTGGCGCTGCCCGCTCCGAGCGCCATCGTGAGATACGGCGGATGCAGCTTGGGATCGAACCCGAAGCGTGCGATGTAGTCCTGTGCATACTGCGGCGTAATCGCCTGGAGAATGCGCACTGATACGAGATTCTTCGACTTGGCGAGCGCGGTGCGCAGCCGCATCGGTCCTTCGAACTTGCCGTCGAAGTTCTTCGGTTCCCAGGGCTCCGAGCCGGTCTGCGCCGCAGTGAACGTGAGCGGCGCATCATTGATGACGGTTGCCGCGGTGAATCCCTTCTCGAGGGCGGCGGAATAGATGAACGGCTTGAAGCTCGAACCCGGCTGCCGTATTGCCTGGGTCACGTGGTTGTACTGGTTGCGCGCGAAATCGAAGCCTCCGACCAGGGCCCGGATCGCGCCGTCGCGCGGATCCATGGAAACGAGGGATGCTTCGACCGCCGGCAGCTGCGTGATCTGCCAGCGCCCCTTCTCATCGCGCTGCACGCGAATGATGGCGCCGCGGCGGATGCGCTGTGCGGGACTCGCCTTGTCACCCAGCGAGCGCGACGCGAACTTCAGCCCGTCATCCTTGATCTCCACCCATTCGCCGCCCCTGCGGTAGGCCCGCACCAGTCTGGGACCCGCTTCCGCCACGACCGCGGCATAGATATCGTCGCTGTCGGTGGTTTCCTGCAGCGCATCCTCAAGCGCTTCCTCGCTCGGCTTGTCCGGCAGCTCGGCATAGCCCTCCGGCCCGCGGTAGCCGTGGCGCCGGTCGTACTCCCGTACCCCGTGGCGCGTCGCCGCGTACGCCACTTCCTGGTGCGAGGTCCGCAGAGTAGTGTAGACGCGAAGCCCGCGCGCGTAGGTGTCTTCCTGGTAGCGCTCGTAGAGCACCTGCCGCACCATTTCGGCGAAATGCTCCGCGTGGACGGGGTACTCGTTGACCTCGCGCTTCACGACGATCGCCTGCTGGTCGGCGGCTGCGAGCTCCTCCTCCGAGATCATCTGCAGTTCGCGCATCCGTCGCAGCACGTATTGCTGCCGGATCTTGGCGCGCTTGAAGTTCGCGATCGGGTTGTAGCGCGACGGCGCCTTCGGCAGCCCGGCGAGCATCGCAGCCTCGGCGAGGTTGACCTCGCCGAGCCGCTTGCCGAAATAGGTCTGCGCCGCCGCGGCGAAGCCGTAGGTGCGCTGCCCAAGATAGATCTGGTTGAAATAGAGCTCGAGGATCTGGTCCTTGGTGAGATTGGATTCGATCTTGAACGCGAGCAGCATTTCGTTGAACTTGCGGGCCAGCGTTCGTTCCTTCGAAAGGAAGAAGTTCCGCGCGACCTGCATGGTGATGGTCGACGCGCCCTGGCGCACGCCGCCGGAGATGAAATTCGAGAACGCCGCGCGCGCCACGCCGACATAATCGACGCCGCTGTGCTGGTAGAAGCGCTCGTCCTCGGCTGCGAGGATGGCCTGGGTGAGGGGCTGCGGAACATCCCCGATCCGCACCATCGCGCGGCGCTCCTCCCCGAATTCGGCGATCAGCTTGCCGTCGGCGCTGAACACCCGCAGCGGGATCTTCGGCTGATAATCGGTGAGCGTTTCGAGCGAGGGCAGTCCGGGATAGATGATGGCCGCCGCAAAGGCGAGCAGCAGCACACCCGCCAGCGCGGTTGATACCGCCAGCACGATCGGAAACGCCCACCAACGATTCGACATCTGGATCAAGGAACCCAAAGCGGCCTGTTGCGCAATTGCAACAGGCTCAATTTCTCAAACTATTTGATGAATCCTGCCACCGTCCTGGAACCCAGTGCAGTGTAAGCTATATTCATGGTCCATCCATTATAGGATGGGTTCCCGCCCTCGCTGATAGTGGCCAAAACGCTTTACAGCCAAGGGAGTTGTTGCTAGCATTTCATGTAAACTGTGGGATTGTGTCCCCATTAACTTATGTTCAAAGGAAATTTTAGCTTCGACCTCTCTGCGCTCGAAGGCCTGTTCAAGGCCAAGATGCTGCCTTTGATCGGGGTCGACATCAGTTCCTCCGCCATCAAGATGGTGGAGATTGACGAAGCGAGCAAAGGGATCTACCGCGTCGAGCGCTATGCGATCGAGCCGTTGCCCAAGGATTCGGTGGTGGAGGGCAACATCAACAATCTCGACGCGGTGAGCGACGCGCTCAAGCGCTGCCACAAGCGGCTCGGCAGCAACATCAAGAACCTCGCGCTCGCGCTGCCCAATGCCGCCGTGATCAGCAAGAAGATCATGGTGCCCGCCGGCCAGACCGAGGACGACCTCGAACTGCAGGTGGAAACCGAGGCCAACCAGTACATCCCGTTCGCGCTCGACGAGGTCAACCTGGATTTCCAGGTGCTGGGACCCGCGGCAAACAGCCCCGATGACATCGAGGTCCTGATCGCCGCCTCGCGCAAGGAGAAGATCATCGACCGGCTGGCGGTCGCCGAGTCGGCCGGACTCAAGGCGACGGTAATGGACGTGGATCTCTTTGCCGCCCAGGCCGCGTTCGAATTGATCGAGAGCCAGTTTCCGGACCGCGGCAAGGACCAGAACATCGCGGTGGTGGACGTGGGCTCCAGCATCATGGGCGTCAACGTGCTGCGCAACGACCAGTCGATCTACATGCGCGAGCAGCCGTTCGGGGGCAACCAGCTGACGCAGGAGATCCAGAACAAGTTCGGCCTGTCGCCGGAGGAAGCGGAGGCGGCCAAGCGTGCCGGCGGGCTTCCGGAGAACTACGAGTCCGACGTCCTGCAGCCCTTCATGGACATGATGGGCCTGGAAGTCGCGCGTGCATTGCAGTTCTTCTTCACTTCAACCCAGCACAACCAGATCCACCATATCGTGTTGTCCGGCGGCTGTGCGGCGATCCCCGGTGCCGACGAAACGGTGGGCAAGCGCGTGCAGGTCAACACCATCATCGCCAATCCCTTCGTCAACATGCAGCTCTCCTCGAAGATCCGGCCGAAGAGTCTGACGCAGGACGCGCCGTCGCTCATGGTGGCGTGCGGGCTGGCCATGCGGAGGTTCGATCCATGATCCGCATCAACCTGCTGCCGCACCGCGAGGTCCGGCGCAAACAGCAGCAGCAGCAGTTCTTCATTCTCCTCGCCTTCGTGATCGTGGTCGGTGGCGCGGTCTGGTTCGTCGTGCGCAGCTATCTCGACGAGCAGCTCGAGACGCAGCAGGCCCGCAACAAGTACCTCCAGGACGAGATCGTCAAGCTCGACAGGCAGATCGCCGAGATCCAGAAGCTCAAGGAACAGACCGCGGCGCTGCTCGCGCGCAAGAGGGTGGTGGAAACGCTGCAGGGCAACCGCGCCGAGGTCGTGCACCTGCTCGATCAGCTGGTGCGGCAATTGCCCGAGGGCGTCTACCTCAAGGCCGTGAAGCAGTCCGGCTCGCGCGTCACCATTACGGGCTTGACCCAGTCCCAGGCGCGCGTGTCCACGCTGATGCGCAACCTCGAGTCCTCGCCGCACCTGGAGAACCCTGGCCTGGTGGAGATCAAGGCGGTGCAGGTGAACCGGCAGCGCATCAACGAGTTCATCATGAACATCAGCATCACGCGCGCCAAGCTCGAGGATGACAGCGGCAAGGCGGCCCGCAAACCGCCCGCGAAGGGGTAACACGCCATGGCCATGACACTCAGCGACCTGCGGCGGCTCGACCCGAAGAAGATCGGCAGCTGGCCGATTCTGCCCAAGCTGGGGGTGCTGTTCATCACGCTCGTCCTCATCGTCGCGGCGAGCTGGTGGTTCGACTGGCAGCACCAGATCGAGGGCATCAACCAGGAAAAACTGAAGGAAGAGGGGCTGCGCAAGACGTTCCTCACCAAGAAGAGCGAGGCCATCAACCTGCCCGCCTACCAGAAGCAGCTCGAGGATATCGAGAAGCAGTTCGGCGCGCTCCTCAAGCAGCTTCCGGGCAAGTCCGAGATGGACGCATTGCTGACCGACATCAACCAGGCCGGCCTCGGGCGCGGCCTGCAGTTCGAGCTGTTCAAGCCCGCCGCCCAGGAGACCCGTCGCGACTTCTACGCGGAGCTGCCGATCTCGATCAAGGTCACCGGCAACTACCACGATATCGGCGCGTTCGCGAGCGACATCGGCAAGCTGTCGCGGATCGTGACCCTGGAGAATATCTCGCTCGCCTCCGCGGGCAAGAGTGGCGGCCTGGCGCTCGACGCCCTGGCGAAGACCTTCCGCTATCTCGATGACGAGGAACTGGCGCAGCAGCGGCGGGCCGCAGCCGCCAAGAAAGGCGGCAAGAAGAAATGAAGCGCCTGATCCTCTTCAGCGCGCTCGCCTGCCTCGCGCTCGCGGGGTGCGGCGGCGAGCAGCACTCGGACCTGCGGCAGTTCGTTAGGGATTCGGACAACATGCCGCGCGGCCGCATTCCCCCGCTGCCGGAAGTGAAGCCCTACGAACCCTTCGAGTATGCGGCGTTCGACCTGCTCGATCCGTTTGTGGCGCGCAAGATCGAGCCGTCCAGGTCGGCCAAGCCCGATCCCAGGCTGCCGGACCCCAATCGGCGCAAGGGGCCGCTGGAGGCGTTTCCGCTGGAAAACCTCAAGATGGTGGGGTCGCTCTCCCAGAAGCAGGAGTTTTTCGCGCTGATCAAGACCCCGGACAACAACTTGTACCGGGTCAAGATGGGGGATTTCATGGGGCAGAACTTCGGCCGCGTCATCGACATCAGCGAGTCCGCGGTCAAGCTGAAGGAGCTGATTCAGGACAGCGGCAATGACTGGAAGGAAGAGGAGCGCTCGCTGTTGCTGCAGGACGAACAGGAGGCAAGAAAATGAAGTTCAAGGCGTCTTTCGGAACATGGGCCCTCCAGGGAATTCTGGCGCTCGCGCTCGCGTGCGCGAGCCTGGCGGCGCGTGCGCAGGCCAATAGCATCGAGTCGATCAATGTTTCGCCCGCAACCGGCGGCAGGGTCATCATCCGCGTCATGATGAGGCAGCCGCCCGCAACCCCGCCGGCCGGATTCACCGTCACCAATCCGCCGCGCATCGCGTTTGATTTTCTCAACACCAGCAGCGCGCTCGGCCGCAGCACCCAGGAAGTGACGGAAGGGGACCTGCGCAGCATCAACGTGGTGCAGGCGGGCGACCGCACGCGCCTGGTTCTCAACCTCGCCCGCGCCAGCGGCTACGACACGCAGATCGACGGGCGGGCGCTTCTGATCACCCTGCAGGGCGCCGCCGCCGTCTCGAGCCCGGCGGGCGCGACCACGCATTTCGCCGAAGCGCGGCCGGGGGACCGTCGCCACGCGCTGCGCGACGTCGACTTCCGGCGCGGAGCCGCCGGCGAAGGGCGCATCGTGGTGGATCTCTCCGACAGCACCGTCGGCATCGATCTCAAGCTCCAGGGCAAGAGCATCATCGTCGACTTCATCAACACCGGGCTGCCGAGGAACCTGCAGCGGCGCCTCGACGTCACCGATTTCGGCACGCTGGTGCAGACGATCGACACGTTCCCCCAGGGCGGCAACACGCGCATCGTGATCGAGCCGCGCGGCGCCTGGGAGCATACCGCCTACCAGACCGATACCCGCTTCATCGTGGAAGTGAAGGCGCAGCCCGAGGACACCGGTCGCATCGCGCGCGGCGGGGGCTACACCGGCGAGAAGCTCTCGCTCAACTTCCAGAACGTGGAAGTACGCGCCGTGCTGCAGGTGATCGCGGACTTCACCGGGCTCAATATCATCACCAGCGACACGGTGGGCGGCAACCTGACACTGCGGCTGAAGGACGTGCCGTGGGACCAGGCGCTCGACATCATCCTGCAGGCGAAGGGCCTGGACATGCGCAAGACCGGCAACGTGGTGTGGATCGCGCCGCGTGACGAACTCGCCACGCGCGAAAAGCTCGCGCTCGAAGCGCAGCAGCAGATCGTGGATCTCGAGCCGACACGCACGGAAAGCTTCCAGTTGAATTACCAGAAGGGCGCCGACCTGCAGAAGCTCCTGGCCGATCCGCAGCAGCGGGTGCTGTCCAAGCGCGGCAGCGCGGTGGTCGATCCGCGCACCAACACCGTGTTCGTGCAGGACACGCCGACGCGGCTCGAGGAAGTGCGCAAGCTCATCCGCAAAATCGACGTCCCGGTGCGCCAGGTGATGATCGAGTCGCGCATCGTCGAGGCGACCGATACCTTTGGCCGCAACCTCGGCGTGCGCCTCGGCTACCACGACATGACCGGGCAGGGCGTCAAGGTGGGAAGCCAGAGCGGCGTCAGGGTAAGCGCCGTCCCGGGCGGCCAGCTCACCGACACGGGCTTCCACACCGGCCAGACCACGACGCCGCCGTTCACCGACTCGCTATCGGTGAACCTGCCGGTACCCGGGCTTGCCGGCGCCAATCCGGGCGCGTTCTCGCTGGCGCTGTTCCGGGAGGGTTCGGCGAAGTTCCTCAATCTTGAGTTGACCGCGCTGCAGGCCGACGGCAAGGGCAAGATCATTTCGAGCCCGCGCGTCATCACCGCCGACCAGGTCGAGGCGACCATCGAGCAGGGCACGGAAATCCCGTACCAGCAGGCGACCTCGAGCGGCGCCACGAGCGTGTCGTTCAAGAAAGCAACGCTCTCGCTGAAGGTCAAGCCGCAGGTCACGCCCGATGACAACGTGATCATGAACCTGAACGTCCACAAGGACAGCGTGGGCCAGAACACCCTCGCCGGCCCTTCGATCGACACCAAGCAGATCGTCACCGAAGTGCTGGTGGAAAACGGCGGTACGGTGGTGATCGGCGGCATCTACCAGCAGACCGAGAGCAACCAGACCAACAAGGTCCCGGTGCTCGGTGACCTGCCGTTCGTCGGCTGGATGTTCAAGCAGAACCTGCGGTCTGACAACCGCAACGAGTTGCTGATCTTCATCACGCCGCGCATCCTGAAGGACGGTCTGACGCTGCGGCAGTAGACCGCGCGCCCGCATTGACCGGAAAGGCGGCCTTAGGGCCGCCTTTTTTTGTTTCCCGCTTTTCCACATTCGGCGCGTGTTAGGCGGCACCTGCCCGTTCCGCTAGAATCGCCTCCATGGGCGCCAGTGACGAGAAACCGGCAGAGCGGCATGGGCGCATCCCCGGCAACATCTTTCTGGTGGGGCTCATGGGCGCGGGCAAGACCTCGGTGGGCAGGCGTCTCGCGCGGCGCCTCGGCAAGACCTTCTACGACTGCGACGAGGAGGTCGAGCACGCCACCGGCGTGAGAATCCCGGTGATCTTCGAGATCGAGGGCGAGTCCGGATTCCGCGCACGCGAGGCGAAAATGCTGTCGGAGCTCGCCGTCCGCAGCGAGATCGTGCTCGCCACCGGCGGCGGCGCCGTGCTGTCCGCGGAGAACCGCAAGCTGCTCTCGGAGAACGGCATCGTGGTCTACCTGCGGGCGGGCGCCGCGGATCTCTGGCAGCGGACCCGCCACGACCGGAACCGGCCGTTGCTCCAGACCGACGAGCCGCTCGCCAGGCTCGAGCAGCTCTTCGCCGAGCGCGATCCGCTCTACCGCAGCATCGCTGATATCATCGTCGACACCGGCAGCCAGAGCCTGGGCAGCCTGATCCAGAAACTGGAGCGTCAGCTGCTCGATCACCAGGCCGCCGCGGTGGATACCGCCGGCGCGCCAACGCGCACCGACTAGTCGAAAGCAATCTGTCCCGCATGGAAACCCTGAACGTCGCGCTCGGCAGCCGCAGTTACCCGATCCATATCGGCGCGGGCCTTCTCGCCCGTGCCGAGCTGATCGTCGACAAGCTGCCCCAGAAGAGCGCCGCGATCATCACCAACACCACCGTCGCGCCGCTCTACCTGGCAGCGCTGCGGGGCGCGCTGGAGGCGCGCGGGGTGGGCGTGGTGAGCATCGTGATTCCGGACGGCGAGGAGCACAAGACGTGGGAGACCCTCAACCGCATTTTCGACGCGCTGCTCGAGCATCGCTGCGAACGCGGCACCGCGCTGATTGCGTTGGGTGGGGGGGTTATCGGGGATCTCGCCGGATTCGCCGCGGCGATATACCGGCGCGGGGTACCCTACGTCCAGGTGCCCACGACATTGCTCGCGCAGGTCGACTCCGCAGTCGGAGGCAAGACCGCAATCAACCACCCCCTCGGCAAGAACATGATCGGGGCGTTCCACCAGCCGCTCGCCGTAATCTCCGACACCGACACGCTCGCGACGCTCCCGCCGCGCGAACTGGCGGCGGGGCTCGCGGAGATCATCAAATACGGCGTGATCCGGGATGCACCGTTCTTCGAGTGGCTCGAGGCCAACATGGCGCGGCTCGTCCGGCGCGATGCCGAAGCGCTCGCCTACGCCATTGAGCGCTCCTGCGCCAACAAGGCCGAAGTGGTCGCCCAGGACGAGCTGGAAACGGGCCCGCGTGCGCTGCTGAATCTGGGCCACACGTTCGGCCACGCGATCGAGGCCGGCACCGGCTACGGCACCTGGCTCCATGGGGAGGCCGTTGCCGCCGGCATGCTGCTCGCGGCAAAGCTGTCGCAGCGTATCGGGCATCTCACGGCCGCGGATACGCGCCGGTTGGGCGCGCTCCTGAAGGCCGCCGGCCTGCCCCTCGATCCGCCCGCGCTTGGCCTGGAGCGCTACCTCGAGCTGATGGGCCACGACAAGAAAGTCGCGGGTGGCCGCATCCACTTCGTGCTATTGAAGCGCATCGGGGAAGCCTACGTTTCGGGCGATGTGCCGCGCGCTGCGCTCGCGGCTGTGCTCGAAGGCGGCGCCGTGCATGTCCGGGCGTGAGCTCGCTCCCTACGCCGCGCGGCCCGAGCGCTCCCGCGGGCGCCGCCACCGCGAGGCCCCGCCGCGCGGCCGCAGCGAATACCAGCGCGACCGCGATCGCATCGTGCACTCCACCGCTTTCCGGCGCCTCGAGTACAAGACCCAGGTCTTCGTCAACCACGAAGGCGACCTCTTCCGCACCCGCCTCACCCACAGCCTCGAGGTGGCACAGATTGCGCGGAGCGTCGCACGCAGCTTGCGGCTTGACGAGGACCTGACCGAGGCGGTCGCGCTCGCGCACGATCTCGGCCATACCCCGTTCGGCCACACCGGCCAGGATTCCCTCAATGCCTGCATGCGTCCGTACGGAGGTTTCGAGCACAACCTGCAGAGCCTCCGGGTGGTGGACGTTCTGGAACAGCGCTACGCGGCGTTCGACGGCTTGAACCTGACGTTCGAGGCGCGCGAGGGCATACTGAAGCACTGCTCCCTCCGGAACGCGCGCGCGCTCGGCGACGTGGGCGAGCGCTTCGTGAAGAGGCAGCGGCCGTCGCTCGAGGCCCAGGTCGCGAACCTTGCCGACGAGATAGCCTACAACAACCACGACGTGGATGACGGGGTGCGCTCCGGTCTGCTCGATATGGCGCAGCTGGCGGAAGTAACTTTGTTCGCGCGCCACATGAAGGCCGTTCTGCGCCAGTACCCCCGACTTCCGGCGCAGCGGCTGCGGCACGAAACAGTGCGGCGCATAATCGATGCCCTGGTCACCGACCTGATGGCAACCAGCGCGGCGAACATCCGCAGGCACGCACCCGGCTCGATCGAGGACGTGCGACACGCGCCCCCGCTGATTGCATTCAGCATACGGATCCGCAAGGAGAGCGACGAGCTGAAGCGCTTCCTGCGCGAGAACCTCTATCGCCACTACCGCGTGGTACGCATGAGTGGGAAGGCGCGCCGCATCGTGGCGGACCTCTTCGCGGCCCTGCTCGCGGACAACCGGTTGCTGCCGCCGGAATTCCAGGAGCGCGCGCGCGAGGATGCGCCGCGCGCCATCGCCGATTACATCGCTGGCATGACCGACCGCTACGCCATCCTCGAGCACAGACGCCTGTTCGCGATCGAGGAGACCTGACCAGGCGCTGCAGCCGAACTGGGTTATTGCTGTAAGTGGCTGATGGCAGTACACTTCCCCTTCGCGTCTCCGCCTTGCATAGAGCTTGCTGCAGCGCAGCACAGCAAGCGGCGGGTGGCCGTGTCAATGGGTACTTGAGAGTGCGCCGAGTGGACCAACCGGGAATACCTCCAGCGCAGGGCCTGTACGACGGGCGCCACGAGCACGATGCGTGCGGCGTGGGCTTTGTCGCGCACATCAAAGGCAAGAAGAGCCACAGCATCGTCGAGCAGGGTCTCACGATCCTGAAGAACCTCACGCACCGCGGCGCAGTCGGCTGGGACCCGAAGCTCTCCGATGGTGCGGGCTGCCTGATCCAGATTCCCGACCGGTTCTTCCGCGAAGAGATGGCGAAGCGCGGCGTGAAGCTGCCGCCGGTCGGCCAGTATGGCGTCGGCATGGTGTTCCTGCCGCGCGATCCCGCCTCGCGCCTGGCCTGCGAATACGAAATCGAGCGCGCGATCAAGGACGAGGGCCAGGTGCTGCTCGGCTGGCGCGACGTGCCGGTCGACAACTCCGACCTCGCCGAGCCGGCGAAACGCATCGAGCCCGTGATCCGGCAGGTGTTCGTCGGTCGCGGCAAACGCATCACGGTTACCGACGCGCTCGAGAGGAAGCTCTACGTCATCCGCAAGAGCGCAGGCCACGCGATCCAGGCGTTGAAGCTCGCCCACGGCAAGGAGTTCTACGTGCCCACCCTGTCGGCACGGACCATCTGCTACAAGGGTATGCTGCTCGCCTACCAGGTCGGCGAATACTATCTCGACCTCAAGGACGCGCGCGTCGAGTCGGCGCTGGCGCTCGTGCATCAGCGCTTCTCCACCAACACCTTCCCCAGCTGGGACCTCGCGCATCCCTTCCGCATGATCTGCCACAACGGGGAAATCAATACGCTGCGCGGCAACATCAACTGGATCCGCGCGCGCCAGGGCGCGATCTCCTCGCCCATGCTGGGGCGGGACCTCGACAAGGTCTGGCCGCTGATCTACGCCGGCCAGTCGGACTCGGCCTCGTTCGACAATGCGCTCGAACTGCTGGTGATGGGCGGTTACTCGATCGCCCACGCCATGATGATGATGATCCCGGAGGCGTGGGAAAACCACACCCTGATGGATCCCGCGCGGCGCGCCTTCTACGAGTACCACGCGGCGATGATGGAGCCGTGGGACGGCCCGGCCTCGATCGCGTTCACCGACGGATTGAGGATCGGCGCGACGCTCGACCGCAACGGGCTGCGCCCCTCCCGCTACATCGTCACCTCCGATGACCTCGTCATCATGGGCTCGGAATGCGGCTGCCTGCCGGTGCCCGAGGAGAAGATCGTCAAGAAGTGGCGCCTGCAGCCGGGGAAGATGTTCCTGGTGGACCTCGAGAAGGGCCGCATCATCGACGACAAGGAACTGAAGGACGCGCTCGCCTCGGCCAAGCCCTACGCCGAGTGGATCGAGCGGATTCGTGTCAAGCTCGACGAGGTCGAGACCGAGAAGACGCCACCCTTGAAGTCGCAGGTGCCGCTGCTCGACCGGCAGCAGGCGTTCGGCTACACGCAGGAGGACATCAAGTTCCAGCTCGCGCCGATGGCGGCCAATGGCGAGGAGCCGGTCGGCTCCATGGGTAACGATGCCGCTCTGGCTGTCTTGTCTTTCAAAAACAAGACGTTATATCACTACTTCCAGCAGCTGTTCGCGCAGGTCACGAACCCCGCGATCGACCCCATCCGCGAGGAGCTGGTGACCTCCCTCGTCTCCTTCATCGGGCCGAAGCCCAACCTGCTCGGCATCGACGAGATGAATCCGCCGTTGCGGCTGGAGATCAGCCAGCCCGTGCTCGATTTCTTCGAGATGGAGAAGATCCGGCACATCGACCGCTACACCGATGGCAAGTTCAAGTCGTTCGAAATCGACACGACCTACCCCATTGCCTGGGGCAAGGAGGCGATCGAGGCGCGGCTGGCCTCGCTGTGCGCACAGGCCGAGGACGCGGTGCGCGCGGGCTCTTCCGTCCTCGTCATCTCCGACCGCGGGGTCGAGCGCAACCTGGTCGCGATCCCGGCGCTGCTCGCGTTGTCGGCGATCCACCAGCACCTGGTCAACAAGGGGCTGCGCACCAGCACGGGGCTGGTAGTCGAGACCGGCTCGGCGCGGGAAGTGCACCACTTCGCACTCCTCGGCGGCTACGGAGCCGAGGCCGTGCACCCCTATCTCGCGCTCGAGACGCTCCTCGATCTCGCCGGACGCGGCGAGTTCGGCGCGGGCGTGGACGGCAGGAAGGCGATCAAGAATTACGTCAAGGCGACCGGCAAGGGGCTAAAGAAGGTCATGTCCAAGATGGGCATCTCGACCTACATGTCCTACACCGGCGCCCAGATCTTCGAGGCGGTGGGCCTCGCGCGTTCGCTGGTGGACAAGTATTTCACCGGCACCGCCTCATCGGTCGGCGGCATCGGCGTGTTCGACGTCGCCGAGGAGACGATCCGCATGCACCAGGCGGCGTTCGACGAGGACGACCCGGTGCTGCGCGGCGCGCTGGACGCCGGCGGCGAGTACGCGTGGCGCGTGCGCGGCGAGGAGCACATGTGGACGCCGGATGCGATCGCCAAGCTGCAGCACTCGGCGCGCAGCAATTCCTACCAGACCTACCAGGAATACGCAGCGATCATCAACGACCAGTCCAAGCGCCACCTCACGTTCCGGGGGCTCTTCGAGTTCCGGTTCGACCGCTGCTCGCCGGTTCCGATCGGGGAGGTCGAGCCCGCCGCCGAAATCGTCAAGCGCTTCTCCACCGGCGCGATGTCGCTGGGCTCGATTTCAACCGAGGCGCACACCGTGCTCGCGGTCGCGATGAACCGCATCGGAGGAAAATCGAACACCGGGGAGGGCGGCGAGGACCGCAAGCGCTACGCGCCGGTCGCGGCGGGCGAGACGCTGCTCTCGCGCCTGGGGCGCGAGCGCGTGGAAGTCGACATGCCGCTCAAGGAAGGCGATTCGCTGAAATCGAAGATCAAGCAGGTTGCCTCCGGCCGTTTCGGCGTTACCGCCGAGTACCTGGCGTCCTCCGAGATGATGCAGATTAAGATCGCCCAGGGCGCGAAGCCCGGCGAGGGCGGGCAGTTGCCCGGGCGCAAGGTGTCGGAATACATCGCGGAGATCCGCTATGCGACCCCCGGGGTCGAGTTGATCTCGCCGCCGCCGCACCACGACATCTATTCGATCGAGGACATCGCGCAGCTGATCCACGACCTCAAGAACGCGAACCCCGAGGCCGCCGTCAGCGTCAAGCTCGTGTCCGAAGTCGGCGTCGGCACCGTCGCCGCCGGCGTTTCCAAGGCCAAGTCCGATCACGTGACGATTGCCGGCCACGACGGCGGCACCGGCGCCTCTCCCTGGTCCTCCATCATGCACGCCGGCACCCCCTGGGAGCTCGGGCTCGCGGAGACGCAGCAGACACTGGTCTTGAACCGCCTGCGCGGGCGCATTGCGGTCCAGGTGGACGGCCAGATGAAGACCGGTCGCGACGTGGTAGTCGGCGCGCTGCTGGGGGCGGATGAGTTCGGCTTTTCGACCGCGCCGCTCGTCGTCGAGGGCTGCATCATGATGCGCAAGTGCCACCTCAATACCTGCCCGGTCGGCGTGGCCACGCAAGACCCGGTGCTGCGCAGGAAATTCGAGGGCAAGCCCGAGCACGTCGTCAATTACTTCTTCTTCGTCGCCGAGGAAGCCCGCGAGCTCATGGCGAAGCTCGGCATCCGCAGGTTCAACGACCTGATCGGGCGCGCCGATCTGCTCGACACCCGGAAAGGCATCGAGCACTGGAAGGCGAAGGGCCTGGACTTTGCGAAGGTATTCGCCGTGCCGCAGATGCCGGCCGAAGTGGCGCGTTACAACAGCGAGAAGCAGACGCACGGGCTGGAGAAGGCGCTCGACAACCGGCTGATCGAGCTCGCGCGCCCGGCGCTCGAGCGCCGCGAGCGGGTCACCATCGAGACCCCGATCCGCAATATCAACCGCACGGTCGGCACCATGCTGTCGTGGGAAATCGCGCGGCGCTACGGGCACGAAGGGTTGCCGGACGATTCCATCCACATTCGCCTCGCCGGCTCCGCGGGGCAGAGCTTCGGCGCGTTCCTCGCGCGGGGCGTCACGCTCGACCTCATCGGGGACACCAACGATTACTGCGGCAAGGGGCTCTCGGGCGGACGCATCTCGGTGCAGCCCTCGCCCAAGTTCCGCGGCGAGCCCACCGAAAACATCATCACGGGCAACGTGGTGCTCTACGGCGCGATCTGCGGCGAAGCGTACTTCCGGGGCGTCGCCGGCGAGCGTTTCGCGGTCAGGAACTCGGGCGCGCAGGCGGTCGTCGAGGGCGTCGGCGACCACGGCTGCGAGTACATGACCGGGGGCACTGTGGTCGTGCTGGGGACGACCGGCCGCAACTTTGCCGCCGGGATGTCGGGCGGCATCGCCTACGTGCTTGATGCCGATGGCGAGTTCGCCCGGCGCTGCAATGCATCGATGGTGGCTCTGGAGCCGCTCCTCGGGGAAGCCGAGCAGGAGGCGAAGTTGACGCGCGACCTGTGGCACGGCGGGATCGCCGATGAGGCCATCGTGAAGCGGCTGATCGAGAACCACGCGCGCCATACGGGAAGCGCGCAGGCGAAACGCGTGCTCGAGCGCTGGAACGAGTTCCGGCCGAAATTCGTCAAGGTGTTCCCGAACGAGTACCGGCGCGCGCTCGGTGAGCTCGCCGCCAAGGGACGCAGGATCGCCGCGTAGCCGGAACCGGGGGTGCGGGCCCCTTCCGCAGCAGCGGCGGGGCCCTCCCGCTCCCCCCGCGCCCCCACCTCCGGCAACTGGCGTCCGAACTCAATAGCTACCATGGGCAAGATCACGGGATTTCTCGAGCACGACCGCGTCGAAGAGGAGTACGAGCCAAAGGACGCGCGCAAGAAGCATTTCCGCGAGTTCATCCCCCACCTAACCGACGAGGCGGCGGGCATCCAGGGCGCGCGCTGCATGGACTGCGGCATCCCGTTCTGCATGAGCGGCTGCCCGGTCAACAACATCATCCCCGAGTGGAACGATCTCGTGTACCGCCAGGACTGGAGGTCCGCGATCGAGACCCTGCACTCGACCAACAACTTCCCGGAGTTCACGGGCCGGATATGCCCGGCACCGTGCGAGGAAGCCTGCGTGCTGCGCATCAACGAGGATCCGGTCGGCATCAAGTCGATCGAGCACGCGATCATCGACAAGGCGTGGGAGGCCGGGTGGGTCCAGCAGCAACCTCCTGCACACAAGACCGGCAGGAAGGTCGCGGTCGTGGGCTCCGGGCCGGCGGGGCTCGCCTGCGCGCAGCAACTCGCGCGCGCCGGCCACGCCGTCGTCGTGTTCGAAAAAACCGACCGTATCGGGGGCCTGCTGCGCTACGGCATCCCCGATTTCAAGCTCGAGAAATGGCAGATCGACCGGCGCATGGAGCAAATGGCAGCCGAGGGTGTTTCGTTCCGCACCGGCGTTTGCGTCGGCAGCGAGCGCCCCGGCAAGGGGATTCCCGATTGGTCGAAGGAGCTGATCGCGCCCGGGAAGCTGCTCGCTGAATTCGACGCCGTCGTGCTCGCGGGCGGAGCGGAGCAGTCGCGCGACCTGCCGATACCCGGGCGGGAGCTCGACGGCGTGCACTTCGCGATGGAGTTCCTGCCGCTGCAGAACAAGCGCGTCGCGGGCGACGCCGGCGTCCCCGACCTGTGGGCGACCGACAAGCACGTGGTCATCATCGGCGGCGGCGACACCGGGTCTGACTGCGTCGGAACCTCCAACCGCCACGGCGCCCGCTCCATCACGCAGTTCGAGCTGCTGCCCATGCCCCCGGACGTCGAGCGCAATCCTATTTGGCCCTACTGGCCGACGCGGTTGCGCACTTCTTCGTCCCACGAGGAAGGGGTCACCCGCGACTGGTCGATCGCCACCAAGGCGTTCGTCGGCGAGGGCGGCAAGGTCACGGCGCTCAAGGCCGTGCGGCTCGCGTGGAAGGACGGCCGCATGAGCGAGGTGGCGGGCTCGGAGTTCACGATGCCGGCCGATCTCGTGCTGCTGGCGATGGGGTTCGTTTCGCCGGTCCAATCCATACTCGATGGTTTCGGAGTGGCAAAGGACGCGCGCGGCAATGCCCGTGCGCCGACGGACGGCGCCGGCTCCTACGCCACGTCCGTGACCAAGGTGTTCGCCGCCGGCGACATGCGGCGTGGGCAGTCGCTCGTCGTCTGGGCGATCCGCGAGGGCCGGCAGTGCGCGCGCGCAGTGGACGAGTTCCTCATGGGACGGTCCGGGCTTCCCCGCTGACGTTCGTGGTGTTGAAAAACGACACCCTGATCCGCGCGTTGCTGAGGCAACCCACGTCCTACACGCCGGTCTGGCTCATGCGCCAGGCCGGCCGCTACCTCCCGGAATACAACGCGACCCGCAGCCGCGCGGGCAGCTTTCTTGCGCTTGCCCGCAATCCCGATCTTGCCACCGAGGTCACGCTGCAGCCTCTCGGCCGCTTCCCGCTCGATGCCGCCATCGTGTTCTCGGACATCCTGACGCTGCCCGACGCAATGGGCCTCGGGCTGAGTTTCGCTGAGGGCGAAGGGCCACGCCTCGCGCACCCTCTGCGCGAAGAGCGTGACATTCGAAGGCTGGCCGCGCCGGATCCGCGGGAGCGCCTGGGCTACGTGCTCGATACCCTGCGCCAGGTGCGCTCCGCGTTGAACGGCAGCGTGCCGCTCATCGGATTCTGCGGCAGCCCCTACACGCTTGCGTCCTACATGGTGGAAGGGGGTGCGAGCAGCGACTTCCGTACGGTCAAGACGATGCTCTACAGCCGGCCCGAACTGTTGCACCATGTCCTCCAGGTAAACTGCGACGCGGCCACCGCCTTCCTCAACGCGCAGATCGATGCCGGAGCCCAGGTGGTGATGATCTTCGACACCTGGGGCGGCGCATTGGCGCCCGCCGAGTACCGGGAGTTCTCGCTCCAATACATGCAACGCATCGTGGCCGGCTTGAAGCGCGAGCATGAAGGGCAGCGGGTCCCCAGCATACTTTTCACCAAGGGTGGTGGTGGCTCCCTCGAGGCGCTCGCGGCGGGCGGCAGCGACGCGATTGGCGTGGATTGGACAGTGGATCTGCACGCGGCACGCGATCGTGTCGGCCAGCGCGTTGCACTGCAGGGCAACCTGGACCCTGCCGTCCTGCTTGCAGGACGGCAGCCCGTTCGCTCAGGTGTCGCGGCCGTCCTCGCGGCCTATGGAAAAGGCGCGGGTCATGTTTTCAACCTGGGCCACGGCGTCAGCCAGTTCACGCCTCCCGACAGCGTCGCCGCGCTGGTGGAAGCAGTACACGAGCTGAGTCCCGCCTATCACTGAAAACCCGCGCCAGTGCTGGATTTGCGGGGAGCCCAGCCTGACTTATGCACACTCGGGATCGCCGATTTTGCCAAGCCCTCCGGCGAGCAGTGCAGTGAGGCGATTACTCGTAACCATCTGATGTATATAAAGAATGTTCAATCAGGCTCCACCGCGGGGACTGCTGTATTTGACGCCGCACGCCGTGCCGGCGGCCCGCGAGGAGCACTATCAACATGGTTATCCACAGCATGCTGTTAATAAATGAGCAAGGGTGAACGGTGCTCGGGTCATGCATCGTGCAAGCGCCAGTGATATGAGCATCGTCCGAGTCGCACTCGACGTCCCGGTCGCCAGGCTATTTGATTACAGCGCGCCCGAGGCCACGGCTGCCGACCTCGGGCGTCGCGTGCTGGTGCCGTTCAACCGCAAGCGCGCAGTCGGTGTCATCGTCGAGCTCGCCCAATCCACGCCGATTCCTGTGGAGCGCCTGAAAGGGGTCGTGCGCATACTGCACGACATGCCGCCGCTTGCCCCGGCGGATCTGCGGCTCCTGCGATTTGCGGCCGATTATTACCACTACCCGCTGGGCGAGGTCGTACTGGCCGCGTTGCCTACGCGCCTGCGCCGCCTCGTGGATTCGCCGCGATCAACCGGCCGCTACCACCTCACCCCGGCTGGTGCCGCGCTTGCAGAGGCGGCGTTGCCTACCCGGGCCCGCGTGCAGCGCCGGCTGCTCGAGCGATTGCGTCAGGGTCCGCTTGGCCACGCGGAGGCGGGCGGCGCGTTCCGCCAGTACGGCGCCACGCTCAAGCGCTTCCTGGAGCGCGGGTGGGTGCGGCTCGAAACCGAGGAGCCTGCAGAGTCAACGGCCGGGATCGAAAGCGCCCCTGCGCCGCAATTGACCGCCGAGCAGGCGCAGGCCGTTTCCGAAATCTGCGCGCGCATGGGCGGCTTTCATGCCTTTCTGCTCCTCGGGGTCACCGGCAGCGGCAAGACGGAGGTCTACCTGCATGCAATCGCGGCGACGCTCAACGCCGGGCGACAGGCGCTGGTGCTGGTGCCCGAGATCGCGCTCACGCCCCAGCTGGAAGCGCTGATCCAGTGCCGCTTTCCCGCGACCCATGCGGTGAGCCTGCACAGCGGTCTAGCCGAGACGGAACGACTGCAGCACTGGCGGGCGGCATCCTCCGGGCGTGCCCGCATCGTGCTCGGCACCCGACTCGCCGTGTTCACGCCGCTGCCGGAGCTCGGCTTGATCGTCGTAGATGAGGAGCAGGACAGCTCATTCAAGCAGCAGGAGGGATTCCGGTACTCCGCGCGGGACCTCGCCGTGGTCCGGGCCCGGCAGCGCGGCGTGCCTGTCGTGCTCAGCTCCGCGACACCCGCCCTCGAGACCTACCATAACGCCGTCACCAGCCGTTACACCCTGCTCACGCTGGACCGCCGCATCGGCGCGCCGCCGCCTCGCATCACCTGCATCGACACACGGGCCGACAAGCTCCACGATGGACTGTCGGAGCGCTTGATGACCGCGCTGCGCGAATGCGTTGCGCGCGGCGAGCAGGCGCTGGTGTTCATCAACCGTCGCGGCTACGCCCCGGTGCTCATGTGCCGCGCCTGCGGATGGATTTCCGGCTGCCGGCGTTGTTCCGCGCGCCTGGTGCTGCACCTGCCGGAGCGGCGTGTGTGCTGCCATCACTGCGGTCACGTCTCGGCGCCCCCCGCGGCCTGCCCGGACTGCGGCAACCAGGACATTACACCGGTCGGCCAGGGCACCCAACGCGTCGAGGAGGCGCTGGCGCGGCTGCTGCCGCAGGCGCGCATCCTGCGCATCGACCGCGATACGACCCGGCGGCGGCGTGCCTGGCATGCGATGCGCCGGCGCATCCAGGAACGAGACGTCGACATCCTGGTCGGCACCCAGATCCTCGCCAAGGGCCACGATTTCCCGCACCTCAACCTGGTGGGGGTTCTCAATTCAGACGGCCCGCTCTACAGCAGCGACTTCCGCGCTGGCGAGCGGCTGTTCGCGCTGCTCACCCAGGTTGCCGGACGCGCGGGGCGAGGCGGCACCCGTGGCGAGGTGCTCATCCAGACCGAGTTTCCGGACCACCCGCTCTACGCCGCGCTGCGCGACCAGGATTACCGAGCCTTCGCGGAGACCGCCCTCTCCGAGCGCCGGCAGGCAGGATTTCCGCCGTTCGTGCACCAGGCGCTGTTGCGCGCCGAGGCGCCGCGCCTCGCCACCGCACTGCACTTCCTTCACGCCGCGGCACGCCTCGGCCGCAAGCTCGACGGGCCCGTTACCGCTTACGATCCGGTACCCGCCGCGCTCGCTCGGCGCGCCGGCCGCGAGCGGGCCCAGCTGCTGGTGCAGTCCGCCTCGCGCGGCGGCCTGAGGGAGTTTCTCGGTGCCTGGCGCGATGCGCTGGCGAACTCGCTTGCCACCCGCGCGCGCTGGTCGATCGATGTCGATCCGCTCGAATTCTGACCTCGCTTATAATCCGGCTTTTTCTCCGCGCTCCCCATGCCGGTTCCCGTTCATCCCGATCTGCGCGCGCATCTTTCCGCGCTGTTCGAGGAGGCGATTCGCGAGGTCGCGCCCGCCCCGCCCGCGTCCGGCGTCGTGCTGGAGAAGCCGAAGCAGGCCGGGCATGGCGATTACGCCTGCAGCGTCGCGCTGCAGCTCGCCCGCTCACTCAAGCGCGCGCCGCGTGAAATTGCCGCCCGCCTCGTGGCGGCCTTGCCCGCATCGCCCTACGTCGAGCGAGCCGAGGTGGCGGGAGCGGGCTTCATCAATCTTTTTCTCAAACGGCCGTTCAAGCAGCAAGTCGTCAATCGCATCCTGGAAGCCGGCACAGGCTACGGCACCGGGGCGCGCGGCCAGCGCAAGAAAGTCCAGGTCGAGTTCGTCTCGGCGAATCCGACCGGCCCACTGCATGTGGGACACGGCCGCGGCGCGGCCTACGGCGCAAGCCTCGCCAACGTGCTCGCCGCCTCGGGCTTCGATGTCGCCCGCGAGTTCTACGTCAACGATTTCGGGCGGCAGATGGACATCCTCGCCCTGTCGACGTGGCTGCGCTATCTCGAGCTCTGCGGCGAGACCGTGCCGTTCCCCGTCAATGCTTATCAGGGCGGGTACGTCCGCTCCATGGCGGCGGCGATCCGGTCCGAGCATGGGGCGCGGTTCCGCCAGGGCGCCGGGACGTTCACGTCGGCGCTCTCCGAGCCGGACGAGGAGCTGCGCCTCGACGCCATGATCGAGGCCGCCAAGCGCGTGCTCGGCACCGACTACGAGGTCATTCACTGCTTTGCGCTGGAGGTGCAGCTCGCGGATTGCCGCAGCGATCTCGCCGAATTCGGCGTGACGTTCGACCAGTGGTACTCGGAGCGGTCTCTCTACGACAGTGGCCGGGTCGAACGCGCGCTGAAACGGCTCGAGGAGCGCGGCCACGTCTACGAGCAGGATGGAGCGAAGTGGTTCCGTTCGAGCAGCTACAGCGACGAGAAGGACCGCGTGGTGCGCCGCGAGAATGGCCAGTACACCTATTTCGCCTCCGACATCGCCTACCATCTCGACAAATTCGAGCGCGGATTCGATATCGCGATCGACGTCTGGGGCGCCGACCACCATGGCTACATGGCGCGCGTGAAAGGCGCTCTCGTAGCCCTCGGCTTCGATCCGCAGCGGCTCACCATCGCGCTGGTGCAGTTCGCCGTTCTCTACCGCGGCGGCGAACGCGTCTCCATGTCGACGCGCGCCGGCGAGTTCGTCACGCTGCGCGAATTGCGCCGCGAGGTCGGCAATGACGCGGCGCGCTTCTTCTACGTGCTGCGCAAGTCCGATCAACACCTCGATTTCGATCTCGACCTCGCCAAGTCGCAGAGCACCGAGAATCCCGTCTACTACGTCCAGTACGCGCACGCGCGGGTGTGCAGCGTGCTCGAGCAATGGGGGGGTAATCCCTCGGAACTCGCGGGCGCCGACGTGACAGCGCTCGTCTCGGACCACGAGACCGCGCTCCTCACCCGCCTGCTTGAGTACCCCGACGCGGTGGAAAACGCGGCGCGCGACCTCGCGCCGCATCTCGTCGCGTTCTACCTGCGGGAGCTCGCCGCGGAGTTCCACAGCTACTACAACGCCACGCGCCTGCTGGTGGAGGATGAGAACGTGAAACGCGCGCGGCTCGCGCTCGCAGCGTCGGTCCGTCAGGTGCTGCGCAACGGCCTCGCGCTGCTGGGTGTGTCGGCCCCCGATAGTATGTAAGATAATCGCATGTCCAAGGACTACAAGCGTCCCGAGCCGACGACGTGGGGCGGCAGCCAGCTCCTCGTCGGAATCCTGATCGGCCTCGTGCTCGGGCTCGGCGTCGCGCTCGGCGTCGCGTGGTACATCAACAAGATGCCGAACCCGTTCGCCACGCGCACGCCGCCCACCAAGCTCGAGCCGGTGAAGCCTCCACCGGCGTCGAGCAAGAGCGCGGCCCCCTCGGCGCGCGCGCCCGAGACCAAGCCGCGCTTCGATTTCTACAAAATCCTGCCGGGTACCGAGGAGACGGTCGGCGAGCCGCAGGCGAAAGGCGCGAAGAAGCAGTCAACCGCGGCGGCCGGCGAGACGTTCTTCCTGCAGGCAGGCGCGTTCCAGAACGCCAAAGATGCCGATACCCTGCGGGCGCGGCTGGCGCTGCTCGGAATCGAGGCGCGGATCCAGACGGCGACCCTGCCGGACAAGGGCATATGGCACCGGGTGCGCGTCGGACCCTACACCAGTGTCGCGGAACTCGATCGCACGCGCGACACTCTGAAACAGAACGGCGTCGAAACCACCCTCATCAAGGTGCGCGACTAGCCGATCGTTCACTCTCGCGGAGACCGGATGAATCGAATCGGATCGTACTGGCGGCTTGCGGCGTGGTTTTTCACGCTCACCCTGAGTGCCGGCACCTCGGCACAGCTTGCTCCCGGCAAGGACTATCAGTTGATCAACCCGGCGCAGCCCACCACGAGCGGCACCAAGGTCGAGGTCATAGAGTTCTTCTACTACGGCTGCCCGGGCTGCAACAGCCTTCAGGCCCCGCTCGAGAACTGGCTCAAGAAGAAGCCCGCGGACATCGAGTTCCGGCGCGCGCCGGTGGTATTCCAGGACGCGTGGCTGCCGCTCACCACGGCCTATTACGCGCTCGATGCGATGGGACTGGTGGACAAGCTGCACCGTCCACTCTTCAACGCGTTACACGAGCAGCGTGTCCTCAGCGACAAGGGGCTGCTGAAGGACCAGAAGCCGCTCTTCGACTGGGTCGCGAAGCAGGGGGTGGACCGGCAGAAGTTCGTCGACGTCTACAATTCATTCGGCGTGCGCAGCCGCACCAACCGGTCGATCGAGCTGCCGGGGACCTACCACGTCACTTCCACGCCGACGCTGGTGGTGGACGGCAAGTACCTCACGACACCGGCCATGGTCGGCAGCTATGAGCGCTTCTTCCAGGTGCTCGACCAGGTGATCGCCATGGCGCGCAAGGAGCGCGCCTCCCGGAAATAGGCGGCCCGTTCGTGCGCGCCGCACTCGCGCTGCTCGCGCTCGCGTGCCTGGCCGGTCCTGCGCCCGCGCAGGATGTCCGCGCCCGCCAGAACATCGAATACCGATTGATCGCGCCGCAACCGGTCGAGACCGGCGAGCGGATCGAGGTGATCGATTTCTTCTGGTACGGCTGCCCCCACTGCAACGACCTGCAACCGGCGCTGGAAGGCTGGGCCCGGCGCATGCCCGGGGACGTGGCGCTGCGCCGCGTGCCGGCCATACTCAGGGATTCGTGGGCGCCCCATGCGCGCATCTACTACGCGCTCGAGCGGCTGAACGAGGTCGAGCGGCTGCACCTCGAGGTCTACCGCGGGTATCACGTCGAGAAGCTCCATATGAGCAAGCCCGAAGTGATGGTCGAATGGGCGGTCCGGAATGGCATCGACCGTCAGCGCTGGCTCGACGCCTACAACGCTCCCGAAGTCGCCGCGAAGGTCGAGGGCGCGCGGACACTCTCGCAGGCCTACTCCATCGATGTCACGCCGACGCTCGTGGTGGACGGGCGCTACCTCACTTCCGGCAGGCACGTGCCCTGCTGCGACGTGAGCGACATCGTGCCGATCCTCGAGGACGTGATCCGCCTCGCGCGACAGGGTCGCGCCGGCCGCTGACGCGGCCCTCGCGTCACTCGACAGTGACTGACTTCGCGAGGTTGCGCGGCTTGTCGACGTCGGTGCCGCGCAGGACGGCGACGTGGTAAGCGAGCAATTGCAGCGGGATGACGTGCAGAATCGGGGATAGCGGCCCGACGTGGTCCATGAGCTGGATGACGTGCACGCCCTCAGCTTCAGCGACGCGCGCGTCGGCATCCGCAAACACGTAGAGCTCGCCGCCGCGGGCACGTACCTCCTGCAGGTTCGATTTCAGCTTTTCGATCAACTGGTCGTTGGGCGCCACCGTCACCACGGGCATGTCGGCGTCCACCAGCGCGAGCGGCCCGTGCTTCAATTCGCCGGCGGCGTAGGCTTCGGCGTGGATGTAGGAGATCTCCTTCAACTTCAACGCGCCTTCCATGGCGATCGGATAGTGCATGCCGCGCCCGAGGAAGAGCGCGTGCTGCTTGGCCTGGAAGCGGAGCGCCCAGTTGCGGACCTGCGGCTCCACCGCAAGCACCGTCTCCATTGCACGCGGCAGGTGGCGCAGTTGCACGATCAGCTCCTTCTCCTGATCGGGGCCGAGCCCGCGCTTGAGTTTCGCGAGCACCAACGTCAGGACGAACAGCGCGGCGAGCTGCGTCGTGAAGGCCTTGGTCGACGCGACCCCGATTTCCGGGCCGGCGCGGGTGAGGAAACGCAGGCGCGAGGCCCGCATCAGGGATGATTCCGGGGAATTGCACACGGTCAGCGTGTCGGTGAGGCCATGCGCCTGGGCGTGCTTCAACGCCGCGATGGTGTCCGCGGTCTCTCCCGATTGAGATATCGTCACGACCAGCGTTCCCGGCTGCATCACCGGATCGCGGTAGCGGAACTCGCTCGCGATCTCGACCGCGGCGGGCAAGCCCGCGATCGCCTCGAGCCAGTAGCGCGCCACCAGGCCGGCGTGGTAGCTCGTACCGCAGGCGAGCAGCAGCACCTGGCGGGTGCGGGCGAGGACTCCCTGCGCCTCCGCGCCGAGGAGGTTCGCCTGCAGCGACTGCGCGTTCGCCACCATCTCGAGCGTGTTCGCGACCGCGCCGGGCTGCTCGAAGATCTCCTTCTGCATGTAGTGCGCGTAGCGGCCCTTCTCGACCGCGTCGGCAGCGAGCTCGCTGTGCGTCGCCGGACGCTGGGCAGGACGGCCGTTCCCGTCGCAAATGCGCACGCCGTCGGGCCGCACCTCGACCATGTCGCCTTCCTCGAGGTAGATCACGTCACGGGTGCGCGCCAGCAAAGCCGCCGCATCGGAAGCAAGAAAATTCTCGCCTTGGCCGAGCCCGACCAGCAGGGGCGACCCCTTTCGCGCGCCCACGACGACGCCCGGCTCCCGGCTCGAGACGAAGCCCACGGCGTACGCGCCTTCCCATTCCCGGCTCGCCGCCTGGACCGCGTCGAACAGCGGCATGCCGCCGGCGACGAGGGAGTGCACGTGATGCACCATCACCTCAGTGTCGGTTTCGGAGCTGAACACGTAACCGAGCGCCTTCATCCGCGCGCGGATGGGCTCGTGGTTTTCGACGATGCCGTTGTGGACGATGCCGATCTCGAGTCCGCCACGCACCGAGAAATGAGGATGCGCATTGGCCTCGGTCGGCGCACCGTGTGTCGCCCAACGCGTATGCGACAGCCCAGTGCTGGCCTTCACCCCCTGCTCGCGAGCCAGTTCATCGAGGCGGGCGACCCGTCCGGTCGAACGCAGCCGCTCGAGATGGCCGTTCCTGACATAGGCTACGCCAGCGGAGTCATAGCCGCGATATTCGAGGCGACGGATGCCTTCGATGAGGAGATCGACGATATTGCGCGTGGAGGCCGCGCCGACGATGCCGCACATCTCAGTTCGGTGACGGGTGATTAATCATCACCCTTGACCGCCTTCTTGGGCCGTATCCAACCCGGAACGGTGACTTGCTTGGCGCGCGCGACGGTGAGCTCGCCGGCCGGGGCTTCCTTGGTGATGGTGCTGCCCGCGCCAATGGTTGCGCCGCGGCGCACGACGACCGGGGCAACCAGCATCGTGTCCGAGCCGATGAAGACATCGTCTTCGATCACCGTGCGATGCTTCGCGCCGCCGTCGTAGTTGCAGGTGATGGTGCCGGCGCCGACGTTGACATCCCGCCCCACGCTCGCGTCGCCGAGGTAGGCAAGGTGGTTGGCCTTCGAGCCGGCCCCGATCTCCGAAGCCTTTACCTCGACGAAGTTGCCGATGTGCACATCCTCTGCGATCCGGGTTCCCGGCCGGAACCGCGCATAGGGTCCGATCCGGCAGTTGGCGCCGATTTTCGCCCCGTCCACGGAGGTAAACGGCTCGATTCGCGTGTCCGCCCCGACTGTGGCGTCCTTGAGCACGCAGTTCACCCCGATCTGCACGCGGTCCCCGAGCCGCACCTCGCCCTCGAACACGCAGTTGACGTCGATGCGCACGTCCGCACCGCAGTGGAGGCTGCCACGCACGTCGATGCGTGCCGGATCCACGATCGTGACCCCCGCTTCCATCAGCCGTTCCGCCTGCTGCCGTTGATAGATGCGCTCGAGCTCGGCGAGCTGCTGCTTGCTGTTCACGCCCAGGATCTCCCACGCGGCGCGCGCCTTGACCGTCGCCACTGCCACCCGGTCAGCGAGCGCGAGCGGGACCACGTCGGTCAGGTAGTACTCGCGCTGGGCATTGCGGTCAGTCAGTTTCGACAGCCAGCTCTTCAGCCGCGCGGTCGGAAGCGCCATGATGCCGGAATTGATCTCGCGGATGCTGCGTTGGGGCGCGCTGGCGTCCTTCTCCTCGACGATCGAGGTGATGGAGCCGCGGCGATTGCGAACGATGCGGCCGTAGCCGGCCGGGTCGTCGAGCTCTGCGGTCAGCAGCGTCAGGCGTTCTCCGCCACCCGCGATCATCGCAGCGAGCGTTTCCTCGCCAACAAGCGGCACGTCCCCGTATAGCACCAAGGCGAGTCCCGCCCCGCCCAGGTGCGGCAGCGCCTGCGTCAGGGCGTGGCCCGTTCCGAGCTGGGGCTGCTGCTTGACGAACGTGAGACCGTCCGCCCGCAGCGCCTGCGGCACCTGCTCGCCGCCATGGCCATACACCACGCAGATGCGGGCGGGCTTGAGCGTGTGCGCGGTGGCGATCACGTGCTCGATCAACGGTTTTCCGCCCAGCGGCTGCAGTACCTTGGGCAGGCGCGAGCGCATGCGCTTGCCCTGGCCGGCCGCGAGGATGACGACGCTCAACCCGGAAGGCATCTGGAAATTATCGCACAAACATCAAGTTACCACCGGTCGCGGGAGCGGTGTGACGCGCTCCCGGACCGTACATTTCCCCTCTCCATTCGGGAGAGGGGGAAGGGGTGAGGGTCGAGCCGGGTTACGCTGTTAGACACGGCTCGCTACGCGCTGAGTCAGATAGCGCGCCACGGCCTCTGTCTGCCGCGCGTCAAGCTGCAGTCCGGCCTTGGTGCGTCGCCACAGCACGTCTTCCGCGGTCGTCGCCCACTCATGCTCGACCAGGTAATCGATCTCGCGCGCATAGAGCTGCGCGCCGAAATGCGCTCCGAGATTCGCGACCGTGGCAGCATCCCCGAGCACATCGTATGCGAGAGCGCCGTGGCGTCGCGCGAGTTCCATGACGAGCGCCCGCGGCAGCTGTGGAAAACGCTCCTCCAGACGCTGCGCGAAGCGCGCGCTGTCCCCTTGCGGAATCATGGCGCCGGGCAAGGGCGAGCTCCCCGTCCACGACGGCCCCATACCCGGGAACCACGGGGCGAGCTTCTCGAGTACCTGCTCGGCCAACCGGCGGTAGGTGGTGATCTTTCCGCCAAACACCGACAGCACGGGCGCGACCGACTGATCGCTGTCCAGCCGCAACACGTAGTCACGGGTCACCGCCGAGGGGTTGGCGGAGCCGTCATCGTAGAGCGGTCGCACGCCGGCGTAGTGCCACAGGACCTCGGCGGGAGTGAGGGCTCGCCGCAAATAACGATTGACCGCGCGGCACAGATACTCGACTTCGGCCGCGCTCGCCTCGGGCCGCGATGGATCGCCCTCGTGGGGAACGTCGGTCGTGCCGACGAGCGTATAGCGCTCCTCGTAGGGGATCATGAACACCACGCGCCGGTCGTCGTTCTGCAGGATATGCGCGTGATCGCCGTCATGGAGCCGGGGCACGACGATATGGCTGCCTCGCACCAGGCGGACCTCGTCCTGCGAGGGCTGGCGCAAGCGTTCGTTCAGGACTGCTTTTACCCAGGGGCCTGCAGCATTGACGATTGCCCGCGCCGACACTTCCGGCCCACCGTCCCTCCCGCGCAACTGCACCCGCCAGAGGCCGCCCTCACGCTTTGCTGCAAGGCATTCTGTGCGCGTGAGAATGCTCGCGCCGCGGGTTTTGGCGTCGCGCGCGTTCGCCACCACCAGCCGGGCGTCGTCCACGCAGCAATCGGAGTAAATGAAGCCGTGCCGGTATTCCGGCTTGAGGCCCGCAGAGTAGGGCGGGCGATCGAGCCGCACGGAATGCGACCCCGGCAGCCGCGTCCTGCGCCCGAGGTGGTCGTAGAGAAAAAGGCCGGTGCGGATCATCCAGCGCGGCCGCAGCTGGGGCACGTGCGGCATGACGAAGCGCACCGGCCGCACGAGATGAGCGGCGATCCGGAGCAGCACCTCGCGCTCGGCGAGCGACTCCGCCACCAGCCGGAATTCGAATTGCTCGAGATAACGCAGTCCGCCGTGGATCAGCTTGCTGCTGGCGGAGCTGGTGTGCGCGCCGAGGTCGTCTTTTTCGACGAGCAGCACCGTAAGTCCTCTGCCCGCGGCGTCGCGGGCGATGCCGACGCCGTTGATTCCGCCGCCGATGACCAGCAGATCGTAGTCAGCCATGAACAAAAAGGGCAGCCGCCCAGCTGCCCTCTACGATGGCTACTTTTTTTGGCGAAGCTTGCGGATCGCTGCAAGCTGGGCGGCGAGTGTCGCCACCTCCGCCTCCACGGCGGCGATCTCCTGCTTATCGCGCGCGCCGCGGCGCGCTTCTTCGGCCCGCTGCAGAGCCTCGTTCGCCTTGGCCTCGTCCAGGTCGTGGCCGCGAATTGCAGTGTCAGCGAGCACCGTGATCACCTTGGGCTGCACCTCGAGTATCCCTCCCGCCACGAATATCAGCTCCTCGGCGCCGCCGCCCGCCGGCAGGATGCGCACGGCTCCCGGCTTGATACGAGTAATGAGGGGGGTATGCCGCGGGTAGATGCCGAGCTCGCCCGCTTCTCCCGGCAGTACCACGAACTCTGCCTCGCCCGAGTAGATGCTTTCCTCGGCGCTGACGACGTCGACGTGAATGGTGTTGGCCATCACTTCTTCTCCGGCGCCTCAGCGCGACCCTTAGCTGCGGCGGTTTCCTTGGCCGCGGAATCTCCCGCGGGCTCCAGCGTCTTTGCCTTTTCGAACGCCTCTTCGATCGTGCCGACCATGTAAAAGGCTTGCTCCGGGAGCGCGTCGCACTCGCCCTCCACGATCATCTTGAAGCCCTTGATGGTGTCTTTCAGTGCCACATACTTCCCCGGCGACCCGGTGAAGTTCTGCGCCACGGTGAAAGGCTGCGACAGGAAGCGCTGGATCTTGCGTGCGCGTGCCACTGCGAGCTTGTCCTCGGGCGCGAGCTCGTCCATGCCGAGGATCGCGATGATGTCGCGCAGCTCCTTGTAGCGCTGCAACGTCGCCTGCACCGCGCGAGTGGTGCCGTAGTGCTCCTCGCCGATGGTGTTCGGGTCCACTTGGCGCGACGTGGAATCGAGCGGGTCCACCGCGGGGTAGATGCCGAGCGACGCGATGTCGCGCGACAGCACGACGGTCGCGTCAAGGTGGCCGAAGGTCGTCGCGGGTGACGGGTCGGTCAGGTCGTCCGCAGGCACATAAATCGCCTGCACTGAGGTGATCGAGCCGGTTTTGGTCGAAGTAATGCGCTCCTGCAGCCGACCCATTTCCTCGGCCAAGGTTGGCTGGTAACCCACGGCCGAAGGCATGCGTCCGAGCAGCGCCGAAACCTCCACCCCGGCGAGCGTGAAGCGATAGATGTTGTCGACGAACAGCAAGATATCGCGCCCCTCGTCACGGAATGCCTCGGCCATCGTAAGGCCGCTCAGCCCCACGCGCAGCCGGTTGCCCGGCGGCTCGTTCATCTGGCCGAACACCATCGCGACCTTGGACTCTTCGAGATTGTCGAGCTTGATGACCTCCGCTTCGACCATCTCGTGGTAGAAGTCATTGCCTTCGCGCGTCCTTTCGCCCACGCCCGCGAACACCGAGAGTCCGCTGTGCTTGGTGGCGATATTGTTGATGAGCTCGAGCATGGTCACGGTCTTGCCGACGCCGGCGCCGCCGAAGAGACCGATCTTGCCGCCCTTTGCGAACGGGCAGATCAGGTCGATGACCTTGATGCCCGTCTCCAACAGCTCGACTGATGGGGAGAGCTCGTCGAATTTGGGCGCCGCCTGGTGGATCGCGCGGCGCTCCTCGGTCTTGACCGGGCCACCCTCGTCGATCGGGCGCCCGAGCACGTCCATGATGCGCCCCAGCGTACCCTTGCCAACCGGCACCGAGATGGGCGCGCCGGTGCTCTTTACCTTCATTCCGCGGCGCAGGCCGTCGGCCGAGCCCATCGCGATGCAGCGCACGACACCATCGCCGATCTGCTGCTCGACCTCGAAAGTGAGGCCTTCTTCCGCCAGCGTGCTGCCGCCGGTGCCCTCGAGCACCAGCGCGTCGTAGATGCCCGGCATCTGATCGCGCGGGAACTCGATGTCGATCACCGCGCCGATGCACTGGACGATGGTGCCTTGTGCCTGTGCCTGTGCCTGTGCCTGTGCCTGTGCCTGTGCCATCTTCTTTCCTCTAGTCAATTCCATGCAATCCCGGCGCCGCAAGCGGCCGCCTCACGCGTCTCGACTCCGTCCTTCATACGGCCGCCGCTCCGCCGACGATCTCGGAAATTTCCTTGGTAATCGCGGCCTGGCGATTCTTGTTGTAGATCAGGGTCAGCTCGTCGATCAGATTCTCGGCGTTGTCGGAAGCAGCCTTCATCGCCACCATGCGCGCCGACTGCTCGGATGCCATGTTCTCCGCGACCGCCTGGAAAATGATCGCCTCGATGTAGCGCGTCATCACCTGGTCGAGCACGCCCTTGGCTTCCGGCTCGTAGATGTAGTCCCAGACCGTTTCGGGTGCGCCCAGGCGCTCTCCCGAAAGCGGCAGCAGCTGTTCGATCACCGGTTCCTGCTTCATGGTGTTGATGAAGCGGGTGTAGCCGATCATCAGGCGGTCGAAGCGGTCCCTGCTGTAGCCATCGAGCATGACCTTGACGGCACCGATCAGCTTGTCCATCTGCGGGCGGTCGCCCAGCTGTGTCGCGTGCGACACGATGTTGGCACCCATGCGCTGCATGAAGCCCAATCCTTTGTTACCCATCGGGCAGACGTCGATCTCCTCGCCTTCCGCCTGCCAGGTCTTGTACTCATTAAGCACCATGCGCAGCAAATTCGTGTTCAGCGCCCCGCACAGACCCTTGTCGGTGGTGATCACGATCAGCCCGATGCGCTTCACAGTGTCGCGCGCCACGAGGTAGGGATGGCGATACTCCGGATTGGCGTGGCTGATGTGCGCTGCGACGTTGCGGATCTTCTCGCCGTAGGGGCGCGCCATGCGCATGCGTTCCTGCGCCCGGCGCATCTTGGAGGCCGCGACCATTTCCATCGCCTTGGTGATCTTCCGGGTGTTCTGCACACTCCGGATTTTCATCCGAATTTCTTTAGTCCCTGGCACTTCTCCATCTCCCGCACGCGTTGAATGGCGACCCGCTCTCGAATCCCGTTTCCCGCGTTAACATTCGCTCGTCCATTCGAACGCGTGCAGCAGTTTCGGCGCGATAGCGTCTAGAAACTGCCGCTCTTCTTCCAGTCCTCGATCGCGGCCTTGAGCGACTTCTCCTCGGCTTCGCTCAAGTCCTTCTTGTCCTCCATGGCCTTCACCAGCGAGCCGTACTTGTCCTTGAGATGGTCGCGCAGCGACTTTTCCGCAGAGAGCGCCTTCTTGATGTCGATGCCGTCGAAATAGCCGTTATTGACCGCGAAGAGCGTGACCGCCATTTCCCACACCGCAAGCGGCTGGTACTGCGGCTGCTTCATCAGCTCGGTGACGAGCTTTCCACGCTCGAGCTGCCTGCGGGTGGCCTCATCGAGGTCAGAGGCAAACTGTGCGAAGGCGGCCAGTTCCCGGTATTGGGCGAGGGCGAGCCGCACTCCGCCTCCAGTATCACGACGCTTCATAATCTTGGTCTGCGCAGCGCCGCCCACCCGGGATACCGAGATGCCGGCGTTGATCGCGGGCCGGATGCCGGCGTTGAAGAGGTCGGTCTCGAGGAAGATCTGCCCGTCCGTGATCGAGATCACATTGGTCGGCACGAAGGCGGTTACGTCGCCCGCCTGCGTCTCGATGATCGGCAGCGCCGTGAGCGAGCCGGTCTTGCCCTTGACCTTGCCCTCGGTGAATTTTTCGACGTACTCTTCGTTCACCCGGGAGGCGCGCTCGAGCAGGCGCGAATGCAGGTAAAACACGTCACCCGGATACGCCTCGCGGCCCGGCGGACGGCGCAGCAGCAGCGAGATCTGGCGATAGGCCCAGGCCTGCTTGGTGAGATCGTCATAGATGATGAGCGCGTCCTGGCCGCGATCACGGAAGTACTCCCCCATGGTGCAGCCGGAATAGGGTGCGATGTATTGCATCGCTGCCGATTCCGAGGCCGAGGCTGCCAGCACGATTGTATAGGCCATCGCCCCGTGCTCCTCGAGCTTGCGCACCACGTTGGCGATGGTCGAAGCCTTCTGCCCGATCGCTACGTAGATGCAGATCAGGTCCTTGCCCTTCTGGTTGATGATGGTGTCCACCGCCACCGCGGTCTTGCCGGTCTGTCGATCGCCGATGATGAGCTCGCGCTGCCCGCGGCCGACCGGTACCATCGAATCGATCGCCTTCAAGCCCGTCTGCACCGGTTGCGAGACCGACTTTCTCCAGATCACGCCCGGCGCCACCTTTTCGATGACATCGGTCATCTTGGCGGGGATCGGGCCCTTGCCATCGATCGGCTGGCCGAGCGAATTGACGACGCGCCCGAGCAGCTCCGGGCCGACCGGCACGGACAGGATTTTGCCCGTGCACTTCACCGTATCGCCTTCGGAAATGTGCTCATACTCGCCGAGTATCACCGCGCCCACCGAGTCGCGTTCGAGGTTCAGCGCGAGGCCGAACGTATTCCCCGGAAATTCCAGCATCTCGCCCTGCATCACGTCGGAGAGCCCGTGGACACGGCAGATGCCGTCCGTCACCGTCACCACCGTGCCCTGGGTGCTGATGTCCGCGCGCAGCGCCAGGTTCTGGATGCGCGAGCGGATGAGTTCGCTGATTTCGGAGGGTTTGAGCTGTTGCATAGGGGTTTCCTTGCTTGCCTATTTCATGAGTGCGGCCGCCATGCCGGCGAGCTTGCCGCGAACGGATCCATCGATCACTTCGTCGCCGACCTGCATCCGCACGCCCCCGATCAGATTCGCGTCGGTCTCGACCTGCGGCCTCACTTTTCGTTTGAAGCGGTTTTCCAGCACCGCAACAATCTCGGCGAGCTGGCCCCCATCGAGCGGGTAGGCGCTCGTGATGACCGCATCGACGATGCCCTCGCGTTCGTTCCTGAGTTCCTCGAAGCTTTCGTGGATTTCCGGAAGCGCGGCGACACGATCGTTCTCGATCAGTGCACGCAGCAGGTTCTGCCCCTCGACCGGAAGATCCCCGCACGCGCCCGCGAACAAGCCGTAGACCTGCTCGGGGGTCAGCTTGGGATCGGCGGTCGCCGCAGCGATATCGGGGTTCGCCGCGACAGCTGCCATCACGGCCAACGTTTGCGACCATTTGCCCAGCGCGCTGGTGCTGTCCGCGAGCACGAACACCGCATCGGCGTAGGGCCGCGCAACCGTAATGGCCTCGGCCATCAGCGCAGCTCCTGTTTGAGTTGGGCGAGCAAATCGGCGTGCGCCTTCGTGTCCACCTCGCGGCGCAGAATTTTCTCTGCTCCCGCCACCGCCAGCGCGGCGACCTGCTCGCGCAGCGCCTCGCGCGCGCGTGAAACCTGCTGATCGATCTCGGCCTGGGCGGCTGCCTTCTCGCGGTTGCCTTCCTCCTTCGCCTGGGCGCGCGCCTCCTCCACCATCTGCCCGGCGCGCTTCTCGGCCTGCGCGACGATTTCGGTGGCGCGGTCGCGTCCCTGCTTGACCGATTCCTCGCCCTGCCGGATCGAGACCTCGAGCGAGCGTTTGCCCTGCTCCGCGGCGGCAAGCCCGTCGGCGATGGTCTTCTGCCTCGCCTCGATCGCGCGCAGCATGTACGGCCAGATGAACCTGGCGGTGATCCAGATGAACGCCGCGAAGACCACGGCCTGCGCGAACAGCGTCAGATTGATGTTCATGCTTTCCCCCTGGCGGGAGACCGCTAGCCGCCGAGCTGCGCGAGCAGCGGGTTGCCCGTGGCGAACCAGAGCGCGAGGCCGACGCCGATGATGAACGACGCATCGATCAGGCCCAGCAGCAGGAAGACCTTCGCCTGCAGCGAGTTGGTGAGCTCGGGCTGACGCGCAGCCGCTTCCAGGAAGCGGCTGCACATGATGCCCACGCCGACGCAGGCGCCAAGCGCACCCAGGCCGATCATGAGGCCGATGCCGATGCCGGTATAGGCCTGCACCATCGCGATAAGTTGGAGTTTTTCCATGATTACCCTTTCCTTTGCGAAAAAATCGATGACGAGTCTAGTGATGCTCGTGCGCCATCGTGATGTAGACGATGGTCAGCATCATGAATATGTAGGCCTGGAGGGCGACGATCAGGATATGGAACAGCGCCCAAAGCAGTGCGAACGCGGAGCCGAATATTGTCCCCACGATGCCGGTCGCGGCCCACATCCACAGCAGCAGGAATATGAGCTCTCCCGCGTACATGTTCCCGTAGAGTCGCAGCGAGTGGGAGAGTGGCTTGGAAATGTACTCGATCGCATTGAACAGCAGGTTGAAGGGCAGCAGCCATGGGCCGAACGGGGTGCAGGTCAGCTCGTGCAGCCAGCCGCGCGCACCCTTCACCGCGATCGAAAAGAAAATCATCAGCAGCCACACCGACAGCGCCAGCGCAAAGGTCGTGTTGACGTCGGCGGTGGGCACGATGCGGAAGCCGTGCTCGGAGATGTGGTGGGTGCCGAGCGCCACGATGTCCACCGGCAGGAAATCCATGGCGTTCATTAGCAGCACCCACAGCCCGACGGTCAGCGCGAGCGGCGCGACCAGCTTGTGGCGGTCGCCGTGGTGGAAGATCGCTTTCGCCTGCTCGTCGACGAACTCGAAAAGGAATTCGACGAAGGCCTGCCGCTTGCCGGGGACGCCGGAGGTCGCGCCGCGCACCACCCACCACAGAAAGCCGAGACTAACCACTCCGAGCAGCACCGACACCGCCAGCGTGTCAAAGTGCAGCGTCCAGAATCCGCCGTCGCCAACCTGTTTCGCGCCGTG
>Ga0208685_1000014_pt1 | contig 100271 bp, 157 predicted proteins | sample EasRivMeERMLT890_FD_187533 | JGI IMG/M metagenome (GOLD analysis project Ga0208685, IMG submission 187533) | Soil microbial communities from meander-bound floodplain in the East River, Colorado, USA - East River MetaG ERMLT890 (SPAdes) (version 2) | ecosystem: Environmental > Terrestrial >...
GAAATCGAGCGGCTAGCAAAATGCAACACGCCGTTCACCGACGACATCGAGGAGCGAGTGGTTGTCACGCAGCACCGCGACGGCTACTGGATGTGGGAGCCAATCGACGGTGGCATGAGCACTGGGCCATTCTCCTCTTGGCGAGAGGCGTATCAGGCTGGCGCAGGCTACTTCATTTGGCTTGAGCAAAAGCAGAAAGCCGAAGCCGCCGAAGCCCGCTGCCGCGAGCTTGAGCAGCAGGTAAACGCCACTGACCTGGGGCACGTCGCTCACGGACTGAAACGTATCACCGAGCTTGAACAGCAGGTCCAGTACCTTAATCGAATCTCCGTACAGAAGATTGCGGCCATTGCCACTGAGCGTGACGAATTCCGTCAGCAACTCGTGGCCGTGACTGCGGAGCGGGAGCGAGCAAGCGCCGAAGTAAACCAACTGGTGGATGAGATTGGCAATTACGAAAAGAAACTTGCCGCCAGCGAGGCCGCATGCGGTGCGATGCGGAGTGTATTAAGCAACGTGGTCCACGGTCCAGAATCAGCTTGGCATAGATGGCTTGCCAGACGCGATGCCGCACTATCCACCACCGCTGGCCGCGGCTTTCAGCCGCCCGCAGAGGCACGCCGGCAGCAAGAGCGGATCGTGCAGTTGGAGGCGGCATTGCGGGACATCAAAGCGGAATTACAACGCCGCAAGCTCTTGGAGCCGACGCCGAAGAAATCGCCTCTCTTGGACGAATGCCTGGACGCGCTCGAAGCCCAGCAACGCGAGATTGACGGGCTGTACGGGCTGCTGATCGATCACATTGAACCCGACGAGTTTTACATAGCCACGCAACGGCCGGGCAAGGGAAAGTGTTTTCCCACCCGCGAGCAGGCCGTGCAGGCCGTGAAGAAAGCGATGGAGGAAAAGCGATGAAAGCGTCGCATCGTGCCATCTTGAACCACTTGAGCAGCGGCGGGTACTTGGCGAAAAATGATTTTTCATTCAGGACGCAATTCATTCGCCGTAACGGAAAGACCATTGCGACTGTTCGCAGTAATACTATCGACGAAATGGTGGCGAGCGGCGTGCTTGTTCTGAGGAACTACTGCGGAACGTCCGCATATAGACCAAATACTGAAAGTGATCGCACATGACCACGCCCGCCCAAGCGGCCTGCGAGGCTGCAATGGAGTTACAGCAGTTCCTTCCGCCAGGCTCGCCGCACAATTTCGACGAACGCACGGAGAGGCTTGCCGCCATCATCCTCAAGCACATCGAGCCGCTGTTGGCTGCCGAGCGGGAGCGTGCCGAGAAGCTGCACGACTACGCCGCCGAGCTTCGCGCAGAGTGCGAGGCGGTGCGGAATGCAGAACCATTTGTCGTCAACGGTGATGCTCGCTGCCGAGCGTGCGACGAATTTCTGCCGGACCATTACAGCGACTGCCCCCACGCCAAGCCCCTGCCGGAGGTGCCGAAGTGACAATCGAACTTGAGTATTCACGTGATTACTGGCGAGCCGACTGCAAGGACTTGCCGGGCACGCCGCCGGTTGGCATCGCCGAAACAAAGGAGCGGGCGATTGCAATGCTCTTTGCCGCGCTCATTCTGGAGGCGCAAGCGTCGTATCCGAGAGATCAGTGGATCGACCACTTGCTACGTTCGCTTTTGCAGAATCGAAAAGTAGAGGTTGTCGAGAAATGATCTGCCGCTTCTGCAACCGCCGCAGCATCAGCGCCGTCTGCCCGCAGTGCCAAGGCATCGACACCGGGCAGAAGTACACGCCGACGCCGGACGAGATCCAAGCCTATTGCCGGGCGTTGCAAGCAGGCTGGACGCCGCAAGAGGCGCGCAAGCGGGCCGGCGTGGTGGAGGAAGTGTTGACCGTGATGGAAGTGCAGACGGACCACCAGCATCGGAAGTCGAGTTTTGCCACGAGCAGAAACGGTGGCGGAAATTGAAGGCCAGCAGCACGCGGGCCAGGGATAAACGCAGGAGCAAAAACAATGCTGGTCTATCCGGCTGAAATCGAGGTCGATGCACCGTTCCACCTGCCGGCGTGCAAGGTGACGCGCATCAGGGATAAGCAGCGCACGACCGCACAAGTACGGCTCAAGATAGAACCTGTAGACGCCGGGGAGGTTATCGCGATCCCCGTGCGGAAACGAAAGATTGTAAAAAACAAGCCAGCGGGGTAGACTACCCCCAGCGTTTTGACAATTTGAACTGGCTTCTGGCCGTCATTTCCCGCTCGCAAGGGCTGGGGAGTGCCGGCCTTTTTGCGTTTATGGACTTAACCGGCCAGTGGCCAGCAGAAAGGCGGTGATCTTGCACCTTGTCTGCGGAAACAACCTGCGGCAACCCCGAATGCAATCGAACGCTCCGACAGGGCGAGGGCTATGCCCACAAGGAAAAGGCATCGGGCGGGCAGGTTAAGCGTTTTGTTTTGTGCGACGAGTGCCACGCCCAGGCCGAAAGGCTTTGGATGCGTGGGGAAACTCAGGCCAAACCAATAAGGACATATACGTGATTAAGGGCACGAAAACACCAATCACGTTCCCCGCCTGGGTGAAGTGGGGCAACTCGCTCTGGCACTACGTGGCCGATGCAACACGAAAGACGCAATGCGGCAAGAAGCTGCCAAGCAAGGGGCGACTAATTAAGGCCAACATTCCGGGCGATCATGTTTGCTCCGTATGCCAAGGCAAAGTGAGCTATACCCAGTGACGCAACAGTAGGAGCGATCATGCCAAGTACGGCCGCCTTAGACCTGCCTTGCACGCCGAAGTATTTGCCCTACGACGTATCGATCGATGCGGCCCGTACAGCCATCGTCCAAAATCCCATCAATCGCCCGGCCGGTGAGTCTGCCGCAAGCACCGGCATGGTGCTGCCGCCGGATCACCTCGCAGTTCTCACGTCGAAGTATTGGGGTGCAAAGGGCGTTCGCTTGACGGTCGGATTTATGGAGCCGACGCCAGATGATTTGCGAAAACGCATCCTGGCTCACATGAATGCCTGGAGCGAGTACGCGAATGTCAATTTCGTTTACTCCCCAACAGACTCGCAGGTCCGCATCACCCGTTCGCAGGAAGGCTACTGGTCGTATCTCGGCACCGACATTTTCCACATTCCAAAAAACGAAGCGACGATGTGCTTGCAGGCGTTCACGATGAGCATATCGGACGCTGAATTTCGCCGTGTCGTGCGGCATGAAACCGGGCACACGCTCGGATTCCCGCACGAGCACATGCGGAGCGCTATCGTCAATCGCATCGACCCGGCAAAAGCAATCGCTTATTTCAAGCAGACTCAGGGGTGGTCGGCAACGATGGTGCAACAGCAAGTTCTGACGCCCCTCGCTGAATCGTCGTTGATGGGAACGCCTGATGCCGACGAAACATCGGTGATGACCTACAGCTTGCCGGGCATCATCACGCGCGACGGCAGACCGATTGTCGGCGGTTCCGACATTGCACCGCAGGACATCGATTTTGTCGCCAAGATTTATCCCAAGCAGACAGCGCCGCCCCCGCCGCCGGAGCCTCCGGTCGGCAAGGGGTTGGACATGAATATGGATTTTGCGGCCAAGACGGTGCATCTCCGCCTGCCGCCCGGTTGGAAGGTTTTGAAGTTGTCAACACAAGGAGAAATCCCCGTGGAAAATCAAGCAGAGTTGGTCGCTTTGGGCGACGAGTTGGAGACCTGCATCCCGGCCGACGGAATTCAGTTGGAAGAGGCCAAGGCTAGCGCTATCGGCGGCGTGATTGGCAAGGTGATTGAACTGACGAACGCACTCAAGGCTGGCGACATGCAAGCGGCCATGACGGCGTTCGTGGCCCTGCTCAACATGCTGCTGGGCACTGGCGATGGAACCATCAGTTTCCAGCAGAAGGCGTCCGCCATGAAGTTCGACTGGGCCAAGCTGGTGAGCGTGCTGACGAAGCTGTTGCCGATCCTGTTGGGTGCATGACCCATGCTGCCGCCATCCCGCCAAGACCTATGATCCGCATTTTCCAGTACAAGCTGTACCCCAACCAAGCCCAGATTAAGACCCTGGAGCGGTGGCTGCGCACTTGCTGTTGGTTACACAACCAAGCACTGGAAATGCGGATCAAGGCTTATCGACGACGCGGCGAGTCGGTCAGCTTGTACACGCAAACCGCATGGTTGACTGATTTGCGTGGTCGAATTGCTTCATTGCGTTCTGTGCCAGTGGATTTTGAACGCGATGCACTGCGCCGCGTTGACCGTGGGATGAAAGCGTTTTTTCGACGCTTCAAAGCAGGCAACCACCCTGGATTCCCGCGATTCAAATCCGCAAGCCGTTGGAATTCAATGGAGTGTTTGGATTCCAGCAGCACCTACCTGAAAGGCGACCGCATCCGCGTGCCGAATTTTGGCACGATCCGCTGCCGCGGACGACTGCTCCCGGAAGGATTGCAAAAAGGCATCTGCGTCATCAAGCGTGCCACAGGATGGTACGCCCAAATAATCCTGGATGATGGCAAGCAGCCGCCGTTGCCGGACAAGCGGCACGTTGAGTCAGCAATCGGCATCGACGTGGGCCTAGCGAGCTTTGCCACACTGAGCGACGGCGAGCAAATTGAAAACCCGAGATACCTTGCCAGATCGTCCAGTAGTGTGCGAGCCTTGCAGCGTCGCGTGTCGCGCCGGAAGAAAGGCAGCAATCGCCGTCGCAAGGCGATCAACGCCTTGGCTCGCAAGCACGAGCAAGTAGCCGACCAGCGCAGGAACTTTGCCCACCAGCACAGCACGGCACTGGTGCGGAAATACGATCTGATTGCCGTGGAAAACCTGAACGTAGCGGGCATGGTTCGCTCGCGATTTGGAAAGAGCATTCACGATGCTGGTTGGTCGATCTTCCTCAGTCAGTTGCGAAGCAAGGCAGAATGCGCCGGCTCGCAACTGGTTGAGGTTGACGCCAGATACACCAGCCAAGAATGTCCCAACTGTGGAGCGGTCAAGCCAAAGAAACTATCCGAGCGAACCCACTCTTGCGCGTGTGGCCTGACCTGCCATAGGGACCACGCGGCGGCGCAGGTGATCTTAGCTCGCGCTCTGGCGGTAACCGGAGCAATTCGCCCGTCGATGGACCTTGCCGCTGATTCTGCGCTCGTTGCGCAAAATCAAGCAAGCCAGATGAAGCGGGAAGGCAGGCTCGCCACAAGGTGAGTATATGTCATTACCACAAGACCTCGACTTGGAATTCGACCGTGGCCTTCGTGCCGGGCGATTCCTGGGCGCGGTCTGCGGCGGGCTGTTGGGGGTGATTGGCGGCTTGGCGTTGGTGGGTGCGACCGTGGCGTTGATGAGGCTGTTAGGAAACTGATATGCACGGCGTGAGCTTCGACAACACTCTGGTAGTCGGAAACAGCCTGTGGGGCATGGCGCGATTCCCGCCAATCGGCAAGGCCAAAGACTTCGGCGAGTGCGCGCCCGGTCTGCTGTTCCGCAAGCTCGGCAGCAAGTTGGCCGGCGACACGTATGAGAACCTCGCCATGCCGGGCACGCCGTCAACGGTGATTGCCAAGCGTATCACGGCGATGCCAGCCGTGCGCAGGAAAAAAATCACCTGCGCGTTCGTGGACATGGGCGTCAACGACGTTGGCATGTCGAAGAAGCGCGACGGGCTGCTGACCCAGCACGCGCGCGGCTCGCACGTCGAGGCCGACAAGCTATCGGACCGCATGGTGAGCAACCTCAAGACAGCCTGCGCCGCCATCCCGGAATCGGCCACGGTGTTCCTGACCACGCTGCCGAGCTTCCACGTCTTGCAGCCGCCGAGCTACAGGCTGACCCTCAATGAAGCCGTGTGCGCGGATAGCCACATCGCGTTTTTCAACAAGGAACTGCGGCAGCTTTTGAGCACCAGCACGCGATTTCGCATCATCGACTTCGGCGACTGGTACGAGCGCGTGCTGTTGAGTCCGCCAAAGGTCGGCGACTTGCAACTGGTCGGCTTTCCGAAGTTTGGCAGCCGCGAGTATGTCACCGTTGACGGCGTGCATCCGGGGGCGATTGCGCACGGGTTGCTGGCGAATGAGATCGAGCCGGGGCTGTTCAGCGATACGGAACTACTGGGGTTGTGGCAATGACACTCACCGAACGTCGAGCCATCTACATCTACGAGGCCGCACGCATTGAGTGTGTTGCCTCGCAGCGGCCAATTATCCCAGAGCCGTGGGAACAACGCGAAGAAGCTTTCCGCACGCAGTTCATTGCCACCATTGAGCGGATTTGCGCGAATGGGTATGAGACGACTCCCAAGGCAGAGCATGATTCGTGGTGGCGTGCCTATGAGGCAATGGGCTGGAAGTACGGACCAGTTCGCGATCGTGAGGCCAAGACGCACCCAGACATGGTTCCGTTTGAGGAGCTACACGCGGCCGAGCGCATCAAGGATGAAATCTTTCTGGCGCTGTGTCGTTTTGCCCGCGAGTACATTCACTGAGTGAACAAGAACTGGGGCTGTGGAAATGACAGTGATCTTAGTCGCCGTTGGACTTGCTGCCGTCGTGAGTTTCATCTTCACCGCGGAGGACAGGGAGCCTGCCGCGTATCGTGAAGATGGGATGTACTGCCGGTGCGACGAATGCAAGCAGCGGTTTCTTGAGAAACTAAAGCGAATTCCTGGCCAAGAGTTTATCTGATGGGGTTATGGAAATGAACGCGATCACGTTGATGCTGGCGGGGCTGATAATTGCGAGCCTGATGGTGGGCTCGGTCATCGGAGGCTGCGTTGTGCTGATGCGAGAATGACCAAATCAAAACACTGCAAATCCACCTACCGCTCGCCGCAGAATCTCGGCAGGCAAGTCACCGCTGTCCTGTCGCAGATAACTCCTAAGAGCAGCGGTGAGCAGATCGTGCGGGCCATGCGGGCGGTTGTGGCTGCCGTGCAAAGGGGAGGGAGGTAGCCCGAAACGGTAAAATTCTTGGTGATTGTGCGTTCAGTGCTTCAGCATGTTTTGTTGACTGGCACGAAGCCGCCAAGCGACCGACCGGGGATTACGTGAGCGGGCAACTGAATTCAAGTTTCGAGTGAGCCATGATGCAATTCACGCTCAGAACCCTGCTGGCTTCTACCGTCCTCACGGCAACCTGGATGGCCGGCTACGGCACTGCGACGCGCAGCCAGCGGGACACGATCAACCGGCTGCGATTGCTTGAGGCCAACACGGACATTCAGTGGCACTATGTCCGCAGACTGGACCGCGAGCAGAACGAGCGGAACTGGACGCAAGCCGTGGAGGATGGGACAAGAATTCGCAGTCAGAACGCTGACGTTCAGATTCTCCAAGGCCAAGTCGGCGATATGCAGGAGCGACTGAGAAGGATTGAACCACAGCGACCACTCGGGCCGCCGCTCATCCTCACGTCGGACATCGGCGGCCTCGACCAAACGCGAAAAACAGTCTTGGACCCATGAAATACAAGAACGGCCGCGCAGCAACGATCGGTGACCGTGTAGTCGGCATAGCCGGCGGGCACCCGGTCTGCGGCCTGCTTGTCGGGCCGGCGGAACACGATGAGCACCTGGCCTGCGTGGCGCACGTCGTGAAAGAGGCCGATGGGAAAGTGCTCCATCTGAAAACGGTGCTGGTATGGCAAGCCGGAACAGTTGTGGCATTTGGACGACGCGATGGAAGTGCTGAAGTGAAAGTCGAAACCATCATCCTGACTTCCCTGATTATCGCCGTGCCGGCGGCTGCGCAGGCAGTGCATATCATTCACAACAAAAGTGCCCCCGCGCTGTTGAAGCAGCCGGAGGCGTGGTCAACCCTTCGTAGGAAAGGATCGACAATGGAGATCGTAGCAGAAGTTTGGCGTCAAGTTGTAGGACACCAGTTTTACGAAGTCAGCGATCTCGGGCGGGTTCGTAGTTTGGATCGCGATATTGAGTCTCTTTGGCATGGACAGCCATACACTCGCCCAATGCCTGGCCGAGTCTTGAAGTTAAAAACTGACAAAAACGGATATGCTTACGTCATTATTTCTCCAAATCACACAACGCGCAAGGTGCATCACTTAGTTGCGGAAGCCTTTATTGGGCCACGCCCATCGGGCCACGAAATCAATCACAAGGACGGCAACAAGGCGAATAATTTGCCAAGCAACCTAGAGTGGGTTACGGGAAAGATCAACATTCGCCACGCATTCGACACCGGACTCAATCACAGCGGCGAGGACCACTACAACACAAAACTGTCGAACGCTGATGTCGTTGAGATCAGGAGGCAATGTGACCTTGGAATTCGCCAGGCTGTCATTGCGAATCAGTTTGGCATCAGCCGGATATATGTCGCAGAACTTAGGGCTAAGTCGAAGCGTCCGCGAGCATGAAAACGAAGCTAATCATAATTGCCGCAATTGTTTTGCTTTCGTGTTCCACGCACGGTCAGGTTTCTGCGCCACCCGCAAAGCCTGCGGCACCGGCAAAGCCTACTACTCCGGCGATTGAGTTGCTCCCGACCGAGGTGGATGCCGTCGGGTGGGCATTTTCAGCCCTCATTCAATACGCCGAGAATGATCCATCGGTCCTACCGTATCTGAGATTCGTTTGGCTTCCACCGTTCGCCGATGCCGAATGGATTGGTGTGATGAACTTCGCGGTCAACGCTAGTTGCTCGCAGACTACAGTGCTCGTTAAAGCGGATATTCATGCCGGTGGTTTTTTGCTGGCTTACAACCTTCAGCGGCTCGCGCCCGACCCGGTGCAATGCGCCCGGCTGATCGAGACCTGGGACAGCCTGGCAGAGCGTGAATCGAGGCTGCACGTCCCTAAAGACAATCTCGTTGACACGGTGCAAGAGGTCACCGTCACCGATCCGCGCACGCGACAGCCGGTCAAGCAAAAGAAAACCGTGCAGGTGAAAAAACGAATCTTCGTGCTGGCTCCGCATCTGGAAGCCGCATTGGCTCGCCACGTCACAGAGCCGGAAAAGTCCCAGCGGTTGGACGTGCTCATTACGCAACTCACTCGCTCGACGGGCGGCATCTACCCTGCCGACTTCCTGCTTGAGCAACTGCTGACGAGCGTTCGCGGGAAGTATCCCGAATTCCGCCAGATCGATTTCAAGGTGGAGAAGGGAACACCTATCCAATCGCTGTTCGACAAGCGGGGATTCTTCCTGGAGGAGTCAATCGAGCGATTGGGCGACAAGGGCTGTCTGCTTTTGCAGTCGGATGTGACGGGGAAAACCCGCATAGTATTGTGTCTGTCCGGGCTGACTGGAGGCGGGCGACCTACGGTTATCACGTTCGATTTCAAGGACAGCCGCACGCGTCCAGACGAGCAATTCATCCGCAACCTTGTGGAGTTCGTGGCGTTCAGCGATGCCAACGAGATTTTCATTCCGCTGACGAACGGATTGCTTGAGTACGTGCTGACAGACGCCAAGGGAAATATCCTCCGCTCCGCTCCACCCGATATCGTGGTGGACTCGACGAAGCCAGACGGCCACACAAAAGAACTGGAAATGGGCATGTCGTGCGTAGTTTGTCACTCGCCGGACGACGGCTACAAAACGAAGCGCAACGACATGGAACTGTTGTTAGGAAGCGACGTGGATTACTTCGGTGACGAGTTCAGCTTCACGCGCCGCGGCAAGAAAGTCACGCTCAACAAGCAGCAAGCCGAGGCCGTTGTCGTCGGCCGCTATGGCGAGCCGATTTACCTGGGCGACGGAATCCTTGGCCGTGCCCGGCGGGACTTCGTTAAGGCCGTTTCCTATCTCACCGACTACCCCGTGATTGCCGATGGGCCGAGTCCAGTTCAGCGGCTCGGCCAAAAGGTCAAAGAAATCTATCACTCGCAGCGTTACCCGACTTCCTCTGTCCGCGCTGGGTCCGACAAGGAAGGCAAGCCAGTGTTTGCGACTCACGGCGGGATCAGTGCTGACGGCGTGTGCCTGCGCCTCGGCGTGCGCGTTCCCGAAGGACAGGGGACCGCCGTGCTGCGGAAGCTCGTGCCGGCGCTTCCCAAGGGAAGCGGGGAAGATTTACTGATCGGCCTGATGCGAAATGGGGCGCTGATTAAGCCGGACGATTACGACCCGCTGCACGTTGACTTGATGCGGCGAGCCTTGCCAAACCGAACCCTTTTCGCCGGGGAGAACAATTGATGAGAACGCTACTTGCCATCGCCGTGTTGCTGGGATTTGCTTCTGATGCCCAAGCCTGCTTCCGGTGCGGAAATTACCGATCGTGCCGCTACGTGCCGAAGGCTTACGTCCCGCCGCCACCGCTTCAGCAAGTGCAAAGCAATGTCTATGTCATCCAGAATGCCGGCACACCAACGCCACTCGTCGCGCAGGGTGCGAGTCTCGGCGTGAGCAACGGCGGTTATCAGCAAGGGGCGTACCCGTACTTTGACAGGAACGCATTCATGCACGGCCAGCAGCAACTGCTCTTGGCATTCAATAGCGTCGGGGCAGCCTCAATGGCGCGCGTCGATGCGCAGGCCGTGCGGTTCGCAGAACTCGATGCACCCATCGCCCAACAGTATGCCGTCGGCCAAAGCGCCGCGATGGTTTTGAACGCCGCTGGCCTGACACCTGGCTATCAAGCGCAAGGCCAGTCGTCCGCCGTGGTCGTGACGCATAGCGCAAACGGCGTGCAAGTCACCCCGCTGAACCAGCAGCAATTGCAGGCGATCAACGGGCAGGCGAACGGTTACATGGGAGGCCAGCCTTACAACGGCCAAAAGTACCAAGCAGAGACGGCACCGCCGCCACAGCCGTACCCGTTGCTCGCGCAGTTCTGCACTCGCTGCCACGACCAGACGGAAGCAAAGGGCGGCTTTGTGATTGGCGATGAACGCATGCAGTCGAAGTATTTGACCATCAGCCAGGTATTGTCCAGCGGAAAAAAAGTGAGGGACGAAACCGGGAAAGTTGTCAAGGTTATCACCATGCCGCCGGCTAAAGAAAAGCAACCAACACAAGCGCAGAAAGTCGGCATCTTGGATGAGGTCGAGGCGATTGTCGAATCAGGCGTGTCCGTGCAAGGCTCGTCGCCACCGCCGGACCCGGCGCCCGCGCCGCCGCAACCAGCACAGCCGATGGGAGGCAAGTAAGCATGAGACTTGACGACCAGAATCCATACGCTTCGCCGGCAACTAGCGGCGCAAAGCCCGACGACACAATTGGAGCAATCGCGATCGGCCTCGCATGGATTCTTACACCGTTTATTGCCGGGTTGACCTGTATTGCCGGATGTTGCATATCGAACTGGATGGGACGAACTACAGATGACGCTGTGATTGAGTCTGCCAAACAGTTCGCAGCCATGTCGCTGGTTGGACAGTTTTTGTGGACTATGTTCTGGATTTCACTTTACTCACTACGGACACGGTGACATGGACTACGCAGACGAAATCCTGATGTGCGCCGGATGCCTGATGCTGGGGTATTTCCTGCGCGGCTGTGGCTCTTATCGGAGACTGATGGCTCGTTCAGTGTTCTGGTCCAGGGGTTTCCTTTTCGACGCAAGAGATGAGGCCCGCCAAATGGAGGTCAACAACATAATCGCCACCGAACCTAGATCGTTCCCGTTCGGCATACTTGGCATCGGGCTGCTAATTGCCGGCATCAGCGTTGCCGTTTTGAATTGATATGTACGTCACCTTCACCATCAACGCCACAGGATCACTCAACAACAAGCGCGTCGCATTCAACCCTTTGACGTGCGGCGCGCCGGTCGAGAAGTCAGCCACCACAACCAGCATCAGCCAGGACGGAATCAGCTACACGGTCAATGCGAAGTTCGACGCCGTGGTTGAGCTATTACAGAAGCATCACCAGCAACTAACCGGACGCGGGCCGCAGATGTAGGCAATTGTGAGTGAGGCACTAGAGCGAGTCGTCGCGCACTTAGCAGACCACTTCAAGTGGAACTGGACACGCGTATTCAGTCGCAGGGATGGAGCTGACGCAGTGCTTGACCTGATGGCACAAGAAGGCTTGATCGAACAACGAGAACACCCGTCTGGCGGCAGGGTTTGGCGAGTCAATGGAAAGTTATTTGGTCGAACGGACGGCGTGACGTTCGAGCAATGCAACGAAACACGTCGTTGAAAACCAACCCTAGGAGAAACCCCATGAAGCGTCTCATTTCCCTCATCGCCGTACTCGCGCTCTGCCTCGCGGCGGACATGTGCCAGGCTGGCGGGCCAGTTGTTCGCCGTGGATTCCTGTTTCCAGGAGCGGCTATCCGCCAGCAGGCCCGCGCGAATGAACTGGCATTCCTTCGCGCCCAGCAGATTCGCAATGCCCAGATTCGGTCGTTCAACTTCGGCGTTCCGGTCTACAGCTACGGAGTGCCGGTTCGCAACTTCGGCGTTCCGGTTCCCGTTCCCGTGCCGGTCCCTACGGCTCCCGCCGGCACTTGCCAGAGTTACACCACCGACCGGCGGGAGCCTCTTTGAACTACGCCGGGCACGGCACGCAGCCGCCAAAGGGCATGAAGCCCGCCCGGTTTTTTGAGGATACGAATGCACCACTCACACCAACTAACCGCCGCGATTGAAGCCGACACGGAAGTTGACATGCTTTCCGCCGTGTCCGCGATGCTGCGCGAACTGACGGCCGGCAGCCGGATTGGAACGAGCGACGGCAAACGGAAGATCGCGTACACGTATCACGTTGACCCGCCGCAGGTGGCCGTACCGGTGGTGTCATTCAACGAGCCATTTGGCCCCAGCGGATTCGGCGGTGAGCCGGAGACCCTTGCCGAGCGTCACGCGCTGGAGTCGGCCGAAAGCCGGTCTGTGATTGATTCGGAGGTTGCATGAAGCTCACCCAGAAACCAGAGCCCGCGCCCCGCGATTGGCGAATCGCTGAAGCGATCCTCGCCGCGATGGTGCTGCTCGTCGTTGGCTTTGCGGCGTACTTGGGCGGTGAGCAACACGGCAGCGACACGACGCGGCAAGGGCAGTTGCGGGAAATGGCGGCACTGGTGCGTGCGATGCCTGATGTGATCCACACGCCGAAGCGGTGCAGTTGCGGGAGTGGCTGCCGCTGTTGTAGTTGTCAGGAACTTCCGAGATGAATACGACGACGACGCGATTGAAGCGGACGAGTCAGTGCATCGGAAATGGTCCACCCATGCCGAAGGCGCTCGCTGATTGTTCCCGTTCGGAGTCCAACCCGGCGCGCCCACTGAGAGAGCGTCAGTGTCTCGCCATTGAACTCAAGGATCCTGTTGTACTCTCCACGGTTGTTGTTCTGATGCTCCTGAGTAGCCCACACGCAATTCTCTGGGCAGTAGTCGCCATCGTTGTCTTTGCGTTCGAGTTTATGCGCTGGCGACGGGCGCTTGCCCATGTCGGCAACGAAGTTTTCTGGCGAATTGAGCCAGCGGTCGCAGACTTTGATTCCACGTCCACCGTAGCGGTGATACCACTTGTGCTTGGGCCTGTAGCATCGTCCCTTCATTGCGTGCCAGACATCATACTCGGGAGTGTAGAACAGCCCGTGCTTATGATTCCTCTTCGCGTGCAACTCTTTTGCAAAGCAGCCGCACGATCGGCTAGTGCCCCTCGAGAGTCCGGCAGCGCGAACTGGTTTAGTTGTTCCGCAATCACACAGACAAAGCCAAATAGCCATAGAAGGGGATCCGCTCACCCAGGAAAGAACTGTCCATCGCCCAAATTGCTGACCAACCTTGATTTGGCTGGTGCGCGTTGCAATAGTTGGCTTAGCCATGACGTGACCTCCAGTGAAGGTTGCGGAGTGGTTAGGCCCGGCAGAGCGTTTGCGCGTTCTGTTCGGGCCGCTTCATTGTATCACACAATGCAGAAAATCAAATCACTGGAGACACATCGATAGAGTTTCGGGAGGGACTTCCCGGACTTCGCGCGCCCGCCGGGACCGTAATACCCCTTCGGACCGGCGGGTTTTTGAAAGGAACATGATTGGCACCGTGGACCGGAACAGACGACACGACTAACTGGACTGGTTGGACCTACGAGACCAGTTGGAATTCGTGCGCAGAGCATGATGAGGAAGATAAAAAGCCGCCGCCGTTCACGCCACCAGAGCAACCAGAGAAGCAACCCACAAGCGAACCAACCCCGAAGCAACAGCGACCAACGAAACCCGAACGCCGCACAGTCGGCATCATGGCACGACCGCCGCCTGTAGCGTGCCCGCGACTTGCGGGCGTAATGAGCAGTGGCAGGAACAGAAACACGAACGGCGAACTAATGAATGTCAACCACCCACGACTCCAGCGTCAACCTCTGGTGTCCGCTGTGCGGGACCAAAGGCGCTTACTACCCGCGAGGCGAGCCGCGCGTGCCGTGCGTCAACTGCGGCAAGCCGTTCCGGGTTGCGGACGGACATTCACCGGGCAAGGCAGCCAAGAAACTTGAAGCGGAGACGAACGGCAGAATCCACGACATCGAGGAGCACCTGAAACGAGTCGAGGCGGACCACGAGAAGCTGGAAGAGGATTACGAAAAAGAGAAGTACCGCAACCGCATGTACTGGCGAGCCGTGATCGCAGCGGCAGGCTTTATCCTGTCGTCAATCGGACTGAAACTCATTGACCTGTTGTTCAAATAGATATGGGAATCACAACTGACCGCAACGATCCTGGGCTTGCCAAGATCAAGTCCGATGGGCAGCAGGAATCGTATCTCGTTCTCAGCGATGAGGAGCGGGCAAAGGGATTCGTGCGGCCGGTGCGGACCAGCTATATCCATCTTGCGTGCGGCACAGAGACAACGATGGGCTTGGCGTTGTCCGAGACGTACGCGCGAAATCCGAAGTTCTACGGCGGCACGTTCTGTTGCCACTGCGGCCGACACTTCCGCTTGGTGGACTACGACCGGGCGGCATCAGAAGCGAAGGGCGAAGATATTTTCAAGCCGGCTTTCGAGTGGCCCGATGGCGAGCCGGTTGGCAGCACGGCGGAAGAGGCTGCGGCGTATCTCGCGGAGAAGCAACGCAAGGCGAACGAGAAGCATTTGGGGGCCGGAATATGAAAGGCAAAGCAGACATAACCGATCAAGGCGTTAAACTGAGCGCTGAAAACACCAAGTCCAAATACGCTGAAATTCTGCGGCAGTTGGACGAGGAGCAACAGCCTCCACGCTCCGGCTTGCGTTGTCCGAAATGCGGCGGAGTCATGGCCCATTACAGACTATACGGCTATCGCTGCATAAGGGGGTGCGCATGACGCGACCAGTCAACCCATACGACCCAGCAGAGCGGCCGACGTTCCTGCCGGGAGACAAGGTGTGCGACCGCCGCGACGTAACCGAAAAGCTCTGGCGAATCACGCGGCGCATCGAGCACAACGGCGTGAACCTGATGACGCTTCGCGCCGTCGATGATCGGACCGACGAACGCACGATGCCATCGAAAAACATCATCCCGTACCTGCGGATGGTCACGGAGTGCATTTACACATGATCGTTGCCGCTGGAGAACTGCATGGCGGGCACATGCTCATCGTCGGGCTAACCGAATCCGACATTGCCGAGATGCGCAAGGGACTCACCAAAACAAAGCACGGCAGCCCGGAGTATGGCTTCCGCGAGATGGTCGTGTTCATGGGCAAGAGCGATGCCGACATGCTCGCGACGTTGCAGCAGGCAGGGACCGTGCGACGCGATGATTTGTTTCCAAATGCTGGATTAGGCTGAAATGAAAACCAAAGCTGCAAAGAATCTCGGCAAGCGAACGCTGGTGTTGTCCGGCTATGGCAGCAAGTGCCCGACGTGCGGTGAGCCAGCGATGTCGGTTTGCCGCTGCATGCTGGGCGACACGATGTGCAAGAACAAACACAACTGGCACGAGTGCGCCGTGCATGGGCTTGTCGCTGTTGGCGCGAGACACGATGGCAAAGGCGAAGGTGGATGCACCTGCGAAACGAAATGAGTCCCGTAACCCCAATCACCCCGCACCCGAAGCGCACCGCAATGGCACACCACGTCGTCATCAAGCCCGTCCGCAACTGGATTCCGATTGCCGTATTGATCGTGCTGTCGCCGTTCGTCGTGTGGGCTGCGATCTATTTCGTGAGCCGGGTTGTGCGTGCGGTGAGCGTGGGGTCAGCGGGACCATCGACCATCAATCAGCGACTGCTGACCATCGATCACGCATCATCCACGACCCATCGTGCATTACCGACTATCGACTATCCCTACGTCGCCTCATCGATCAAGGGCGTTTACCACCGGGCCGACTGCCGCTATGCCGCGAGCATGGCACATCGGCGCGAGTACGCGAGCCACGAGGAAGCGGCGGCAGATGGGAAAGTGCCGTGCAAGGTGTGCTTGCCGGTGCTGGAGGTGGCAGCAAATCATCGGGAGTAGAAACGAAAGCAGCCGGGGTTAACCGGCTGCAATCGAGTGTCCGTGTGGAGGACAGCGGAGTATACGTCGCAACCAAAGTATAGGTTTTGAACGCTCTGTTGTCTACAGGTTTTTGGGCCGGCTTGTTGACCTGAACCAAAAGAAGCCGGGATAGAAAAGGGACTGGGTTAAAAACTCCCCAGTTAGCGTAATCCGAAAAGTGTCCCGCAGCAGTGCGGGGCGAGGCGGAAGGATGAATGACAGGCTCGAAACGTGTGGTTCCCAGCAATGGGTTTGCCCCGGCAACGCGTCGCTAGTAGATGCGGCAACGTGGTCTGCGTCCGGGTCCACAACTGATGTTTCGATAAAAACCGGCGGTCACTAAGAGCCAGTCAACGCTACGCACAGCCTTAGCAGCACACGGACAACAGACGCGGCGCAACCCTTAACCAGTAGGGAAAGTCCGCACTACGCAAATAGGGAGCAACCAATGAATACCGGCATGAGTTGGCAGACGTTCGTGTGGGCCATCATTTGTGGGATGGGCCTGAGAATAGGTTGGGGACTGATTGGGCTCGTGATCGACTTAGCCGCAAAAGCAGTGAGCCACTAACGCCGGGGTGACCAGTCGCATGTTCGCAGACGTGACATTCACAACCGAGGGGTTGACCGTGATCCTCACGCTGCTGGGCGCGCTGTGGGGCGCAATCGGCATCCTGTTCAAAAAGCTCATCGACGCAAAAGACCAGCACATCAAGTCGGCGCAGGACCGCGGGGACAGCTATCGCGAGATGGCTGAGGAGGCAATCGACGACTTAGAGAAGGCGGCCAACAGAAAACTGAGGGCAGAGGGCAAGCAGCACTTTACTAAGGTGGCAGACGTGATTCCTGAGCACAGCAGCCCTGTCAGCCAGAAGCAGCAAGAGACAGCGGACCTGGCGACCATGCGTGCCAGACTGGTGGCCGCGACATTGGAGCTTGGCTTGGCACCGCGCGAAGCGTCGCCGATGGCAAACGAGGAGACGACGTGACCGGGCGGCATATCGAAACGGAACCTTTGCAGGGATAAATCATGGACTTACAAGCACTCAAAAACGAACTGACTGCGGACCCGTTGGCGCGCGGCTATTCCGGCATGTCCGACGAAGAAGCCGCCGCCAGCCTCAACGCCAACGGCCGGCAGGTGGATCGCACCAGCATCACGGGCGGCGAGATTGCAGCCAGCCTTGTGCGCGCGGAGTTGGCTGCATTGACCGCAGGTGAGCAGAACTACGTGCGGGCGTTGATCGGGGCTGACTCTATCCCGCTAACCGCCAACTTCAAGACCGAAGTGGGAGCCGTATTCGGGGCCGGCACGGCGACCCGCGCGAACATCATTGCGTTGCTCAAGCGCAGCGGCAGCCGTGCCGACGAGCTTGGGCTTGGCCATGTCACTGAGTCCGATATCGCGGATGCCAAGCGATTACCTTAAAGGAGATTCCAATGGCGTTTACCCTGAATGCAGACCTCTTGAGCATTAAGGCGGAGCTAACTAACGACCCGCTGGGTCTTGGGCTGACTACGGTTCCGGCTGACGACGAGGCCAACGCGAACAAACTCAACGTCGTCAGCGCAGCCACATCGATCGACCGCGAAGCGATTCCTACGGCGGAGATCATGTTGAACATCGACCGCGATGAGTTCGTGGCTATGTCAGCAGGCGATCGTCAGTGGATTCTTGGAGTCGGACAGGGCGGCACGATCAACCCCAAACAAGGCGGCGAAGTCTACGAAGGCATCCTGCAATTGTTTGCGGCCGGGACAGAGAGCCGCGCGAACCTCGTGGCGATTTTGAAAGAGCCGGCCAGCAGAATCACGCAGATGTTCAAGGGCGGGCTGTTGAGCAAAGGCGGCAACGCGACTCCCAGCGATATTAGCAACGCCAGAAACGCTACATGACCCATGCCCAGCAAATCAGAAATCGCCCTCGTTCTCGCAATGCGGATGCTGGAGAAATCCGGCGTGCGAGAGTGGGATTCATCGGACATCCGCGCGGCGATTGCGGCGGCGGCGAACGAATTAGCGGACCTACTTTATTCAGGTGACTCAATGGCCTTGCCCGACAATCTGTTAGTCCAGAACGGAACCGCAATTGTATTCGCGGACGTTACGGACCATGCCCCAGCGGCTGCCAACAATCTTGGCACGCGCACAGCCCAGATCGACTTGACCGGCGTGGCTGACGCTGCTGCCAGGCAATCCGACAAGGTGGATCTCGGCGCAACGCGAGCCGAAGTCTACGAGGTTGTGGCCGCGATTGAGATTGCCGCCACACCGACTGCCGGGGAAGTGATTGAATTCTGGTGGGCACCGTCGCCAAGCGGCACCGCCGGCACGGCAAACCCCGGCGGAGTCGGCGGCGCAGATGCGGCATACGCCGGCTACTCGGCCAACATGGCTGCTGCAATCAAACAATTGCAATTCATTGGCGATTTCGTTTGCACGGCACAGGCGACAGGCACGGTGCAAATCGCAAGAGTCGGCGCGTTCCGGCCGAAACATCGCTATGGAACGCTGGTTGTTCGGAACGAGTCAGGGGCGGCACTGCACAGTGATGCCGTCGAGATGTCCGTTCTTGTAAGCCCGCTTGCGGGCGTAGTAACTGATTGAGCAACAATGCACGGCGAAATTTGCATCGGTGACGCCCTAAATCCAGATCATCCGCTCAACCAAAAGGGCGGATTGGTCAGCAGGTGGCTTGCGCTTCCAGACCAGCAGCGCGGCGTCATGTTCCGCGATTTGTGCATGCGCAATCACGGCGTGCTGACCAACGGGCCACTCTGGCAGAGCGCGATGGGCCGGACGGGCGGGTTCGGGTCGCTGCTGCTGGACGGGACCAACGACTATGTGAGCGTAGGCAGTGTTCAAGGAGACCATGCGAACCTGACGTTTGGTGCATGGGCGCGGCTCGATAGCGCGGGCTCGTTCCCGATGCTTGTGGCATTTCAAACGACTCCGAGTTATGCGCTTGAAATTCGTGGAGCAGGGGGCGGGGGCACCTTGCAGTTGATTGTCGGCAGTCGTCTTGTCACCACCTATGGAACATCCGATGTCGGTACCGGCTGGCATCGCTGGATCGCCACGACAGGTCCAACAGGCTCTGCGCTATACCGCGACGGCGTAAGCGTGGGCTCCGACTCGACCACCGCCGAAAGCGCGGCGCTGCAAATGGCAATCGGGGCGCGCGTCGATGGGTCATTTGTGTGGCCTGGTCCGGTAGACGATATCGTTCTCGCGTCGCGCCCCTGGTCGGCAGCGGAGGTTGCGGCAGATTATGCCGAGTCCCGGCAGAGCAACCCCGACACGCTGAACTGGATTCGCCGGCCGTGGATGGCGCCGGCGGTGGGTGGCGTTACTGGTTCGCCGTGGTATTACCATCTTCAGCAGAGGGCCGCCGCATGATCGCAATGGATGTTGACGCCGCCCTAGCCGAGGTTCCGGTGAACATTGTCCCATTGACGGACTCGACGGACTTCGTATCCATCGAAGAAGCCGTCGCCTTCGATGCCGCCGGCATGGAGCTGATTTGGCATTTCGTTACGTCTGCCGGGGCGTACTCGGCCACAGTCGTCACGCCGACTGCCGCAGGAGTCTACGACTGGGCGCATCAGGACGGCGGCATGTACACGATCGAGATTCCCGCGAGTGGCGGGGCGTCGATCAACAACAACACCGCCGGCTATGGCTGGTTCACCGGAAAGGCGACCGGCGTCCTGCCGTGGCGCGGGCCGACGATCTGCTTCCGAGCGGCTGCGCTCAATGACGCGCTTGTCGATAACGCATGGAGTACGACGCGGGGGCTGGCAGGGACCGCACTCCCCAACGCCGCAGCCGATGCCGCAGGCGGCTTGCCGATCAGCGACGCGGGCGGGCTGGACTTGGACGCGAAGCTGGCCAACACGAACGAGGTTACGGCAGCCCGCATGGGGGCGCTCACGGACTGGATTGACGGCGGACGGTTAGACCTACTCGTTGACGCCGTTAAGACTAAGACCGACTTCCTGCCTTCCGCGACTGCCGGCTCCGCAGGTGGAGTGTTCATCGCCGGCAGCAACGCGGCCACGACATTCGCAACACTCACGGTCAGCGGCGCAACCACCCTTACCGGGGTTGTGACCGCTGACCACGTGAGCAACGATATCCGCGTCAAGGGCGACAGCGGCCTGTCTCTGGCGCTGGGGTCCGCCGTACAGGATTTGAACGACTTCGTTCAAACCGATGTCGTGAACAGGATTGGCGGGCCGTCGAACCTGGGCAGCGGCGCAACTCTTGCGGCAAATCTCGTTGATATCGAAAGCCAGACGGACGACATTCAATCGCGTTTGCCGGCCGCGCTGCTCAACGGCAAGATGCAATCCACCGACGCATGCGCCAGCGGCACGGCTGACAGTGGAACCATCAGCGACCTCGTAGACACCGAGCGCACCGAATCACCCGACGATTATTGGGTGGGGATGCATATCAAGTTCACCAGCGGCTCGAACGTCGGGTTGACGCGGCTCATCAATGGATTCAACTCCGGCACGGATCAAATTAGCTGGACGCCTGACCTGCCAGCGGCGGTTGCTGCGGGCGTCACCTACGAAATCCTGCCGAATGGTCGGGTTGACCTGGCGATGATTCGCGGAACCCAAGTGGCGTCGTATACCTTTGGAGGATCGGCATTCATCGGGGCCAACGTCGAGGGCATCAGTAATGACTTTTTCGTGGCGGCCAGCCTGGAGAGTATGCTGGATGGGACTGCTGGCCAAACGCTGACGGCGAATATCACGGGCAACATCACCGGCAATCTGGTCGGCACAGTCTCCACACTCACGACCTACACGGGCAACACTCCGCAGACAGGGGACTCGTTCGCTCGGCTTGGAGCACCTGCTGGGGCATCGATCAGCGTGGATATTGCCGCCGTCAAGACGGACACTGGAAATCTGGTCACACGCATCACGTCAACGCTCTTCTCAGGAATCACGTCGCTGGCCCAGTGGCTTGGACTGATTGCAGGAAAGCAAACCGGCGACTCGACCGCCAGGACGGAATTGCGGGCAACTGGCGCAGGCAGCGGAGCATACCTGGAAACGAGCGATTCCCTGGAAGCCTTGCGGGACCGTGGCGACGCAGCGTGGAACACGGCAACGGGCTTCAGCACGCACAGCGCGGCCGACGTGTGGGCCGCCGCTACACGCACGCTGACCGCCGGGACGAACATCGTTCTGGCCAAGGGGACCGGCATCACCGGATTCAACGACATCTCCACAGCCGACGTGACAGCCTCGGTTCCAACGGCCATCGAGAACGCGGACGCGCTGTTGATTCGCAGCGTGTCAAACGTCGAGGCAACGGCGGGCGAGCACACGCTTTGCACGGTCATTCTCGCGAGCCTGGAAAGCAGCCGCAGCGGGACGACCTGGACGATTAAGCGCACCAACGGATCGACTACGCACGCGACGAAAACGCTGACGGTTGACGCGGCGGCCGATCCGGTTGTCGGCGTAACGTGAACAAGGGAGATTAGAGCATGGGCGGTCTGATGCCGTTTTTGCCGGCGCTGGATTGGATGTTTAGTGCCGAAGAGCCAACAACGGGATTCCCCGGGCTTGAATGGACACTGCCAGCGAACCGCATCGCCTGGACGCTGTCAGAAAACCGAGTAGGGGCTATATTGCCGCCAAATCGAATCCAATACACCATCCCAGCGGACGGTTAGGACATGGCCACCAACACAGCGCCCCAGGTAAACCGTAAGACTGTTGCAGAGGTCCGCAACTGTGCCGTGTCGTTCGCAAACAAGCTGGATCCCGGCGAACTGTTGACCGGCACCCCCACGGTCACGTCTACGCCTTCGGGACCGACGATCAGCGGTGCAGCCGTGAACACTGCCGCCAAGACGATCAACGGCGTCAGCGTGCCCATCGGCATGGCGGTACAGTTCAAGGTTACCGGAGGCACGGTTGATACCGATTACATCCTCAAGGCGGCGTGCGGCACTACCAGCAGTCCCGCGCAGACGCTGGAGGGGTTCATGCAGTTGGAAGTCAGGAACTCGTGATTTGGTTCCACTTCAGCACCGTGCCCGGCTCGCACCTGCCGTAAATCATTCCGAGATACTTCCCGCGGTCGAGCATGTCCGGTGGCACCCAGGCCGTGCGCATATCCTCGTGAAAGCTCACCAGCTTGCCGGGCACGCACGAGTCCCCATAGGCGCGCCACCACATCGCGGTTGGCACGCGCAGGTAGGTCGCGAAGATGCCAATTCCGCTTTGGTAAGAAATACACGCGGCAGCCTCGCGTACCACGGCGAACGTCCTGCCGATCGGCCATCGCCCCACGTAGTCCAGCCAGTGCGAGCCGCGCGCGTGGGCCAGGTCCAGAACCTTGTTGCTGTAGCTGCGGTCATACTCCGCGCCGACAACGACGATTGGCTTGCCGATTTCCAGGCCCAGCGTAACCCAATCGGCCATACTCCAGATTCCGCCGCGATTGTGCCCGCCTGTGGTGTTTCCCTCTTCTGGCCCGAGGTAGAACACGACGTATTCCCCGAGCCGTTGCTTGAGCTGGGCGGCAAAGTCCAAGTCGGATTCCTGCCACAAGAACCGCTCTTGGATGTGCCAATCTATTTCGTATTCCGTCAACCAAGTTTCGAGCCGCAAGCCTTGCTCTAAATGCTCGTTCGGGATCAACCAGATTGCACCGGCGCATTCGGGATGCACGCTCCGCGTTGGCCAATAGTTGTAGCGCCCGCACTTGTGCGTGCCGAGCGTGAATCGCAACGGCTTGTATTCGACCTTGCCGATAAAGTCGAACGCCTCAAGGAATTCCTTGGAACGTCGCGGCGCGTTGTCTGCCACGATCAAGTCGGCTTTACTCTCGCCGGCTTCACGTAGCATGGCGGGGATCTTCGTGAGCGCCCAAAAGGCGTCCCCGATTCCAGGCGGAACAGCAATCAACATGGCAGCGTCTCCCGCGCGTGAATCCTCGGCCAGCGCTCGACGAACGCCGCCACCTCCGGCGTCATTTCTTCGCCCAGCGACCTCAGTAGATTGGCAACGTGGACGGGGCGAGACTCCGCATCCCACTCGTCCACGAACAAGGTCAGCGCGCCGCGCTCTTCGGCGAACGCCTTGGCCGTCTCGTGCATCGCCTGGACTTGCTCCCGCGTGAAGCTGTGCCCGGTGCCGCATAGGCTTTCGTAGACTCGTTGCGGATCGCGGAAGCAGACGATCCATTCGGCATTGGGCCAGAGCCGGTCGATCAGTTTGCACTCCGCCGGCAGGAAAGCCCACGGCGATTTGATGCCCCAGCGACGGCGATAGTACCACTGCGGTGCCCAGCGGTGATAAAGCAGGTCCGCGAAGTCGGCCGCAATCTCTATGGGGTCTTGTGAAACGAAGTGCGGCACGTAGTAATTCAGACGCTCGTTTTGCTCTGCACCACTGGCGGCGCTGCTCACAAGCTGATCCAGCCAGCCATTCAGCGTGGACAGCGCAATCACCGGCTGCCCGCTAATCCAGATGTGCGGGTGCCGGCAGAGCAAGTGCTGCGTGAACGTGGTCCCGCTGCGGCCGATGCCGGTCACGATGATGGGGTCGCTCATGCGCGCCTCCGCAATATCGCAAGGTGCTTGCCGCGGTCCATCTTGCAGGTCCATCCCTGGAACCTTTCAGCCAGCAATTCTTGCCACGCCAAATCGTCGTGCCACTCCGCGACAACCACGCCGACGCGCGATAGTTCGCAATTTCGGAGCACGCTGATTTCCGATCCCTCGCAATCCAGCTTTAGCACGTCGATGCGCTCCGCAAGCTCTTCCAGCGTTACGCGCCGCTTGACCGGCAGAGGCTCGTAGACATCCACCAGTCGCTTCGCTGGCCGGTCCCCCGCAATCAGCACGCTTCCCCCGCTGTTGCGGCTGCCCGCGTAAACGGTGCTTGCCAGCGACAGTTCGCCTTGCTCGTAGGTGCAGGCCGCCTCGACAATCTCCGCGAAGTCGCCGGCGTTCTTTTGTAGCGCAGGAATGTTGCGCGGATTGGCTTCCACGGCGATGATCTTGGCTTGCGGGAAAAGCTCGTGCGCCAGCCGGGAGAAGCAGCCGATGTGCGCGCCAATGTCGAGAATCGTTTCCGGGGTGAAGCCCAGCGACTTGAGGCCGTAGCAGTCGCCCGCGTAAACGTCCTTGACTACGATGGTATCTTCCCGCTTCAGCCCGTCGCGAATCCAGAAGCCGTGATCGGCCTGCACTAGTTCTGTTGGTGCCGCTAGATTGTGACCGATGGGTTGATTCGCCAGCTTGGCTTCCACGGCATCCAAGAGCGCCGGCCGCAGGTTCGTGTATTCGGTGTAGAGGTAATTGCGGTGGAAGTAAGCCGAGCCAACGTCCTTGGATCGGTCATCTCCACGGACGTTCTTGGCGTGCCCTTGGGGAACCAGATGCAGCACGTTGCCCATCGGCTGAAAGTAATTCACCGGGTGATTCGTGTTCCAGTAGACCAGTGTGTTAGCGCCGCCGGCCACGAAGCAATGTGATGGCCCGGTGTCAATGCCGATGCAGAGTTTCGCCAGTGAGCCAAGGGCGCATAGCGTCGCTGCGTCGGCTACGGTTTCGGGTGACAGGTACGGCGTGCCGCTGCCGAGAATCATGGCGTGCTCAGCAAGCCGGCCAGCCTTGCGCTTCCAATCGAGCACCACGGGGCGCAGGCCACGGACCGCAATCAACTTGCACAGCACAATCATCTCGTCGCTGTCCTCTTGCCCGCCGAGAATCTTGCCGCGGCGGTTGGTGTTGGGGCTGTTGTGCAACAGGCAGAAGCCTTGCTCGTCCAGGCCAACAGCCGCCATGCACGCCCGCGCCGCGGCCAGGGCGTCGGCGGTAATCGGGTTGTGATAGCCGATCAAGTCCGGCTCGAATGCCCAGCCCTGCCGCTTCAGCCAGTGCTCGATCTTGCCAGCCGGCCGATCGTCCCAGGCTTCGGTCGGCTCGCTCCAGGTGACCTGCTGCACGGTTTGATCTCCACCCGTCAGCGATTCGTGGCATAGGCAACGGAACAGCGACGGATAGCCGCGGTGCGCGCCAAGCGTGAGCTGCAATGCCGGCAGCTTGCGGCGGATGTATCGCAAGATCGTGGCGAACTGGACGGCGTCCCCTAGGCCGTGCGTGAACCGCAGCGCGATAGCGCCGGATGCCGGAAGTGATACCGCTTGGCTGGCCGCGCCTCTGTTGCCGCGAGCTTGTGGGCGCGGCGGAGGACTCTTGCGAACATCGCCCCAGAGTCCGATAGGACACGATTCGCTTTTCCAGGCGAGCTTGTTCAGAAATTTCTGCGATCCGTTCACCGAACAACCGCACTTGACGTGCGAGCAGCGGCCGTTGTCGCCATCTTTTTTGTACCACTGGCAGCGACTGCAATGCGTCTCCAGGATGTTTAGGATTTCTTCTTTCGTGCGCTGCTTGGCTCCGCTGGCGACGTGCTTGCTCAAGGCTACGGAGAAATTGAACGCGCGGCGGATTGTACTTGGTTCTTGCGCTGGCTTCGGCTTGGCATTCGGGTCAAAGCACATCCTCTTGATGCCGCGTGCGCCGGCCTGCTCCGATAGCTCACGGCTGATGGGCGGCTGATCGCAATTGAAACAGCGGCGCGTCCCGTCCGGCATCAATGTGAGAATGCAAATACTCATGCGCCTTGGACTGTGATTGTGTCGGGGAGATAGCCGATGCACACCGTGGACCCGTCGCAGAAGTGCCCAGGGTCATTCAGGCCGACGTGTTCTTCGTAGATTTTCGTCAGGGTGTAAGGTCCGACGCACAGATCAGAGCCATCAGGCTCAATGTTGATTGCGCGATAGCACGCATAAGAGTAATAACCGAGAGTAATCCAGGTTTCTCCGATAAACACGCCGATGTCCAGCATGATCTCGACGTAGATCGCGCAGCAGTATTCCTCATGCATAATTTCAGAGACCGCCGCCGGCCCGCCGATGAACGTGCCGCCAATGCCGTTTCCGGCTACTCCATTGTGGACAATGATCCTTAGTCGCAACTGATTGTCGGTTCCGAAGGCGCAATCCTCTGCCCAAAACGTCGATTCGTAGCAGTCGTAGTAGTCGGTGAATCCAACGTCTTCGCAGCCGCCATCACCGCCGCAACAATCCACGATATAGATTCCCTGCACATCTTCGCAGCCGCCCAGACAGGCGTCGCCGGCCGCCCAGCCGCCGTCTCCAAGATCAACCGCCCAACTTGCTGCCGAGTCGCAGCAGCAGCCGATGCCCACTGGAACGCAGGCGGTCGTAGCTGCTTCGTCACACTCGTAGCTCGGACACGCCGCGCTCTGCGAAGTAACTTTGCACGTGGCGTAAGTGAAATCGCAATCGGCGTCTTCACTGAAATCGTCATCACAGGGAACTTCGCGAGTAAGTTCAAGTTGACTCCACGCCATGCAATCCGGCTTATATGGTCCGAAGTTGTACGTCCATCGGCCGCATAGTTCTGGCGTTGAACTCGCTGGTGAAGCCAGGTAAACCGTCAAAAGATAGTCGCCGCCCTCGGTGATTCCCAGTTGCGCGTACACCGGGCCGGCATCGCCCCTGTTGGCCATGTATGTGCCGGGAGTCGCGCCGCAATTTGGCGGCCCGCTCTCGTACAACGCACACCTGCTCGACCATGCACACGAACCGTTGTAATTGAGCTGAAATGTGCCATTCCAGCGGTCGCAGAAGCGATGGCAACTCTGAAGCCCATTCGGCTTTGTCACGTCATATGGACGATTTCTGATTCCGGCGATCTCGATCAATAGGCAGCACGGCGCGGTCTCGTCATCACAGTAAACACAGGCGCACGGGTATTCCTGGCAGCACGGCGGCATTGTCTTAAAGCATCCGGCCATAGCTCACGCGCAGCACATCCAAATGACTCGATACGCCCCGCAGTCGTGCGCCACGGCCCCGAACGCCAGCCCGTCCATCGGCGAACCGCAGGGCGTGCCGGACAGCGTGATGTAGTCCGATGCGCCAGAGATTCCCGCTTGAATGCCGTAGAGAAACTCGCCGTCGTAACCCGTGATCGCGCCGACCAGCACCTTCCAGGGAGTGGAGATTTGCCCGGCCGCCAGCGTGCCCTCGATGTAGCGGTAGTAAGTCCCGCCGTTGACGAACCTGTACGCACTGCCACACGGCCGGCCCCAAATCAGATTGGCTTGTCCCTGAGAGTCGCCGCCGGTGCTGCCGGACCCCGCCGCAGAGCCTTTACAGAACGCCGCCTTCGTCGGGTCGGTCACGGTCACGGTATCGCCTGGCAGTGTTAACGAAGTCGCGCAGGATACGATCCGCGCCGTCGCGCTGCCGCCGCGGCAGAGGTCGGATTCAAGGCGCAGAAGTTGTAGTTCGCTACACGGCAGCAGCGGCGACAAGACCTGGTGCTGCATTTCCTCCACGCCGAAGTTGTAGGGAGCGCTCTGCACCCTTGTCCTGGCGTCGAAGGTCAAATCCTTGCGCTGAAATCCAAACGACCATTCAACATGGTCGTCGTAGCCCGTAAGCAACCACGGCTTAATAGATGCAAAGGCATAATCGTATCGGGACACAAGCGATGCGTAAAAATCGCTGGCAATTTGAGTTGCCAGTGTTGTTAGATCGGATTCATTGTCCGGAGTGCTATCGCCATTGGCTGCTGCCGTGGAAAAGATGGTTTTTGTCGCGTTGGCCTTAAAAACCGTAAAGCCATACGAGGAAGCCTCCCGGATGACAGAGAACACCCCGCGATCCTTGTCGGGCATCCGGTTAATGAAAGTTGGGAACACTACTCGTACATACTGCGGAGTTACAGCGCCATCACGCGTACCGGAGAAATCCGCACCAGCCAGCAGACCCCATGAACCATCCAAATTATTTCCCAGTCGATCGTCCGATGTGGTCCAATCGAGAGAGTAAACCGTACCGTCCAAATCACGAACGATCCGCTGACCAACAGAATGCGCCACGGAATCCATGAGAACAGCCGCATTCTCATATCGCCTAGTTAACTCCGTGGGGTCGGGTTTGAAGTAATCGGCGTCCGCTGCGACATGCTCAATGGTTGACCCGATCGCCGTGCCGAGTGCCGTGAAAACGCTGGCCCACGTGCTGCTTGAAGTAACCTCCATATCACCGGCATTCTTTAGTTGCCAGAACCACCGCTCGTCAACTAATGGCAGGAGCCAGAGCGAGTCGTTGTCTGGATCGACAACTGCCGTAAGTTTTCGCGGCGGCAGTAGGTGCATCGACGTAGACAAAGACTGCCGATCTTCGTCTGACATCTTGAGGACCGCCGACGTGCTTCCCGATGCACTCGTAACCGTTGGTAGTATTTCCAGCAGTGCCGCGCCAGTGCAAAGAAACAGGCCGTGCGCCCAGCGAGATGCCCCGGTCGGCCAATAGAGGGAGTTAATCTTGAGCCGCGGAGGTGCTGGATAATTCGGCCTCCCAAGCCCGGTTCTTGCTCCGCACCCTTCTCGGCTCTGCGTCCGGTTACTCTCGACGGATACGGGACGCTCGCCAAACAGCCGTAAATCTTCCAGGGGCAAGTAGTGATCGAGGAAGCGCGCCAACTCGCCGTCTTCGTCGGGAAGCAGAAGCGGCACGCCTGCATAAGAAATCACGATGCCCCCTACGGCACCGTGGCCGACAAATCCCAATCGAACATGATCTGGAACACGACTCCCAGAGACCCAAGCCACTCGCTTTGACGCTCTGGTTCCTCCCAGCCGTCCGGGCAGATTGGCTGTCGCAGCATTTCGTTGCCATCCGGGTCCAGCGGGTCGAACTCCGCGAAGATTTCCAGGACCTCATCCATCGCTTCCAGCACGCCCAGAGATTCGTTCATTAAGAATTCGGTGTCGTGACCAACCTCGTCCAACGCAACTGGAGAATGGATCGTTACCGTGAACCTGCTGTCTGCAGTCAGCAGCACGCGCCCGCCGCCGGCGAACTGGCTTTCGTCGAACTTGCCACCACCAGGTGAAACGGTTATCCACCTGTCTCCCGTGTTAGACGGCTTGGCGCGGGGGTTGAGCGTGAAATAGCAAGTGGACTCGTTGCACCACTCGATTTCGTTGCGAAGGCGTGCGACGATGGCCAGCAGAATGGTTTTGAGGTCGCGATGCAGTCTGGCCATTTTACGGGGTCACATCTCCATAGCCCCAATACATCTCGAATGTCCCAGACCCGCCACTGGCATTGGTGAGGAAAATCTTGGTCACGTCGGCCGTGATTTTGCAGGTATCGTAACTCCCGGGCGAGGTCCAACGGTATGCAATACCAGCCTTGAGTACGATGGTATTCGTGGCTGCGCTGCTGGAGTTTGTTTCCAGGGTCATTGCCACCGATGCCAGGATGTATAGACTCGTCAGTTGACTGAAGTCGATGCCGCAGGCGGCTTCCTGGTCCGTCACGCCATCGGCGATGGTAATCTGCTCAACCTCTCCGCCCCCCTGGATTGTCAGAGTTTCGTCGGAAACCACGGCCCCAAGACCGCGAGTGAATCCACGGCTATGAACATGAGTTGCCATGACTGACTATTCCTCAATGGGTTCGGAGTGAACCGGAATCGGGCTTGGTGGAGAACGAAGCGCATCGACGCGAAGCAGGTTCGAGAAGTCGAAGGCAACCGCCTCGGCATCGGCAGTGACTTCCTTGAACCGCAGCACGCCGTGGTAGAGTTTGTCGGACAGGTCGAGCGCGCCCGCGAACGTTACGAACTTCAAGGTGCGTGGTTGATGCTCCTTGTCGTTGAGATCGACGGCCCGGTCGTTCACTCGCCCGCGATAGGCCGACAACTGCGCAAGTTGCTGCTTGCTGATCGGCGGGGAATCAACCGTGAAGTCGAATGGCTCCGGAGGAGGAATCGTCGCCTCAGCAGGAGAAGCTGGGAGTGGGAATGCCATTTTTGTTTTCCTTTCGTCACGCGGTGTCCGACCACGGGCTATTTCCCTGGTGCTTACGCGATTGTGATGTCGGCAGCGTTGAGGCAGGCACCTGTTACGAGGTAGTGGGTGGCGTCGATGCCCTCGAACTCCACCCAATCTCCGAGCGCACCGCCAGAGGCGAGGGAGAGCGTAGTTCCGGTCATGACTGTGCCGACGCTGTTGACCGATACGATGCCATTCAAGTGAGCGGACCCGTCGGAAATGGTGACGATGTTCGCGCCCGTATCGAGAACCAAGAACTTGAACCGGAGGCCTTGCGCGGGCGTGGGCAGAGTGATGGCGTACGCCGACCCCTTGTCCACACTGAAAACGCCCCCGGAGTCCGCAGCCGTGAGCACTCTGGTTGTGGTAATGGCTGCGGCCGACGCTGACTTGGCGATGAGGCCCGTTGCCGTGACTGTGCCACGCGCACCAGTGCCGTTGGGAGCACCGCCCACGAGTGTGATCGATCCGCCAGCGCCGTCGGTTGCGTTTGCCGCTCCGCCTGTAATGGCGACGGCCCCGCCGGCCGCTGCCGTTCCTGTTCCGGACGCACCGCCTGTGATGGCGATCGCTCCGCCAACACCGGCCGCGCCGCCTGCACTGTTGCCACCGGCTCCTCCAATCAAGGAATTTGCGGCACCGGCTCCACCTGCGCCAGTCCCAGCCGACGCAGCGCCTCCCGCTCCGGCCGTGACCGTAATCGCTCCGCCAGCGCCGCCCGCATTCGCGCCGCTAGAAGCGGTAGCGCCACCGACGCCACCCGTGATAATGAGAGACCCACCAGCTCCGCCAGCGGCAGCACCGGTGCCGGTTTTTGCGCCGCCAGCTCCTGAAGTTAACGTGGCATCGCCGCCAGCGCCGGCTGCGGAAGTTCCAGCAGCCGTACCGCCCGCGCCGCCGCCAGCAGTCCACGCGCCGCCGACTCCGCCAGCAGCCGCGCCTGTCCCCGTGGCAGCTCCACCGGCTCCACCGGCATTGGCTACCGCCCCTCCGGCTCCAGCGTTTCCGCCAGAGGCGTGCGACGCAGCACCACCAGCACCACCGTTCATCGTGTTCGAACCACCGGCTCCGCCGATGCCTGCGGCCGCCGAGGCAGCGCCACCGGCTCCACCAGACCCGACACGAGCACCACCCGCGCCGCCAGACCCGATCGTCGTCGCACCACCTGCGCCACCAGAGTTAGTTGTCGCTCCACCCGCGCCGCCGTTTCCGGCAGAGGCATGAGTCGAAGCACCGCCGGCTCCACCAGATGCGGTAGAAGCGCCGCCCGCGCCGCCGATACCGGCAGCGGCAGACGCCGCGCCACCCACACCGCCCGAGGCGGTCACAAGCCCGCCCGCGCCACCGGTTCCAGTCGTATGAGTTCCGCCGACTCCACCGGCGATCGGCACGGCCCCGCCTGCACCACCGGTTGCTGCGGTTCCGGCCTTTCCGGCAATGTCCAATGTGGCATCATTGCCTGTGATCGAATCGACCACTGAATCGGACGCATCAGCCGCGGCCTGCCAGGCGGTTCCATTCCAGACCATCAATTGGCCAAGATCGGTATCGAAGTACGGCTGAGAAATTTCTACGTTAGTTGGTCGCTGGGCCGTTGTTCCTGACAGGTCATGACCGAAAAGCGTTAGGGTTGGCATCGAAGACTCCTTGTTAAACAAAAAAGCCGGCGAACCTCCTTGCGGAAGTCCGTCGGCTCAGTTGGTCTGATACCGAGAAATGTGTTTACCGTCGGTTTCGAGACGGCTGTGTAATGCACTGCTCAGCGGTCATTTTGTTTGCGTGGACTCTGCCTAGCAGGGTGTGATGCTTCACGACACATCGTTCATCTTCGACCCACGCACTTACGCACTTTGTTTCGCCAAACGCAGCAATGAGCACATTAGTGCTTATGTTTCTTGACTGCTCAACATCCGTCGCCCAGCGGCAATTTCCTGGTTCGTAATTTCCGTCGTTATCTCGCCTGTCGATGGTCAGGCCGGGCTTACATCCGTTCGCAATTGCCCATTGGTAAAATGCCTCGAAGTCCTGCCATTCGTCGCAAACCGAGATGCCCCGACCTCCGTATCGCCTAAAGTGCTCCTGATCTTTTTCGTCTGTGCATCGCCGGCGCATTCCAATCCAAACAGAGTAAAGCGGGTGATCCGTTTTTCCGTGCTTAAGGTTCGGCTTTTGGCTCCTGGTGATTTCTTTATGTCTACAACCGCAAGACGTTGTATGGTTTGGCTTTTTCAGGTTCTGCACGTCTGAGACGATAACGTTTCCGCATTCGCACAAACAAACAGCCCACCACCTGCCTTTTCCATTGCTGAACGGACAGCCGATTACCTCAAGTCGCTCGAACTTGTCTCCCTGCTTTACGCCACACGCTTCCTCGCGTACCCTAATCATCGTCGAAACCTTCCTTTCAGGTTTTGGCCACGACCCCGGATGCTTACAACATCGCGGGGTCATTTTATCATGTCTAGTTTGTTTCAAAACCACATAATTACGTTGTTTGTCCGACGAATCCGCTCCAAGTTGTGCCGTCGCAGAACAGGACGGCGCTTTCCGTGGTGCTGATCGTGCAAATGGTCGTGACTCCAGAATCGTCTTTCACCACGATGTCTTCCCCACCCGTGTTCTTGACAATCAGCACCAAGCCGTTCGAGTCCGCTTCGTGCGGCAACTCCAGGTCTTCGGTCGCGCCAGAGTTGGCGTCGATGTACAGCACCGTGGAAGTCAGTAGCGTGCCGGCTGGGACTCCGGGAACCAGCGTGAGTTGCACCGTGGCGTCGGCCATGTCGATCGTCTGAGCATTGGCAAACGCGAACAGGCCAGCGCCGCCAACCTTGACTCGACCCGGCGCACCAGCATTTCCGCCGGCTGACGTACCGCCGGCTCCGGGAGCCAGCGTGATCGTGCCGCCGACACCACCTGCGCCGGTTCCCGCAGAGCAAGCCCCACCAGCTCCGGCAGTGATCGAAATAGGTGCGCCAGCCCCACCAAGCGATCCTGCATCGGTTGACGCCGTTGCCCCTCCAGCGCCGCCAGTGATCGAGACTGTCCCGCCTGCGCCGCCGTTGGCCGTTCCTGTGCCGCTCTTCGCGCCACCAGCGCCGGAGACAAGGGAAGCTGCGCCGCCCGCGCCCGCGGCAGACGTTCCCGCTGCTGCGCCACCAGCGCCGGCTGTTACGCTCGCCAGACCACCAGCTCCGCCAGCGGCAGCGCCAGTCCCGGTCGCGGCCCCGCCTGCGCCAGCCAAGACGGTAGATGCACCACCGGCTCCAGCGTTTCCGCTCGCCGCATTTGACGCAGCGCCGCCAGCACCAGCAGTAAGGTTCGCTGCCGCGCCGGCCCCGCCGACACCAGCCGCGCCGCTCGCCGCGCCGCCAGCTCCAGCCGTGATTCCAGATGCCCCACCAGCCCCACCAGTGCCCGTTGTATGCGTTCCGCCGACTGACCCGGAAATTGGTACGGACCCACCGGCACCGCTCCCGGAGGCTGCCAGGCCGGCGATTGCAAGGGACGAGTCTCCGCCTGTGATTGAGCCAATTGCGGCATCAGCCGAGGCAGAATCGGCGGCATCTTGCCAGGTCGTGCCGTTCCACACGATCCAGCCCATGATGGTGGTATCGAAATACGGCTGACCGGTCTCCGCAGATCCGGGACGCTGGGCTGTCGTGCCAGCCATCGCCAAGCCGTTGGAAGCGGTAAGAGCCATGATCGAATTCCAAAAAGAAACGAGCCGTCAGAATCCGTTGGGACTCTGCGGCTCGGTGGAATCCGATACCGAAAGGCAGTTAAGTTTAGTTCGGTGCTAACTCCGCTCCGGTGACTGGATCACGTTTCTTCCACTCGCCGTTCTCTGACTTTTCCGCGACCGGTTTATCTGGCAGCAGCGTCCACGAGTCGGCGGCCATGTTGATTTCGATTCTCGCTGGATCGACCTTGCCGGTCCGCACGCTGTCCAGCAATCCCAGGAGGTTTTTGTACTCCTGCGCAAGTCGCTGGTTTTCCTCCGCCATGCGGCCGTACATCTCGTGAATCGACATCGTTCCTTACTTTCGTCGGCCGTGGCCGATTCTTCTAACCGGCAACCGCCAACCTCGCGCGAATAGCGGTCGCTTTCTTTTCCAAAAACGATTTGTGCGCGGCTGTCCTTTTCGTGGCATAACGGTACTCTCCCTGAGAATCTTGTCGGATCACGCCAAGCTTCAAGGAGATCACCATTTTGCACCGTTTTTGATTCTAGCTGACCAGCGCGTCGCTGATCGTTTCACCAGCCGCCGCGTTGCTTGGCAACAATCTTTCCGGAGATTGAATTGCGCGAAACACTCCTGTCTGGAATTCTCCCGCCCGGTCGTTCGTCATTGCCAGCGTAAAGGCGTCCGCTACTTCCCATTGGGTTGAACCGGAGAACAGTTTAGCATTTGGCCCGCCAATGTACAACAAATCTGCCGCATCGAACGCCAGCTCGTCCAGGTACAGAGACACCCCGCCGGAAAGCGCGGTCGTCAGTTCGATCCGCAGATACAAGACTGGCGGCATAACGGACGGGGTCTGGAACATCACCTTCTGGGCGGCCCAGTTCGTTGTCAAACCGGGGCAGTTGACAGTCAGGCTGTTGGCTACGCCCTGATCATCGTTGACGACCGCCGAGCCATCCCAAAGGCAGATGCGAAAGTCCCCCGCGCCGGGAACGGAACTCACCTTCGCCCAGATGTTGCAGGCATAGGCGGTCGCGGCCGTCAGATCTGCCAGTGGAATCTGAATCGCATTGAGCGTGGCCCCGCCGATGAACTCCAGGGACTTCGAGCCACGGAAGGATTCCCCACCAACGGTTGTCGTCGCGTGGCCGATCGTGCCATTGAACGTGGCCGAGGCCATGCTGCTAAGCTGAGTGACGTTGCCTCCGGGTCCGTCCAGCATGGTGATCGTGTGCGTGTAGTTTGGGCTGGTCCCCGTGGTGTCAATCGTCCAGCCTTCCGCGCCAATCAGGGCATTTAGGGCTGCTTGCACGGTCCCACCGTCAGCGTCGAAATCGAGTGGGCCAGTGATTTGCACCTTTCCGGCAGCGTTGGTGAACACCAGGGCATAGGTTCCCAGTGTGGGAGTCCCGGAAATCACAACCGTTTGAACTTCGGGCTCCGTAATTCGAAACGTGGTCCCAGGAGTGCCGACGATCACTTCCCAACCATCGGGCACGTCAGAAATATCGTCTTCGTCCTCAAAGCCGCCATTGTCAGCCAGGCTGTCGTCTGAGGTAATGACGGTCACGCTGCCCGAGCAGCCCGAGCCATCTGGCCATTGCTCAGAGAGGTAATCGACCGTGGGTTCCCCGGCGAAGCTGAACGTCGCCGATTCTCCGCGCGCCGTGCAAATGAAGCGGACATCTTCCGCGTAGAGGTTCTCTTCGCTGCGCCCATCGCCACGTTTTACGGAAACCAGAAAGGCGCCGGTCCCGGTATTCCCAGCGTCCGCCGTCGCCGTGCCCGCAACCACGCTGGCGTCTACCGTGTCGCTGCTGGCGTCCATTTGCCGCAATAGCTCGTCGTAGGCCGTCAGCAGTGCGTCATCGGGTTGCACGTTGTCATCCTTGACCATTTGCACCAGTAGGGCCTGAAATGAAGCCTGTAGCTCCGTGGCGATGCTGCCGGTCCCTGACTGCCAGGCGGGAATGGCATCGGGAAGATTGTCAACCGTGGAGAGAATGGCCGCCGAGGCCGAGGCGAACTCGTCGAGTACATCCTGGATTTCATCCGGAACCGTGGTCAGACGCGCAGTGTTGAGCGTGTTCAGGGCAAAGAGCATCTTGCCCCAGCGAGTGAACAGCGTTGTCAGATTGACTGCCATCAGGGGATGAAGTTCGCAGTGATCGAAAAGGTAAAGCTCGCGTTGTCGGCACCGGCGTCCACCAAGTCCCATCGCGCCCGGTAGCGTTTTCCAAGGATGTGGCGAACGGAACCGGCGGCCAAGGCTGAGGCGACTTCGTACATGGCTTCCGCCAGCGTGCCTACGATCTTGGCGACGAACCGTTTGGCGGTATCCGTTCCGATGACCTGGGTGAAATGCACGACATCCAGCCAGTTGGTCCCGTCGATCGTGGTTTGAATGAAAACATCAAGGGTGTCGCCGGCGTCCGTGTCGGATACCGTCACGTCAAGCTCAAACTCCGCTGCTCGGAACTCGCCGCGGCCCCCGATCGCCGTCGTGCCCGTGCTGCTGGCGGTCTTGGCGGACGAGGCTTCCAGGACTTCTGCTTCGATGGTTGTGGCGCTCATGGTCTATCTCCATGAAAAAAGCCGCACGTCCCCGGAGGGAACGCGCGGCTCGGTGTGTCCGATACCAGTTGGCGGTTAGTTTAGCAGGTTTTGCATAATGGCGAGCTATCTTCTCGTGAGACTTGCACCAGATCTCAGATCGAAAATGTCCGTCAAGAAGGCCGACGCCGGAACGGTGTGCGAAAACAGGTTCTTCGCGAAGGCGGGTTGTTGGCCGGCCTCTATCTTAGTCGCCCGGCGAGTTGTTCCGTACTCGTAGTGGCATTTCACCGCAAATACGGTCTGGTCCCGCTGGGCATTCACTCCCAGCCGTGGGGTCTCTGGAGTCACCTTGGATTTCAGGAGCCAATACCGGTTTCCTGTCTCATCGCTCATATCTAACGAATCAGGAATGTCCGGCCACTTTCCGGCGCGCTCAGCCTGCACCTCGACGATCAGTTTACTCGTGGCCGGGGACAGCGTAACGATTGCAGCCGAATCCTTCTCCCTATCGTTGTTCGACCTGGCAATCGGAAGTTGAATCCGATTCATGCTGGTCAAGTACGATGCGGACATTTCGTAGTGGGTGTAGGGGAATTTTCGATGGGCCGAGGAGTAACTCCTGGCCTGAAGGCTGCTTGTCGTAAGCGTCCCCTTCGAGCCCTCATAGGTCGCAATTGTGGTGGCCTCGATCTTTGCCTTCTTTTTCTCCGAGGGGTCCTTTTCGCCTTGTGCGGGCATGGCATGTGCGTTGTCGCATTGCGTCTGCAGATGGCTGACAAGGATCCCGCCAGGGCTGTTCACGCCGAAGGCGGTGGGAATCGCCGACTTCAGCCGATCATAAGCTCCCTGATTAACCGGCGATGGCCAGAGACCAAGTTTCGTTGTGTCGAAATTCAGCAATGCCATCGGATCCTTGGGGACTCGGGCGATCTGAATCCGCACTTCAACTTGAGCAGTATCGATATGATCGACGATTGACGCCTGTTCGAGAATGAATTCTTCCCCGTTCTGCTTGCTCAAAATATCGAGCTTGTCCATAGCCACGTCGGCGGCAATGCTGATGAGCGGTTTTTTGTCCGGCTGCCCCGGCGGGCCATGAATCGTCAGGTTGACCTCTTCCAGGATGCGGAGCTGATCCGCCGTGCTCATGCTATGCGTTCCGCTCCAGGTGACTCCGGGCGCTGGCGGAGCGGCGTCAATCTGGCGGTCAACGATTTGGTACTCTAGCACCAACTGATCTGGCGTGGCCACGAAGTTCATGGAATGACGCCTGAAGCCCTTCGATAGTGGCGGCATCACCCAGGAGCGGAAGGAGTGCGGACCCATCGCGCCCAAATACTGGCTGGCGATCCGCAGTCTCCCGGTCGTGGTCCGCGTCGTGTAGAAATTCTCGTCGTAATCGTCAGTCTGCCCCCAGCGGTTGGAGAGCACCCCACGGGTATTGCGGTTGGAATCACACTCGACCAGGGCACATTCGATTTCAAACTCGATTCTGATAGATTTCTTCCCGACAACCTTTACAATCTCACAGGACATCGGCTTGGGGCCGTTGTCCACGTCCCCGATGCCGTTTTTTACGTCTCCAGGGGAGGTTGTGGGCTGGGCCACCAGCACCGACTGGCCATTAAAAAGGAGTTCCAAGTCGCGCCGAGGCTCCATCAGCAACTTGCGAGCCAGCTTGAAGATGCCAACGGCGCTGGTCTGTCCACGGGGAACGGTGACTTGCGGCTTAGGAACGGCGGCACCATCCTCGTTTACGTTAATCGCGGCCGTGGCAGAGGAATGCAAATAAACATACCCGTTGACCCTGATGCGAAACCGATTTAGTTCTGGGTCTGTGCCGCTGGGATCGTATTCCAGCTTTTGGCGGAAGTCCTTGAGCGTGCAGTTCTTGATTTGCACGCCGTTGTACTTTAGAGTCGTTGACACATGAAACCCCGATGGTTGTCAATCCTGGCTATTTCTTCTTGGGCGCTATTGGCAACTGGCCTACTGGTGACCCCGAAATTACTGCCTGTTATTGGCGCGGTTCTCGACCTTCTTCAATATGGACTTGGGTAGTCACATGAAAAAAACTATTTCGGGGGTCGTCGCGGCGTATGTTCTTTTGGCGGTGGCCATTGCGATGAAGCCAAGCTTGGCGTCCGTTATCCTAGGGCCTGTTTTTTTTGTTGTACTCAGCCGCTTTCTTTAAGAATTCCACGACCGGAATTCCCGCCTTGGCGTTCGAGTCCCTAGTGTTTTTCTCGATCTCTGCCAGCACGGTTAACATGGCCGGCCCAATTGTTTTACTGGCAATTTTCGCCAGAAGACCAACCGATTGGGCTGCGATTACCGCAAGATAGTTTGTGGCGATCCTCGCTATGAGCATGATGCCTTGCAGATCGTTTTCCATGCTATCCACGGCTGACGCCAATACCGCAGCGCTTCCCGAAGTTGCCCCGGCCGTTTCAACTTCCCTTCTCAGTCGCCCATATTCCAACTTGGAAAACGCAATACTCATCCGGCCGTCAAACCTTCGCAGCGATTCGCTCGACTGTAGCACATCCTGACTGAATCGCTTCAAGGCCGGCGGGGTGCTCATCACGGCCGAGATAAAGCCCCCCGGTCCGCTCAGGGCCTGCTTGCCGCGATCCAGCGCTCCGGAGAAGGCGTCGCTCAAATGCCGCCCGGGCACGTCGATATCTGCCGCGCCGCTGACTGGCCCACCGCCGGCGAACTTCTGTACCGGGCCGCCGTGCTGGAACCGCTGGTTGCGCAGGTTCATTTCCCCGATGCGCTTCACCTGATCGCGGGTCAGCACCCATTCTCCAGGCTCCAGGAGCGCCGAGACCTTATCTCCGCGGCCAGCGCCGGGAACCATTCCGCCGGTGGCGAATCTCTGCTTGGGTTGGGACTGCATCGCCGAAGTCAGGCCATGCACGGCCGAGGTGTTCGCAGCCAAGGCGGAGGCGAGGTTGCCGCTCGACAGGTTTCCTCCGGGAGCCGGCTGGACAGCCGGAACCGGTGGGGGCTTTGGCGTCGGAGGCGCTTGCGGAGCTGTCCGGCCGCCGAGCGTGATTGCTCCCTTGCTGGGTTGTGAGAGCGGGCCCTTGCCATCGGCCTTGGCTTGCAGGGCCTCGGCGCGCTTGAGTTCATCCAGGATGGCGTCGGCTTCCTTGCCCTTGGTGACGCCACGCTGGTACAGCGCCAGCATCTCCTTGTGCAGCTCTTCGATTGTGCGCGGAGACTTCTCCGGCTCGTACTCTTCTCGGCTGCGCGGCTTGGGTGGAATCGTACCGGCGATTGGCGGAGGCTTGACCTTCTTGAATGGCGACTTGCCCTCGTCCTCTTTCTTTCCTTTCCGTGGGACCGGTGGGCGCCGCCAGCTTCGCAGCCAGCCCATCGCGAAATCTTTGACGGGGCTGATCTTCTCGGCGGCCCGTTGCTCGGGCGTCGTCGTCAGGTAGGTATGCGCACCGCGAAGGATTGATTCGCCGGGTCCTCGCGCTGCCCGAGAAGGATCGTACAACCCAGCGTCTTGAGCAAAGTTCCCCGCCTTGGTGGCGAACTTCCTCAGTTGGTCCATGAAGCCCGGAGCTTTGGCGCGCGGGGAATGCAGAATCTTAGAGGCGGTTGGTTGTGGTGCTGGCTGGGGTTTTGGGGCGGACGGTTGGACCGGCGGAGCCTGTACCGGCGCGGATGGAGCCTGCGCAGTTGGCAATGTTTGAGGTTGTCGCTGGATTATAATTGGCCGCTGCGGCTGAACCGGCGGCGCTCCGGCTCGCTGTTCAATTGGTTGACCTGGCGGAGTCGGAGCCTGAATCGGCGGACGAGGGAGAACTGTCGGCTGAGGGGCGGGAGTCGTTGGTGGGGCGGGCGTCGGCGTGGCGGCCGGAGGTGTAAATGCCGCCGTGTCTTTCTGGGCCAAAACTTGCGGCGCAACCTGCTTCAGCAAATCGCGAGCATTCTGAATCTTGTCGATGAAACTCTGATTGTTGCTGTCGCTGACGTGCTTTGTGATTCCGGAGGTATCCGCCTTTGTCGGCATCCGGAAGGTTCTGCCGATCCTGGCCTTTCTGGCTGCGGCAAGTTCCGCTTCGCCGGTTCCCAATACGGCCTTGCTTGTCCCGTGGGATGCCAACGTGCGGCCTGCCGTGGCTCGTGCTGCGGTTCCGGCGGCTGCCTCACCTGCGCCAGCGACGGCAGCCCGGCCAGCCAAAGCAGCCCCTGCGCGTGGCAGGATCGCCGTCAGCACACGGGCGATGATGGGAATGAGAGGGGCAGGCATTACCGATGGCCTCCCAGGGGATGGCCGTTGCGATCGCCCATCATTTCAGACATGGCGGAATGGACGTTGTACATCGCCGTGCCCTCTTCTTCGGTCTCAGAGATGGCCTTGAACCACTCGGCACCGACCGAATCCTTTAGGGCACTGCTAACGGCTCCAAGCACTCCGTAGGCTTGTCGGATTTGGCTTCGTGAGATGTTGAGCCAGAGTCCGACTCGCTGCTCGTGAGAGAGGATTCCGAGGGCGGCGGCTCCATAGCAGGCCGCGAGATCAGCGTCAGATTGGTACTTTTTTTTAGCGATTCAAGGTAGCCGTCAAACTGCCAAAGTAACTCGACGGTTTCCCGTTCGGTCAATCCTGGGCTATCTTCCGACCAGCCGGGTACGTCAAACACTTCCCGGACGACGCGAACCGTGAGGGCGTGAGCAGTCGGATCGCCTTCAACCGTGGCGGGGATGTCGTTTTCCAGGTTGTAATCTTTGTGACTGGACAATCCGCGATAGAGCGTGATCGGGTCTGCGCGGCGCTCGCGCACGCCATCCCAGAAGGAGAAGATTTCCCGGCTGTCGTGCCGCCGGAAGAGCGATTTGAGCCAGTTCCACATGCTACGTCGCGTTGTACAAGACCCCGGAGTCGTTTTCGTAAGCCGTGGCCACCACGACTGCTTGGCTGAACCGCGTTCCCTTGTTGATTTCCCGCGGCTGACGGAAGACGACGTTGACGAAGTTCAGGATTTCAATGGTGGACGTAATCCGCAGACGGAACGCCTTCAATTCCGAGAACATCAATGTTCCGGGGGTTCCCGGAGTGCCAGCAGTTCCGGCCGCAAGCTGTGCTTGGACCTTGTTGTAGACGCTGGTTTGGTAACTGGTCAGTTGGCATTGGATGTCGGCCGTCTCGCCGAAATACTGCACATCCAACGGCGGGCCAAGTTCCCCGCCCATCAAGTCCGAAGGCACATCGTCGTAATACCCGCGGAAGGTCACGTCCACGCCGTTGCGAGAGTACCCCAGGTCTTCGAGTGCCCCGGAGGCTGGCGTTGCCACTTGCAAATGCGCCGGGCCGGCGACGTGAACCGTCATGGAGCCTGTACCGAGAGGCATGTATCACCTACCTGTCGCCGGGTGTTCTGGATCGTGGGTAATAATGCTTGGTGCGGTAGCGAATCAGCGAGGAGTTTTCCAGCTCGACCATCGTGGGACCGACTTCGCCGTGAATGCTGCCAGCCGCGACCACCGCGGGAATGTTGAAAATGTGCGACCCCTTGCGAAGCATTTCCAAGTGTTCCTCGGTCTTTTCCAGCGCGTGAACCCGCGCGTCGTCGTCGGAATACTTGCGCCGCTCCATCAGCATGGAGATGGCAATATCGCAAGTGATTCGAACCAGGTACTTGGCCGAGTTTCCGGTCAGTCCGGATAAATCAGCCGTGGTGTATCGACCCCCCATCAACAGGGCGGCCTCAATCATTCCGCTGGCGTCGTCCAGGGCGGCCGCGATGTTGGTTGAGCAGTTGGCGTCCCAGGCTTGTCCCGAATCCGATCCAAGTTGGCCAAGCAAGCGGTTGTCAAATCTCTCTTTCAACTGCGCTTCGGTTGCGTATGCCATTGCCGCTGCCCCAAGCAATTAGGCCACAGCCGACGTGAACAAAAACCCGCTCGAAGGCGCGGTCAGCTTCGTGTCGTAGCATTCCACCACGCGGCCCTTCGTGCGCCGGTTGTCCGGTTCATCGCGGGTCTCGACCGTCATTTCCTCTTGCATGAACAGCGTGCAGGTCGAGAAGCTGGGGGCCTGCGAAGGAATCTTGGCTTCCAACGCGCCTACGCGGCTGATGAGCGCTGGCGACGTGTCACTCCAGACATAGCTCGTGGCGCGGGTGGCGCCCTTGCGGGAAGTGACCTTGACCGCTCCCTCGACCACCAGGCGGTAGCCGTACAGCTCCTTGGGAACGTCGTAGTCCACCTTCTCTCCAGCCAGTGCGCCTTGCAGCCATCCGTAGGCGCTGGGAGAACCCTTGAGCAGATCGACGATCTCTTGCGAGACGCTCATCTTCCGCAAGCAGCCCGGTGAAACGACCAGGTTCAGGTCCTTCTTGCTGACCGCGCCGAGCGTATCCCGGTAGATGATGTCCGCCGCGTAATCGAGCGACCGCTTGATGTCAGACCGCGCCGTTGTGGATACGTCCCACTTTCCGGATACGCCGGTGATGGACGCGACCGCCGAGGTGTGCGTGGAGTCGTAGTTTCCGGAAGTCTGCAACAGCGTGGCGACCTTCTGGGTGCGCGCCGTCATCGCCTGACGGGCCTTGATGCTGGAGTGTTGGGCGATGATATCCCAGCCGGCCTGACCACTGGCCAGGTAGCCCATGTTGAATCCAAAGCGATAGCGCTTGGCCAGGTAGGACAGGAACTCGAACGACTCGGTTCCGTCGTTGGCTTCCGGATCGACCGTGCCATCCGCCCACTCGAAGTCGGCCAGGTTCGTGTTCAGGATGCGACCGGCTTCCTCGACTGTCATTTGCAGCCAGTAGCCGGCGACCTTATCGACCTTGCGAATTTGCACGTACTCATTGACCGCAAAATCCTCGATGTTGCGGGCGAAGTCCACGACCATGTTCTGGGTCGCGTCGTGGCTCAATACGAAGGTGTTACTACCGGATGGGTAAGCAGCCACGTGTCAACTCCTTGTTAGGGGCTTTCACGGGCCTGAGTGATTCAGTACCCAGAAGTCGAAAAAATTGGTTGTTCGGGGGTTACGCCGCGTTGAATCCGGCCATCACGTAGACCAGCGCCAACTCGTCTTCGGACGCGGTTTCCAAGGCGATTGCACCGGTCCAGCGCTTGTCCGTGGTGTTGATGACGCCCTTGCCGTCGGTTCCTGGAGCAAGCTGATCACCAGCGACACACCCACCGGAGCCGATCTTCAGCAAGCAGAACTGGCCGGGGATGTAGACGTGGATCGGATTGCCGGCGACGGCCGCTAGTCCGCTTGCGCTGGGGATCGGGGCCAGCGCCGTGCCTTCCTGGGAGATGCCGAAGCAACGCTCGCTAGCGCCTGCTTCCAAGAGCGTCTTGTTGGCGGCGGTGGAAATCTTGACGAAGCGGCTGGTGTTGATGTCGCCGCCAGCCACGCCTTGAAAACCTGGGATACCGGACATTGCCTGTTACTCCTGAATGGAGGGTGTTACAGGCTCGGTTGGTCCGATACCAAAAGGTTCAGTTTGCGAACTTAGGCTCGCTTTTGTTTGCGCTGCTGGACAACGAGTTCACGGGCGGCCGAGTAGGTGATCTTCTCGCCAGCGTTCCGCTTGGAAGTGACCAGGTTCGCGGCCTCTTCGGCGATTTCCTTCTCCGCGGCCGAATCAGCGGCTTCGCTCTTGAGCATCGCGGGGCGCTCGTAGGGCAGCACGCGGCCGGCGGGGATTCGCTCGTAGCGGTTCAGGATGCGATCCTGATGCTTGTCCCACGTCTTGTCGTCCATCGCCAGCACTTCCTCGATTTCCTCTTCGGGGTCAAGGACGTGCTGCATGGAAAGCTCTTGCAGGCGGGCGTATCGGACGGCGCGAGTCGTTTCCTGGTCCTTGGCGTCGAGACGATCCTTGAGGGCCTTGTTCTCGCGGTCCGTCTTGGCGTACAAGTCTTTCGTTTCCCGCAACTCACGCTCCAGGCGGGCGTAGCGGTCCTTGTCGCCGGTTCTGGCGTAGGGCATGTTCATGTTCTCCTGATCGCCGGGCGGCGGATTGGCTGGTGGCGGGGCGGCAGGCGGAGCCTCAGGAGGCGCAGCGTCATCGGCATCGCCACCAACGCCGGATTCCTCGGCCATCTTCCCGCGCGCCCACTGAAAAACGTCGGTTTGTTCCAGGGCCTGAACGATTTCATCGACGCTAGGCATATCGCCCTCCTCGGAGGAAATGTCGTCCGGCTCTGGGCCGGCGTAATTGAGCTTCTTCTTTTCATCCCCGAACGTCGGAGCGAAAGTATTGGTGCCGCTGGGTGCCACGGCGGAGTAGCGGCGAATCTTCTTGCCGCTGGTTCGGCTGAACATCAATCCCAGGTCCAGACGAGGCGTGTCTGCGCCCAGGAGGCTGATCGGGTCAAAGAACCGATCCTCGTAGCGATCCTCTCGCCACAGCTCGACGGAGCGCCGCGGATGCTGCTTGATTAGCTCGACCGTGGCGGGATCCTTGCGCGTCCACCAATTTTCAGCAAAGATGGCCCATCGCGGTTTCGTTCGGCCGAAACGCCCGATCTTGTACGGGCCGGCGAACCCCACGACAGGCGGCTTGACCGATTTATCTTCCGGGTCGGTGTGCCCGACGACGATCGGCACGAAGTCGCCGGTATCCTCGATGCGGTTGTTCAGGTTGTCGGTGATGTACTGGAGTTCCTTCAGCCCGTAGCAGTCGGACTCTTTCTCGCCGCTGTCGCCCTCGACCTCGATGGTGTGCTCCGTGAAGATCGGCACGTCGTGCTCGACGGAGTATTCGTCCAGAGGAGGCGTGCGAATTGGAGCTAAGGTTGCAGGCATCGTTCGGCAAATAAAAAAGCCCGCTCGTCCCTTTGCGGGACGGCGGGCTTGGTTGGTCCAATACCTTTTCGGTTTCTCAGCCGTAATACTAGGCTTTTTGCGGCTGACTTGTCAACGGTTTTTGCGTCATACGGAGGAAATCCCCACCAGTGCCTCGCGCACGCTCTTGACCGCCTTCCAATCCTATTGTACTTGGTTCCGCAGCGCTCGCTATCGGTTTCGGAGCCACCACGCCCCGAATCGCCTCCTCAACCGTCTTGGCCTTTGGCTTCAAATCAGCGTAATCCCGATATGCCTCAGCGGGAACATCCTTTCCTTCTGCCAGGGCTTGCTCGACCGATTCCCTGTGTTCGCGGTTCGTGGCGGCAACGTCGTAGCCCGGCTTCTGCTGCTTGTGAAAGTCGCCCCGGGAGAGTTTCCAGGGAGATGGCGATGGTTCCGTTACGGTGTCTTCCGACGATTCGGCCATAACATCCGTTGGCTCCTCCACCTTCTCGATCTCGTCGATCTGCTTGCCTTCCATGCCTTCCGGACCGTGGACGATCTTTCCATCCGGCTCAATCGCGACGTGGGTGTTGTTGACCTCGACCCATTGCACGTCATCGTCGAACATGGACTTCTGCCGAGGCTTTGGCTCGATCTTTTTGACCGGCTTCGGCGTCTCCGCATCTTGCGGCCCGGCCACATGCACGCCGTCAACGTAGTGTTGCTCGCGGCCGAGGCTGTCTTTGATAACGCCGGTGAAGTTGGGCTCGGGCAGCGCGACCGTGGCGGTATGCTGCACTGAGGCTTTGGCGGGATGCGGAGCGAATAGTCCGATCTGCCCGGTGGCTGGCTTGATCTTTTTGTAAAGCTGCTTGAGCACGTCCGCTGGCGACCGCGCGAACTTGCTCACCTGTCGCTCGACCGGGGTACGCTGGTCGCCCTCCTTGAGCCAGGCCTTGAATTGCCAGATCGTCATTTTGGTCAACGGGAATGCCCTGCGGCCCGGAGGATAGGACGAGAGATACGCCTTGACGGCTTGCTCTCGGCTGGAAAAACCAATGAGGACCTTCGTCTCGTCGAATCGCCCGCTCTTTCTGCGGTGGTCGATCAGGAATACGATTTGGCTCGACGGCACGGGGCCAACGAATACATCAAGCTGCTGGTCGTCGCGGCTGCTGGTCCCCTTGATGTAGCCGTAGTGCGCAGCCAGAGGCGGTCCCCCGGGCCAGCGCTTGAATCCCTTAGCGGTTTCGATGCTGATGGGCAGGCCATGCACCCATACGTGGCCCTTGCGAAAGTTTCCGGCTTTTCGTTGCGGATCGCTGGGATTTGGGTGGCAGTCACCGGCCGCTTTGTTCACATGCTCACAAAGGTCCCGCAGGTATCGCTCTTTCCGGCCTTCGCGCGAGAACGGAACTTGCTCGCCACTAGCCGGACGATACTGCTGCGCTGATTTAACTTGTGCGGCGGCCGTGCGAATCATCCCCTCGTCCTTGACCGGCTTCCGCGGCCGGCCCGCCAGCATCATGGCGACGAATTGCTCTGTTGGGCTGTCTACGGCAGCGCTGGTTCTGGACTTGCCGACGTTGAATTGGCCAGCGCCATACCCGCCGTGCTCGCCCCACGTCCCGGAGAATCTGGCTACCGCTTCATCCATGCCGGGGTACTCTTCCAAGTCCTTGCCGGACTCCTGCCAGGCATTGAGGCTGCTGGGGGTCATGCCTTTGCTTTGGTAGGCGTTGAACATGTTCAAACGCTCTCGCCAGCCATCAACGGATTCCCGGTGCAGGTCATCCACTGCTTCGCGCAGGTCGCCCGGGTCGATGCCGTGCTCTTGAGAAATGCTGGCAATGTTCTGGTGAAATTCAGATGGCAGCCAATCCTCGTATGCCGAGGGGGTCTCGTGCGGTGCTGGGGTTGGAGTTTCCGACGACGGCTGATGGGATTTCTTGAACAGGTCGGACAGCGTTTGTTTTGTGGACTTCGGGTATCGATCCGGCCAGATGGCTTGCTCGACTGCCTTTAGTGTGCTCATGTCGCCGGATTGCGCCGCGGCGTCCAATCGCTGCTCGACTTCCCGGACGGACTTCGTTCCAAGCGATTGATGCACCCGCTCGTGAATCGGGGAATGGTCAGAAATGCTCATCAGGCGGCTTTTGATGGCGCTCACTCCCTTGGCAATCTTCTCCGGATCTACCTTTGGTTTGGGAGAGTTCTGTGCGAAGTGCTTGTGGGCATTGTCCGAAAGTCGTACGGCGACTTGCTTCTCGTGATTCTTGGCCGCAGCCAGCAGGCTTTCCGCTCCGCCGATGACCGCCAGCGTGCCGTCTTTCTGCTTGGCGATGGTGACGGGCTCGTATTGCCGGCTGGCCATGCGTTCTTGGATGCCAGCCAACGTGACGCTTGACGGAATCTTCAAGTGTCCGGCTTTGTTCCATGCGGCGATGTCGGCCAGGGTCATTGAGGTTGGCGGCTTGGATGGTGCCGGCTTCGCTCGCGGTGGCAATCCATGCTTGGCGTGAACGGATGCGATGATTTCCTTGACGGATTGCGGCTTGGATGGCGATTCCGGCGCAAGTTGAACGTCCGATTGATGCGGCGGAGACTTCCTCAGTCCGTGCTTTTGTTCCAGGTCGCGCAGAGCTTGCTGGACGCTGGGATGCTGCTGTGGTGGATTTGTCGCCTGTGCCTTGACGGCCGGCGCTGGTGCAACGCGGCGAGCTGGCGCGGCTTTGGCAGGCGGTGCTATCGCAGGGGGGCGCTCGGCCGGAATCGGCTCCGGTTTCGGCGGCTTTGGAGGTTCGGCGACCGGCTCTTTCCCGCGAGGTTCGGCGATCGCCACACGCTGGCCTTTGCCCGTCAGATTCGTCAAGTGCCGATTTAACTCCCCCATACCGAAGTGAGCGTGTTGACCGTCGCCAATGCCATGTTCCGCCAGCTTGGCCGCATCGTCCCCGAAGGCGTGAAACTCCGAACCGTGCTTCAACAGCGTGACTGATCCAGGGACCGTGACGTGCTTCTTGGCCTCGGCATGCTTGGCCGCCAGAGGGTGTGGCGCTGATTCTGCTGCCGGCTTCTCGGTTTTCTTCTCGGCATCGTCCTTTGCCTTCTCGCCTTCCGGCTTCTCGGCGAACTGGCCGCCCTTGTCGCCTTTTCCACGAGGATGGAGCTTTTCGAACTCCGGGTCCTGCGGCGGCTGATGCACTCCCGAATCGCCTGCGAATCCGAAGTGCTTTTGGCCAACGCCAGGTTTTGGCGGCTGTAGGGATACCATCTTTGGAACGACGAATGCGCTCCCGCGGTATGAGGCGTACATGACCTTGCGCAGGGCGTCGCGGGTGGAGAGGGTGCGGGAGTATCTACCGGTGATGTTTTGAGGCTTCTCGGTGGCCTTCGGCTGCAGGTCGGGATAATCGGCCAGCACTTCGGGCAGAACCGTTCCCCCGTGAATCAGTTCGGTGGCGACATGATTCTCGTGCAGTTGATTGAGGCGGGCCAAGTCCAATTCGTTATAGACCGCATTTTCTCCCGTGGTGCCGTTTCTATATGGCTTGCCAATCATCGATTGGACCCACTCGTCCAGCGTCATTTCGTGCGGCTCTTTTGCCGCCGACTGTTCTGGCGCAGCCTGTTGCTCCGACGTTTCCAAATGCGCCTTCACGCCCTCCTGAAAATGCTTGTGTGAATCAAAGTGCTTTCGTGCCTCGGAATCGTTGAAGTAGTGATCGCCGGCCGCAAACACAAGGTCCTCTTTACTCTTCGGGCCGTGCAACTTGCCCTTCATGTGCTCGACGGCTTTCTTGGCGACGCTCATTTGCGCGTGCGTCCACTTCCCGCCCTCATCGCGGGGATGGAGCTTCTCTTGTTCTTCTCCCCACATCGACGCCTGATTGGCTGCGGGCTTGTGCTTCTTCGCATATAGCGCCTTGAGCACGTCCGCCACGCGCCGGTATTTCATCGTGCGGCGAAGCTTCTCCATCGCCTTCTCGGTGATCTGGTGCGCCCGTTGCCGAGAGATGCCCAACTTGTCTCCGATCTCTTCGAACTCGTGCGGTTCGTTACCTTCAAGACCAAACCGCAGTCGGACCGCCAGGGCTTCTCGCTCAGGAAGCGTTGCCACCGCGGCGCGCAGCTTGTCTTGTGACTCCGATGTTTCCAGTCCAGATCCAGGCGAGGTGTCCCCGGTGTCCACGGCTAGATCGTCGATAGAACTTTCGTCGTCGTCGCCACCTACTTGCGTGGTGGACTGCTTCCAGGATTTCTTGGCGTAGTTTCCCACCTTGGCCAGCACCCAGAGGTTGGCATAGGTCGAAAAATGCTTGGCCTTCTCAGGGTCGAAGCGCCGGGCGGCTTCCAGAAGGCCGATATTTCCTTCCTGGGCCAAGTCCTCAAGATCGCCGGGGGTGCGCGTGTATCGCCGGGCAATGCTGTAGACCAGACCCTGATTCTGTTTCAGCAGGGCATCCTCGGCCCCGCTGTCGCCGGACTTGATGCGGGCGCAGAGGGCTTCGTTGGTGGCCGGCTTGGTCTTTGCAGACACCGTCGCGCCGAACATCTCCTTCTGACCCGGGAGTGGTTCGTGTTGTGGTGGCGGCTGTTTCTCGTCCCGAGGAGGATCCTCGACAAGCGGCTCGAACTTTGGCGACGGGCGATCGCTCAACTTAAAATGCTCGTCGTCGTCCTTTGGTCGTGCCACAGCCTCATGTGCCGGAGTCGTCCACTTTCCACCGGCATCGCGCGGTTCATTGGACCAGAACTCCTTCTGGCCAACGGCGGGAGTGATCCGCTTGTAGAGCACGCGGATTGCTTCGGAGACGGTCAGCACTCCCATCGCCAATACCCCCCTTGTGGGTCAAAAACTTGCACAACATATAAGGTTATGGGTGCGGCTTACGCTGTCTTGTCGCCGATCGGCTTTGCGTAAATCAAATCTCCGTGCTTAGGACACTCGCGACTTGGTGTCGTCGTCAGATTTTCGCGCATCCAATTGCTGGCCCGTCCAAAACGATCCACGTCGATCCGGCGAACCGGTAGCGTGATGCAATCGACACTTTCGCCATTGGCATCAAAAACTTCGCCGATGTACATGACATCGACTACCTCAAATGGGTCGGCTGATTCCAGCGGCTTGGCTGATTCCAGCGGCTTTGACAGGGTGCCGGTCTCGCCCTGCCACTCAACAACCGATCCCTTGAATTCCGGCTTGGCAGAGCGCGTCCCAAGCAGTCCACCCATCGCCGCGATGCACATTCCAAAGAAAGACCTGCGTTCCATGTTTGAATCCCTGGTTAGATGCTCACGCCCCACAACTTCAGCGCCCGTGACCAGCCGCTGCGATTGTACTGGGTAATATTCCAATTCCCGCTCCGCCGCGTTACTCCCCGTGGAACCACCTTGCCTGCCACGTCCGACGCCGGGCTGTTGCTGGGCGTCAGGACCTCAAGCAACGCCTGCTGCGGAGATTCCCCGTGCGCGTTCGGCTCTTCGTTCAAATGGGCTTCCAGGACGGCTTGATGCGGAGACTTCGGCGGCTCTTGCCCTTCCTGCGCCGGCTGCTGTTGCAACTGCGGATTGGCCAATACCTGATCATCCGGGCCAGGGACCGACAAGCCAATCATGTCGAACACGTCGGCCGTGCGGACAGCGGCGCCCATCTGCCAGGCGGTGAACACGGCTTGCAGCTTGGCTTGCACGTCGGCGGCTTCCGTGTCGATCTTGAACTTCACCCGGAAATGACTTGACCCCGGGAAGTTGAACCGCTTGAGATGCTCGATCAGGTCCGTGGTGATCGACTCTTCCAAGTTCGTGGCGTCGTATTTGACGATTTGCAGAAAGGATTCCAAGTGCAAATCAGCGACGCCGCTCCCCAGCCCCGTGGCGTCCGCTTCGCTCGACAGCGTTTGCCCCAGGATGTAGCGCTTGATCTGGTGGCCAAAGAACTCGTGAATCACATCCTTGAGGTTCTGGATTCCACTTCCCGACGGCTCGATGCGGTCATATCCGTAGCCGTCTAGCGCCGGGTCACCTGGAGTGCGGGGAATCAGCACGGCATTCTGGCCGCTTTGATTCTTGGCGGCTTCTACGGTGTCCTGATAAGCCTGATCATTCCCGGCCGGGTAATACCAGATGTTGAACCCCATGCCGGTTCGCTCGATCAGTTCTATCAGCATCCCCAGCACTTCTTGCTTTTGATACCACGTCCAGTAGATTCTGTCCCGAATTCCGACGCCGTGGATTCTGCCGGCGCTCTGGGGATCCTCGTAAGCCCCATCCTCGATCATGTGCCGATGGACCGTGAGCAGCGACCGCTCCCAGGGCTTTAGGAAGTAGGCCATGCCGTAGTCGGTCGGCTCCAGTTCGAATCGCCCGCTGAAATCCTCGGCATCGACGAATTGCGTGTACTTGATGCCGATTTGATCGTCGCTGTACTTCCCGGTCCCGTCGTCGAAGCGAAATACCAGCTTGTCGCCGTGAATCGGCATCCAGCGGCGGACGTACAGGCGTTTCTTCTGCCTGGGTCGGATGTCCCAGCCGTAGATGTTCTGGCTGGCCACTCGGCCGAACCAAATGGCTTCCAGGAGCCAGCGTCGATACTCCGTGAAGCGCGGCGTCAATTCCACGATCCGCGTCAGGTTCTCGACCAGCTCGACTTGCTCCGGGTCTTTCTCGTCTTCCGGCTCGATGTGCCAATTCAGCAGCGCCGTAGCGCGTTGGCGGGCCTCCAGGCATTCCATAATCGAGGTGTCGTTCCGCATGTAGCGGGCTTGCTCGATGGAATGCCGCAGGGCCTCGTCGCTGGGCCGGTAGCTCTTGGAGAAACTGGAGATGAAGCCGACGAACGTAGCAACGTGGGGAACGACGCCGCGGCCGAAGTTTGGCGGGATGCCGCGATGCTTGCCGGCGGGATCGTCTCGGCGGGATTTACTGCCGTTGATGGATGGCATGAGCACACGCGGCCAGGGTGAATGGCTTTGCGTGGCTCAGGGAATCTGATACCGCGAGGGAGTTTACTTCTTGAGCTTCTCGATCCGTTTCTTCACGACCTGCGCTATTCCGTCCTGGACACATACGCAGACCTCGACCGAACCATGATAGCCCGGCACCAGGATTCTGCCCAACTCGTCGGAGAGAAACTTGATGGCCTCGTCCGTGAGCGACTTGTTGCGGATCTTCTGTTCTTGTAAACCGATCGACATTTTCAGGGGTTCCTACCGATTTAGTTCCTCTCCCACGGAAAGCCGTTTTCCGCGCGGGCTTGCTGGACGCATTCCCGTACCAAGTCGTATAGCGCCGACGTGGCGGCGGCGATTTGTTCCTGATGGTACGCTTGCCGGCAGGATGCCACGTACTGCCAGTAGGCGGCCTGCGCTGCGGAGCGTTCGGCGGGTGTCATTTCCTTCCAGCAGACGGCGCAGAAGTGCAGCAGGTCGCCGCCCAGCGAGATGCCGGCGGCAAGTTCGAGTCGGCAGGAGATGCACTGGCCAGTCACTTCACGCCGCTCCCGCCGCACGCGCGGCAATCTTCGGTCTGGTTCAGGCCCGATCCGGGCTTTCCTCTGGTCGGAGTCGATAGTGCCTGCTCGACTGTCCAGCCTTTCTTGAGTCGCTTGGAAATCGACGCTGCACTAATTCCGCTCAAGGTGGCCCAATCCTGAAGGCATCGCACCTTCCCATTAAACGTGAGCAAGCGATTCCTTTTCTGATTGCGACTTTGTTCCGCCCTTGTTGCCCATCGGCAGTTGTCCGGTTCGTAGTTGCCGTCTGGATCAGGGAACCTATCCACTGTGTGCTGAGCCGTTGGTCTTAGACCCATGTCTTGATAGAACGCTGCGAACGATGTTCTCCATCGCTCACACACGCGGATGCCTCGCCCACCGTAGTTGTGGAACACCTTGACGTTTGGGTTTTCGCACCTTGCGATCATTGCCGTCCAGTTTCTGTGCTCTGGAGTGCCGTACAAATTATGCGTGGTGTTCCTAGCTACCGTCGTCTTGGAATTTAGGCACCCGCAAGATTTAGTGTCGCCGTTTTTCAAATAGGCCGAGCATGTGATCGTTTCTTTGCCGCATTCACAATGGCACAGCCAAAGGCTGTTCCTGTTTTTGTCCCTGCCGACATACTTGATAACCATCAAGAGCCGGAACTTTCTCCCGGTCAAATCTCCGCGCTGTGGCCTTTGGCGTGTCGCTGTAGAATGCTTTTCAGGCATTGCTCGCCTCCTAAGAAGGTGACAGTGTTTAGGGCGGTGTCCGCAGCATTGCAGGCTGCGGCCCGCCCGACATTCTAACATACTGCTCCTGTTCCTCCGCAGTTTTTGCACTTTTCTTCTACGCTAAACCCTTGATAGATTCCGCTGCCTTTGCACTCGGGGCAGGGATTATCAGCCAGCGTATCGGCGGATTCGAACCGCATCCCGCGGGGATTCGCTGATGTCGCGCGCTCAGACCCCAGGAGACCTGCGCGACTAGGACAGGGCAACCGAACTTCACCTGCTGCGCCTACGCTGGTTTCTATTGAATGTTCCGTTGAGCGAGCGGCCAGCGGTTCGCATGGTGACGCAGGGCTCGCTTCCCCAGACTTGAACGCATCCGCCAACATTTCTTCGGCCCACGGCGCGGCCTTCAACATCGGCTGTTCTGCCCACGGGACAATGCCAGGATCCGGGATACTACGATCATTAAAGGGGCGCGTCACGACCGGCTCGCCTGGCGTATCGGTCTTGATGATGCCCAGTGTGCCAATTCGACCGGGAATTGGCCGCGTATCGCCTTTGTACGCCGCAGCCGCTTGCTCCGCAGTGAGGCTGACTTGCTGCCTCACGAGCCGTGCCTCGGCACGTTCCACGGCGGAACGGATGTTGCGCGAGGTGTCCCACGGCGAGTCGATCGGCGGAACGGCCGTTGTGCCGCCGTCGGATTTCAGAATCGCCTCTTGCGCCGCCTGCTCGCGCTCCGCCACGAGCCGCCGGGCAATCCGCCGCGTGGCGTGGCTCATGGCGTTGACCAGAGCAATCCCGGCGTCGGGCGGAGAATGCGCCATCTTGAAGCCCTTGCACCCGCCCTCTCCGCAGTCGCACGGCTCGACGCGCAGGCCCAGCTCTCGATTCTGTTCAATGGTCAGCCCGGAAGCCGTGGCGTAGTCGCGCTCGAATTGCGCGGCATCGTAGGGCAACGGTGCATCTGGCCATTCGATCGGCGGCAATCCGACGCTTTCCCGCGCCTGATCGACTTGCATCCGGCGCAGCTCTGGAGACGTGGGCGGAAAGCCCCTGGTCGTTTGCTCGCTCCGACTGTACACAACCCGCCGGTTCGCTTCGTCTGCGTGGACCATCAGCGTATCGGTTGGACTAATCGCGTGCATCGTGCGATCGTCAATGGCGACCAATCCACCGTGCATTTCGCACACGGCCAGCGCGAACAGCCGGAACTCTTTCCGCAAGGATTCGTTTTCGGCCCGCAACTCCGCGAATAGGGTAACTGGCGACTTGCCGTAGGTTGCACCGCTGGGCTGATCTACGCGCTGCAAGCCAATCTCTGCCAGCTTTTCGTCGTCCAGAGATTCAATCTCATACCCGTGCGGCATCAAAACGATGTGCTGACCAACGGTTTTTGAAATCTCTGCCACGGACTCGCGAAATGAATCCGGAGCGCCGGGAGCGTGCCGAACGACCAGCAGCGACTTTTCCAGCGGGATGTTCTCGAAGGCGGTCACGTACTCATTCTCGATGTACGGAATGCACGCCCCGTCTGGCACGCGTTCAAACGACGGGTGTCGCAGCAGGATGCTCAGGGAGCGAGAATCCCAATCTTCGCGGATGTCCACAACCTCGGCATCGGCCGGCACGGATTGAATCTTGGGCAGGTTCAGGTAGCGGAACTGCCGCAGCGCCGCGAAGCACTCGACCAACAGTTGCCGATCGGCGCGGAGAATCTTGAGCCGGCGAGAGTTGTCGATCTCCTTGAGCTTCCCATCGGTATCGAGGCCCACGTGTTCGCCTGCCTGGATTTCTTCACCAGCGGGGTGTTGTGCGTTCATCATTCACCTCTTGAGCCTCAGCGATTCACACAAGCGCGCAAAATGCTGCGGCAGGAATTCCAAGTTGGTTATCAGGATCGCTGATCCGATCAGCACGGCATCTTGGCATGCGCCGTACCTGTCAACTCCATACGGAGACGTGAAGTTTTCTTGCACCACAACTCCACCGGTTTCACCTCGCTCGATTCTGTCTGCGATAGCGCGCAATGCGTCGGCAACTCCCTTGCGGTGCCCTGTATCTATTGGGTCAATTGTGCGAATTTCCGGCATTCCTACCATCGATCTCACCTTTATTTGGTGGCGGCCCCGGAAGTTTCATCCGACGTTATTGTGAGGTCTTGCCGTCCGTTGCCGTACGGCTAACCCATGCCGCCGCGTGGCAGGCCACCTGGGCTTGTAGCAAACACCAGCGAATATCCGTGCTTATCCGACAAAAGCCCACGCAACTGGTCGAGTGCCTGTTGTTTTGTAAGCACCCGAAACTCGCTGTCCACTTGCGTTGCGCCACGTGTGCCGCAAATACACAACACGAACTGCTTCGTATCCGACACTTGCTTTGGTGTCGGAAGTCTACTTCCTACCATCGATACAACCCCCTTGTCCCATCGTTAGGCTGTCCCGGCGGCCGAGGTCGAGGCATCCCCGGTCGCATCGCGGTCGGCAACAGGCTCTTCAATCTCCCCGGCACGCCGCGAGGTCCAATTCGGCCTACAAAACCGCCGCGCACAGCCCGCCGAGGCACGTACAACAGCGAGCCTGTTACCTGTCCCTGCGCTCCCAGGATATTCGATTGACCCGCTGCCACCAAGGAATATTCGTATCTGTGGCCCTCGATTGTACCGCGAACCCGCAGTAAATCCCACACAGCCTTGCCCTTGCTGGCCTGCCCTTGGAAGCGTTCGAAGATGTTGGCCGGCACGTTGTAGTAATCGTAAGCCGGCCCCATGCCGCGGCGATCTTGCGTCACGGTCCGCCCCAGCGCGCCGCGTGGTCGATGGCGGCGGCTCTTGCCTTGCGCCGTGCCAACGTTTCCGCTGACTGACGATCCACGCACCGAGGCGGCGAGATAAATAACCCGCATGACCTTCGTTTGGGGATCGTACCCGAAGGAATAGACGTTGCTGGAGTTGTCCACCGGAATCATCTGGATCCCGGAGACTTGCGAGGCGGGGACAAACTCTTCTTCCTGACCGGCCGGCACAGGCTGCGCTTGCGGGATTCTCGGAGGAGGCTCATCCGGCTGGCGAAGCTGCTTTGGGAGAATTGTCGGACCGCCTGGCTCTTGCGGCGAGGCTTCCGGCAGGGGGACTCCGGACGGCGAGCGTGTGCGCTGCGGCTGGACCGGAGGAGGCGTAACCGGAGTAACCGGTATCGGCCGTGGGCCACGCGCCGGATGCGGCAAACGATACTCAGGGGCCAGCGTCTCAGGCGCGACTTGGCGGAGCAGGTCAATCGCATCCTGGACGGATTGGTTTGTCACCCCGGGGCGCTTCGGACCTCCCAGGACGAATTCGATGGCCTTTCCCAGCGGGCCGAACTTGTTCAATAGCGACCCAGAGAGCTTGCCCCCCTTGGCATACTGGCGGAGCGATCCGGTTAACTCCGAGGTCCCCTGATGCACGGAACGCTGGGCAATCTCACGGTCCAAGCCCTTCGATAGATAATTGCCAACCCGCTTGCGCACTTGCTCCAGACGCTGGCCGGAGAGCTTGCGCGCGGCGGCGGCAGCCTGGCTGATGCGCGCGGCTGGATTCTGGTCGGGCTTGGATTTCTTGTAGGCCATTTTATCGATAATTGCCGTGTTACAGAACTTTTGACCGGAACAATTGTTCCGGTTTCCGATGTCAAAAGTGCCCGGCTATCCCACTGCTTTCCAGCAGGTTTACTCCGGGCTTCCAAGGGCGCTTTGCCTTGGGGTGCTGCTTCTAAATTCATCTTGCCATTGTATCCGCATGCCGCGAGCTTCGATCATGTCAGCCGTCCCGCGGAGATACCTGATCAACTCCCACTCGCGGCCGTCCGGAGTCCAGTCCGAGAGCGCTGCTTCGATCTTGCAGATCAGGGTCGTGGTCGGACCGGATTCAAACAACTGCGCTTTTCTCTGTTGCTGATGCTTCTGGTACATCCAGTAGGGCGCGATGGCCACACGGGATAGGACTATGGTTGCAAACACGAAAAGTGGAATTTGCCACCACGTCAATTTGTCGATCCAGTCAAGCATAAGCCGGTTTCACCTTTTACGACTCATCCCCTTCGCGCCTCCTGATTCAGCAACCACATCTCGTGCAGCAGTTGCACAACCTGCCGCACCTTCTCGGCCATCAGCACCAGCCGCGGGTTGCGGTCCCCAGCGGCGATGCGTTGCTCCAGCCGCGCCAGCAGGGCTTCCTTCTCGCGGATATCCGCTTGGGCGCGGGAGGGTTTAGTCTCGATCATGCTGGCAACTGCTTTTTCATGAGTGTCTGTATTCCGCGCCGATAGCACATCAGGCTAGCAACCTCGTCTTCGCTCCATCCGTTCTTCTCTGTTACTTCGCGCAAAAACTGATCGTCGATGTCGAAGCCAAGGAATATACCGAAGAGCCAATCGTGTTCCTTTGTTTCCGGCCATTCATTTGCTTTGATGCTAATGCAAATGGCTCGGATAACGCTACGGATGGCGTCGCGAAACTCGCTCAATTCATCAATCTTTTCGGCCGTTTCCATTCTTTCCATTCCCGTTGAAGGCGACTCGCTCCCGCACACTCCGCTTGAACCGCAGGCTTTCCTTGGGCTGCCAGACTCGCTTCATGGCCGTGGGCGGGCCGGAGAGGCGGATAGCGTCGGAATGCGTGACGTAGCGAAGCGCATCCAAACAATGGTCATTGACCGGCAGAGGCAGTTCCTTGGGATTCTTTCGGTCTGTCCCTTCCGGCCATTTGTAGCTGCCGAACTCGCGGATCAGGTTTTCGCACTGCTTGAACACGTACAGCATCGGCCGTTCGTCAGCCTGGACCATCAACAGAGATCGAAGCTGTTCGATTCCAAGCAAAACATTCTTGCGCGCCGGCGTGCAGTGGATCCCGAGGTTCATCAGCTCCGCGCGCTCCTGGGCGTCGTGGTCGCTGTAGGTCTGTCCGTAGTACGGGCTGTTATCGTTCCACTCGCGTTCCTTGATTTTCTTGACGTGGTAGGCGTTGAGCTGGCCAGATTGATAGTGCTCATCGTACACGTAATAGCGGCCGTCGTGGTCCTTGGCGCACCATAAACACACGAATGGATTGTTGAAGCCAAAATCCAACCCGCGTATCCGGTGCCAATCGTGTGGAATCTCGAACGGCTCGATGACGTGGATTTTCTTGTTCCACTCCTTGAACACCTGCCCGCGAAAACTGCTGAACGCGCCCACGCGGCGCGTCTCGCGCACGTCTTCCGGCAGCCTGGCCAGATAGCGACGTATCCACTCCTGGTTGATGTAGGAGTTGCGCTCCGTGTTCAGGTGGAAGAACTGCCAGCCTTCAGGCGGATTCTCGTATGCTTCCTGCCACTCGGGGGAGCGGATATCAACCGGCGTAAAGTCGGCCCAACCTGGGGAATCGTAATCCCGGCAGCGACCCTGAACCTCCTCAATGATCGAGAACGGGGCTTCTTCGTTGAACCAGTAGCCCCCGATGCTCGCTGCCTGCATCCGTTCACGGCCCTGCGCGTATGATTTGAATTCCAGAATCCAGCCGATCTCCGGGTGTGCTGACAGCGGATCGTCCTTGAGTAGAACTGCCGCAGGCCAGTTGCGAGCGCGGTCAATCCAAGCAGTATGAATCACCCATGATTTCGGGATCATGTTAAAGAGCTTTTCATTCCAGCATACGCCACACGCTAGATCGTAGGTTTCTCCAATGACCCAGAATGGGCAGCGCGGACGGGGCGGCTTGTTGTAAGCCAGAAAATCGACTGTCTTGGCGGCGGCGGCAATTGTCTTACCGGATCCTGTTCCACCAAGCGCCACGGCAAATTTGACGACGCTTGGGTCCGCTTCAATAAACGCCGTCTGCTCCTCAAAATCCTCTGGAATATCAACCCGAGGGTGAAAGCTGTAATATTGGTACGTCAACTCCTTTCTGACATCCTCTTTGATCTGCTCATCGTCCTTGAGCGCGAGAATGTCTTCGAGCTGTCCGGGTGAGAGCAGCATCACTTACACCGCAACGGCTTGTTTTTCCAGCTTGCGAATCACAGCCGCCACGGTCCGGCCATCAACGCCGAGTAACTCCGCGATCTCTTTGGGGCCGGTCCCTTCCTTGTGCAACTCCGCGATTCGCGCATGAACCTCATCGCCTTCCGTGCCTGAGCCATCTTCCGGATCGTCGTCTTCAAGGTCGTCCGGTGGCGGCGAGGCGGCTTTCGCTGTTTTCTTGGCCGGTTTGGCTGACTTGTCGCGCTCGGCTCGCTCGACGGCCGTTCGCTCGGCGATCGGCAAATGCTCGACCGCCTTGAGCTTGCGCGCCATCCGCACCACTTCGGCCGGCGTGCAGCACTTCATGGCTGCAAGCTGCTGGATGCTGACCGGGGGGCGCAGGGCGAACAGTTCCTCCCATGATTCGTGGCAAGGCTGATCTTCCGGTTCCCGTGAGGCTTTCTGCCGCTCTGGATTCTTGCCCTGGAACTCCTCGCGGGCTGTGCGGAACGCCTCGACCTCCTGCCGGCTGGCTTCGTCGGGATGCGGCACGACCGGGCCCAGCACCGTGCCGGGGTTCTCGCGCTCTTGTCGCAGCCAGTCCAATCGCGGGCCCGAGGCATCGACCAGCCCGTACATCGCGCATATTTGCTTGGGGTTGACCCCTTGCTCGACCAACATCTCGATCGGTTCGATGGTCTTTTGCCGCGGCTCGGCCTTGTTTCGCTCGGCCGCAAGCTGCTTGAGGAGCGCGTAATACCGCGTCCGTCCCAGCGGAATCCCCTCAGCGTCAACTCGATCCAGTTCCGGGGCAATGCGGCCCACAATCTCGGAGATTGGCCGACAGGCCGCCGGAAGGTCTCCTTCGCGGAATGTGGTCAGGCAGTGCTCGATGATGTCCCAATACCCTTGATCCGGCTCCTCGAAGTCTTCCTCTGCTTGCAACACCCGATCAACAGCATCCAGCAATTCCACGGTACGCGCGAGCATGACTTACCTCCTGAGAAAAAAGAAAACCCCGATCAGCGTGCTGACCGGGGTTCTCAAAAGCTCGGTGGTTGCACGCCGAGACTGTATGCGCAGTTTTCGCGCCCAGCGTGCAACTGTGGGCATTTTGGCAAGAATGAGCCAGAGCGTCAAGACTTGAAACCGGAACCACGGTTCCGGTTTGATGATGCCTTAGTTGTTGCCCGGCCGCACCAGCCCGGCCTTAATCAGCTCGTTCAACCTGGTGCGCAGCCGCTCGTGAAGCACCTGACGCGGCTCCATCGGATCGGCATCAACTGGGCTGCCGTCAGGTTTCTTCGGAGCGTCCGTGCCACGGATGCCGCAACGGCGTTTTACGATGTTCACCACGGAATCCGACAACTTGGCCGCCAGCTCCACGGTGCGATTTTCCAGCGGCGTTCGCTCGTAGGCAGCGATCAACTCGGCCTCCCGTGCGTCGAGCTTTTCCAGCTCGACTTCCGCTACCGCCTCGAACTCCTCCAGTCGTGACTGTTTCCACTCGGCGCGAATCGACGCAAGATGCTGGGAAACTGCTGGCTGAGTCATCCCAAGTTCTTTAGCCATAAGAGCTTGAGTCCACCCAGATCGATACCATTGGGCGATCTTGACTCGCACCGCTTCGCTGTCCTTTTCGCGCGCCGGTTTGCGCATAATATAAGCACCCACATATAAGTGACTCAACCTATTCTACCAACCATTACCCCCGACGCCAATCCCGCCACCACGGCTCACCCGGCAGCAGCACCAGCAGCCGGCCCGCAGCGCAGTTGAGCGCCGACAGCGCGTAGCAGACGCAGCCCTCGAATACCAGATCCTTGAGCGTGAACACGCCGGCCGCGAATAGCAGCACGACGGTGGCGGAATCGCAGAGCAGTAGCGCGGCCTTGGATCGCAGTCGCCGGCTTTTCCGGGGTCGCCGAAGTAGAGGGCCACGGTTATTTTTACGTCCACGAGTGCGAGTACGAGTACGACGGTGGCATGCCGGCCGTGCTGCTTTCGCGGGAATGCAACGCTTACGATGCTGGCGACAATCTTATTCGCACGACGATCGCCCCGAAAACGACGCAGGGAATTTGCGCTCCTCGCACGGCTTTGTAACGTAAGCCCCTGAAACCGGCCTATTTCGTTTCGTTACAAGGGGCTCACCGCTCGCTGGCACTGCCGCCAGATTCTCGCGGAAAAACCGCTTGCAAGGATTGCATATCGTTGTATATTTGGCGACTTGTCTGGTGTTGCATATCGTTGTATATTTGGTTGGAGAAAGGAAGCCGATGGAACCGAATAGTATTTCGAACTCGGTAGAAATGCGAGGGACGCAGCAATGGAAGACGGTGAACGACGGGGGGACGGGGATAGCAAAGCAAATGACGTAGAAGGCAACCAGCCAATTACGCTGGTTGTGTTGTCGCAAGCAAAAGACGAAGGACGGGCGCTCCTTACAGATTTTCAGTATTGGCACGTCGTAAAGACCATCAAACGGTTGGTGGACTTCGGCGACAGACCCGCACTTGCCGATCTGGACATCACCCAATTTGGAACGGGAGTCTACCAGCCTAACCGGGAGGATTATTTTTATGCAAACTGTATCAGATAACAATGGAGGAGCCGTTCAGGAATTCGTGCAATGCTATCTCAGGCTCTCGGCAAAAAAGAAAAAGCGCGTTGATCGCCTGTGGGAGCTTCTCCGGGAATCCGATGACCGCGACGAGCAAATGGAAATCGCGGGGGCCATCGAGGAGATTTGTACTCCCGAATTGCGCCAACGCCACGGAACAGCGGACCCACAAGAGGGAGTACCTCCAACCGCAATTGCCAAGGTTGAAGCATACCATCGCCACGTTGGGGAAATGATCCGCCGGCGGCGGAAAGAACTCGGCATGACACAGGAACAACTGGCTGAAAAGTCCGGGCTGCCACAAAGTCACATCAGCCGCTTGGAGTCGGGCCAGCATGCTCCGGCCGATTTCACAATCGAAAAACTGGCTTTCGCCCTAGATACAGAGCCATCACAATTGGATGTTCTGTATTATGGTCAGCAGTAGGCTGCACACGCCCCAGGAACTCCAGTCGTTCCTGGGGCGCATCGGCCGCCGCTAGCCGACCCACTCCAGTTCCGCGAAATCGAAGTCAAACGGCTTGGCCTCAAGCGGGATTTCAACCGGCAGCGCGGGCTTCTCTTCGGGCCAGAACTCCGTCGCGATTCCCAGCGTGCATTGCTCTTGCACAAGGCAAGTCAGATTGTCACGATGCTGTCATCGCGATAGATTTCAGGGTGGTGCGGAGAGCGCACGAGAAAACCCAGGCCGACCACAACATCAACCTGGGTTCTCACGTCAAGGCACTAGAGTGGTCGCAACCTTAGCGAGGTGGCGACCGATAGAGTAGGCGCGTTCGCCGAAAGGCGTTCCCGTCCGCTCTTCGTTTAATGGTATAGAAACGGTGATTTTTCGTCAACCGGCAAATTTGAAGCGAGCGCAAAAATGGAAAGCAGCAGGATCGATAAATTGGTTCGGGACGCGGAGGAACGCGCGAAAGCTGCCCGGCAATTACGGGACATTTTCACGCAGTACCCGGATCTGTTCAACCAATTCGCCGGATCAAAAGAGTCGAACGGCGCGCCGGTGGCCAAGAAGCCCAGGAAGCCCAGGAAGAAGAATCAGCCAATTACGCAGATCGTCATCGACTACTTGCAGTCCAAACCCGGAAGCAACGCGGCGGCGATTGCTGAAGCCCTTCACGACCAGATTAAAACGTCGGCAGAGAATCCGAAAAAGGTGGTCTATGCCACGCTATCCAGTCTGCTGCGCAGGCGAAAGATAACGTCCGTCAGAATCTCAGCGAAGAATCACCAATACAGCGTCGCAAAATAGGAAGCGGTAACTGATGGATCGACGAATCAATCCCGAAACACAAACGGCCCGGCAGTCCTAGCGGTCTGCGCGGGCCGTTTTTATTTCTGGAAAGTCGCGTCTTGTTTTGGGCCAAGAATCTCGGGACAACAAAAGCTGCCCTGCCCCCACGCGGGGACAGGGCTACACAGTGGAGTGCGTGACCCCGACTAGCGGCACCATTGGCCGTACCGTCATGAGGGTAAATAGGTCGGATAGCCGCGCTTCACGGCCCGGCCGCTGTTACCGCAGCGGTCGGGTTTTTCAATCCACCACAAAAACGCCCTTGCGCCGTCCGGCTCCCGCGTCTCGCGGGAGAAAGCCGCTATTCTGGTAGCGGCTGGCTCCGCAAGGGCGGGATGGTGGCCGCGGCCGTAAGGTTCGCGGCGACCGGCGCGTAATCGCCGGCTGGCGCAGTGCGCCCACCATTCTACCGGGCCGGTACAGGACTTATGACCCTGTGCGTGCCGGCCCGGCTATTTTAACCAGAATGGCTTTGTGCAGCCTAGACCGCTCCCCGCCCCGGCTTAACCTGATTGTTTGCCATGCCCGCCATTCTACCCGACGGCGCACAAAAACACCGCGCCCGACGGGATGCGTCGGACGCGGTGCGTCCTATCTGCCGGGCGCGCCTGGGAGGGTGCGACCGGCAGCACCCTTTGCGTTACAGCGAGGGCCAGCGTTACAAAGCCCTCCTCGCACGACTGTCCGCCTGACAAAATCGCATGGTCCCGCGGTGTTTGCCGCTGCCCCCGGCGAATACACGGGAATCCTCGAAAGCTAGCCTCCTGAGTCCACGCTACCGCCCTGGGCAGAGGGCGGAAGCCTGCACTTTGGCAGGATCGTGGCGTTGACCGTTGTTTCAAAAATCACCAAGGCGAATCGGATGAATACATACCCCGCATTTCGCGGACCTGACAAGCCGCAATCCATGAGCGATATTTTTACGCCTAGCAAGTTGCCGGCGCGGCTCATGCTCACGGCGGCTGAAGTCAAACTCCTGGCACGCGCACAAGCGTTGCTGGAGAACATCGGCATCGAAGCCGACAAGATCAACCCCGACGGATACGCGAGCGACCACGCCATCATTGCCGCTAGCCACATCCGCGAGCTGATGGAGGATCAGCGGGAAGTGCCGTTTCGGCGTGAGCGATTCATCGACCTGGAGGCCGGCTAGTCTGGGGGATTCTCACCAATCCTCCAATCCTGCCGAGAAGTATGTGAACATGTGAGCCATGCCCTACCCGTCCTACCGCCGTGCCCTTCTCGGCTCGCTGGCGCTCTGGCTCGCGGTCGTCGTCTGCCGGGCCGTGTGGCGCGCCGTGGCGTGGATAGTGGGATAAGCTCACCAATCCTTCCCCGGTCGCCGCGGGGTTCGCCGGGCTGGCGCAGGAGCACGGGCTGGCGATGGGCTTGCACCTGCCGCCAATCGATTATGCGATCTTCGGTGGAAGCGGCGGATCTTTCCGGTCGCCTAGCCGCGGGTCGATGTAGTGCCTGCGCGCCAAATGGTCCGACAGATGCCCCAGGTAATCCTTAGCCTCTTCACGGGGGACGTGCGACGCGCCGCTCTTTCTGATTTTCCTCGTGCCGCCGCGCAGCCCGGCAAGTTTCACCAGCCGCTTGAATACGGTCATCACCTGCCGCGAGTGGACGAAGCCGAAGATCAATTCGCGCCGCGCCCGTTCCGTGGCTTGCACGGCCGCCATCGTCTCGGGCCGCAGCTTGCGCAGGATACTCTCCCCCGTCTTGTTCTGGCGGACGATCAGCGAGCCGTCCGTGCCAACCTGATCGAAGCGGAGCGTCAGCAAATCTCCCAGGCGAAGCCCGGAATCCCAAGCAACCAGAATCAGCGCCCGCAGATATTCCGCCCACGATAGCGGGACATAGCGGAAGCAGCCAGGCATTTTCTCTGCCTCAGTCAGCAGCGATTGAAGCTGCTGAATCTCCCACGCCTCGGGGAGCGTGCGCGGGCATTTGATTTTTCTCACCCTGCGCGGCGGCAGCCTCACAAGCTCGCGCTCGAATGCGCACCGCCAGAGACTCAAGAGGTTGCCTCTATGTCCCTTCACGCTGGGCCGCGCTAGCCCATCGTCCAAGAGCGACGCCAGCCAGCGGTTGACCAGATCGTCTTCCAGGTCGTCCAGAGTCGCCGGTTTCTTGAGCCAATCCGAGAAGCGCCGCACGGTCACCCGGATATAGGCAATCGTGCCGTCGCTCACGTCCCGCTCTAAACGGTAATCCCCGACGAACAGCAGCAAAGTGCGGTCGTCCATTTCGATTCTCCTGCCCACTTGTTTTTATTGGCAAGAAACTGACTAGAGCTTGAGCGTTTGTAAGCAAAATTCCTCAAGTCCTAAGCGCGATAGCGTGCGCATTCGACGTTGCCTAACGCGCGCGGCTGCGCCAAGCAAAAAGCTAAGCGAACTTTAGGAAATAAAGTTGAGGGTATCATCAACGCAAAGCGGCGTAGGAATTGGCGAGCGTGGCGGAATTGGCATACGCGCGGCGTTGAGGTCGCCGTGGGAGTAATCCCGTGGAGGTTCAAGTCCTCTCGCTCGCATTTGTGGACCGGAGCAAAGGTTTAACGCCCACCGCAGAAGCGGGAGAAGCCGCGGCCATCCGGCCGGGAGGGGCGTCAGTGCCGAGAAGTCCGTTAGGTATTGAAATCTGTACCGCCAAAGGTACACTAGGAGCATGTCCGTGGCAACAACTATCGAAAAGTCTTTTTCCACCGTCGAGGCAGCCAAGGCGCTTGGCATTACCGAAAGCCTCGTGCGCAGGTATATCCGCGATGGGCGCATCGAAGCGGAAACGCTAGGCGAACGTACCTATCTGATTCCGCAAAAATCGCTTGATGCGTTCAAGAAAATCCCGCGCAAGCCCGGACCGCGGCAGAGTTAAAGCCGTTTCTGTTTTTCTGGAAATAGACCACTTGTAATTTGTACCGCTATAGGTACAATCAGCCGACGTAACGCAAATCGTCGGTCTTCTAATCGCCCCGCTGGCGAAACCGAAGCCCGCAAAACTTTTCCGCGGCTGGGCCGCGCGGCGGCACGCATGGGAAGCATGAGCACGGCCGAAGCAGTAGCAGAGATGGCTAGGCTGCGAGAGACGATAGCCTTGGCCAGCGCACAAGCGGCATACGCAAGGGCGCTGTTTCCGGCGAAGGGTGCCGACCGACTTCACGTAAACAAGAGCCTTTACTTTGCCTTGTGCGGCGATGCGGTGAAGATCGGCGTGTCGTCAGACCCGCCGGCACGCATTGCGGACCTGCAAACCGGCGCGCCAGGACCGCTGAAACTCATCGCGACGATTGCCAGCGCGGGACACCTGGAAAACGAGTGCCACAAGAAACTGGCTCACCTGCACCTTCATGGAGAGTGGTTTCGCTACACGCCTGAGGTCGATTCGCTCATCGGAGAACTTCGCCGATGAACGAAATTGCCATCGTAAAAAAACTGGGGAACGCAAAGCGACTCCTGGCCGAGTGCAACAGTTTCGACAAGGCAAAGGAAATTATGGACTTGGCGGAGTCCGCAAGGCACTTCGCCAAAATGAACGGGCTTTCAGGGGAAACCCAAAGCCTTGCCACGGAATTAAAGATGAGGTCAGCCAGATGGCTTGGTGATGCGTTAGCCAACACGGAGCGCTCGACCGGGGGGCGGCCGAGTGAAACCTGTTCCCACGTGGGAACACCTTTTACCCTCGAACAAATCGGCGTTTCCAGGAAAGACTCCCACCGCTGGCAGCGCATCGCCGCAATCGACGAAGCCGAATTTGAGCGGCACATCGAAGAAACCAAAGCCGCAGAGAAGGAATTGGACGTGAGCCGCGCAAGTCGCCGGAACAATCAAGCGAAGCAGCCGAACCTGAAACCTGGCCGCTTCACGTCGCCCTGGAAAAACTCACCGGGCATGCTCCAGAACTGGCGGCCGACCTTCGCGCGGCAGTTGCGAAACCGGAGGCCACCAAATGCTGACCATCGACGCACCGTGCCTGCCAATTGGACCCCGCTTCGGAGGCGATGACGACGGCGACGAAATCCTGGAAGCCGAATACAGCCGGCACGGACAGACCTACATCGTGCGGTTCTGGGGGACGGAAGTTGAGGCCGCGATTGATTACCTGTGGGACCGTTACCAGCGCCGCGACTTGAACGGATTCACGATGGTTCGGTTGGGGCAAGCAATCCATGAAGCGTGCGGGGATGTGTGCGTGCCGGGGATTGGATGGGTAGACGGGTGACGTTCGGCAGTTTGTTCGCTGGCATTGGCGGCATGGACCTTGGGTTAGAACGCGCAGGCATGGAATGCAGGTGGCAAGTTGAAATCGACCCTTACTGCCGACGAGTCCTTGAAAAGCATTGGCCCAACGTGCGGCGATGGGACGACGTGCGAACCTTCCCGCCAGAGCCAATTGAGCAATGGAGAGTTGACTGCATCGCTGGCGGAGACCCGTGCCAAGAGAACAGCGGAGCGCGCGGTTACGGTGTCGCAAGTCAATCGAGCCTCGGCGGTGAGTTCCTCCGCATTGTTGATGCGATTCGCCCGCGCCTTGTGGTCCGAGAGAATCCGTCGCACATCCGGCGCGATGCTCCCTGGCCTTGGTGGAGATTCCGAGCTGGCCTTGAATCGCTTGGTTACGCTGTCCTGCCCTTCCGACTGCGCGCCTGTTGCTTTGGGGCTGACCACGAGCGGGAACGAGTGTTCTTGCTCGCCGAACTTGCCGACGCCAACGGCCACGGACTGGAAGGGCGGCAAATCATGCAGGCCCAAAGGCGGGACACTGAATCTCCGCGACTGGTACAAGCAGCAGACCGGGCACACCTACTTGCATCCCGCGGACTTAGAAGCCGCGCAGGGTTTCCCGATTACGTGGAGCGCATTAGAGGAATCGGCAACAGCGTGTTCCCGGCGTGCGCGGAGTGGATAGGGCGTCGAATCATGGAATCAGTATGAGCATGGTCCCCACGACCCCAACAACCGCCGGCAGCGGCTCGCAATCAGGTTTCCTGCCCAACCCTGACGCGCACCGTCTGCCGGCGACAAAACACGAGCAAGTCGGCCAAGAACGGGTACCCGCGCGGACCGGCGATCACGCTTCGTCGTCGGCCGCGCGGGGGCTGATCGTCGAGCGACCGTACCAGCAAACCGGCGCCGTCACCTACGAATCGCTCGCGCAGCGCTTTGGCGTGTGCCGGCGAGCAATTCAGAAATCGGAACTGCGGGCGTTGAAAAAGATGCGGCTGGCTTTCGAGAAGATGGCGCGCGAGGAGGGGATTACGTTGCGGGAACTACTATCGGAGTGCGTCGTATGACCATGCTCTCCGCTATCGGATTCTGTGCCCTTTGCGTCGCGGCGATTACCTGGCTTGGGTGCGTGAGGGAGCGAAACGCATGAACGAAATGGACGACATACCGGACGACGTGCAAGAGTCGATTGGAGTTACCCACGAGGTAGCGGCGGATAACTGCGTCGCGCTGGTTACGGTCGGAATTATTCAGCGTGAAGGCGTGGACGATTGTTCGCTCTGGGTCAATGTCCCCGAACCTGAATTGCAAGAGTACGCAATGGAGCGGGCAATTGAGCACCTGCAATGCTCGCTGGCAAGTCGCAGGGCTGGACGAAACTGATGACCGAATCCGAATACAACGCCCGCATCAACGCCCTGGCAGACGCCGAGCTCGAGCGGCTCGTACCCGCCCTGGACGTGCTGAGCATCATCGACACCGGCTATCCGCTGTCGGTGCTGCTGGTCGACGAGCTGGAGTCTGAGCCGATTGTTGTGAGGATCTGCGAATGACCCCTTACTACTCACGGAACGGCATCGAGATTTATTGCGGTGATTGCCGTGAGGTGCTGCCGTCGATTCAGCAGCCGCCGGTTTGCATTTGCGATCCGGTATGGCCGAACTCCGTCTTTCCGGGAGTTGCCGACCCGCAGCAGCTTTTTCGCGAGACGTGCGATGCCTTGACCGTCAAAACGCTCGTCGTCCATATGGGATGCACGAGCGACCCCAGATTTCTCTTGGCTGTGCCGCCGGCGCTGCCGTTCATTCGCGCGTGCTGGCTGCGGTATGCGAGACCATCCTATCGCGGGCGCGTGCTGGTTGGCTCAGACATTGCCTACGTGTTCGGTGAGCCGCCGCCGTCGCGGGAAGGCTTGCGTGTGTTGAGCGGCGAAATTGTGGCAAGGAACAATTCCAACAAGCGGCAGCACACCGGCAGGGGTCAAGGAACATCGGACGGCATCGACTATGAGAATCTGCCCCACCCAAGCCCACGGCGGCTAGAGCACGTCAAATGGCTGGTCAACCAGTATGGCGACCACGGCGTTATTGATCCGCAGGCTGGCACCGGGACAACGCTGGAAGCCGCGAAGCTGCTGGGCCGCAAAGCCATTGGAATCGAGATTGAAGAGCGCTATTGCGAAATCGCCGCACGTCGGCTTGAGCAGGAAGTATTCCAATTCACGGACTGACGATGACCCCCCAACGCCTAACCGAAATCAACTCGTGGTCGCAGCGCGAATTCGTGCCAGGATCAAACCTCCACGAAGCCGCCGCCATGCTCCGCGAGTTGCTGGCCGAACGGGAGCACATGCGCGAAGCTGCGGCGACGACCTGCCGGGAGCTTTTCATGGTCGGCGATGCGGAGTGTGTGGAGATTGGGGAACGATTGGACGCGGCGATGGGGGCAGCGTGATGGATTACTGGAAACCATTCGAGTCGCATGTGATGGACAACGAGTTTGTGCTTATCGATGCTCGCACCAGAGAATCTCCATCGGCGTTTCTCATCGACGCGATTGGACCTCGCAAATACGAAAAGCCCGGTCTCAAGTCTGCGCACAGCAGCATCCGAATGGCAATCAATTCGCTGCGACTGGCTGAAGAATGCCCGGCGATCCACTGCCCATATGCAACGCTCAACTGCCTATTCGCAATTTGGTCTCTGAAAAAGGAATCGCCCGTCGTAGCCCTAAATGAATCGACCTGTGATTCGTCCGCCGCACTTGAAGCACTGCAAGCGGCAGCGAAATGCCAAGATGAAGCCGGCGCGATGCTAAACGTCGTTCGCGCGCTAATGTCGCTTGCCGCCATATTTCCGCGCGAGAATTTCGTTGAGTCGCTGAAGCAAGTCAGAGGGTGGGCGTGGTCCAGCTACATCACGGGAATCGTAATGCACATCGACGCTGAGCCGCCGCCCGTCGTGCAGAGGTCGCTGTTGGAGGAATCCGCATGAGACAGACAATGCTGTTTTCAGAACGCAAGCGGAATCCCCAGGTTGAGACAACCTGCCAGCGGTGCGGTTCGCCATTCTCGGTGCATGTTGGGCGTCTTGCAACGGCCAAATACTGCTCTCGCAAGTGTGTACATCCTCCGTCTAAGGCAACCTGTAAGGCATGCGGACGCGAGTTTGGATTCTCGCCAAGCGCAGAGCGTATTTATTGCTCAAGAGAGTGTGCGGCGACTGAGATCGGATCGCATATTCAGACCCACGGAGAATCGAAAACGCGATTGCATGGCATTTGGTGCCACATGAAAAACAGGTGCAATTGCGAGACATCGCAGGCTTACGAGTATTACGGTGGGCGTGGAATCCGTGTCTGTCCTGAGTGGGAGGCTAGTTTCGAGGCGTTCCGCGATTGGGCCAATGCGAACGGCTACGCGGAGAATCTCGAAATCGACCGTAAGGATGTGAACGGCAATTATGAGCCGGATAACTGCCGCTGGGCGACCCGCGTTCAGCAGATGCGAAACACTCGCAAGCGACGTGACGCGAAAACATCGAAGTTCAAGGGCGTCCACTTCAATTCAAAATGCGCCAAGTGGCGAGCGTGTCTGCACAAGGACAAGAAGCCGATCCACCTGGGAATGTTCACAGATGAGGTTGCCGCTGCTAAGGCATATGACGCTGCCGCCAGCACGGTGTACGGAGAGTTTGCATCGCTCAATTTTCCATCGCAAGGAGGTGTCCCATCTTAGTTTTATCGCGTCGTACCGGGGAATTCATCGACATCGGAAGCCATATTTCGATTTGCGTCGTGCGCATCCAGGGCGACCGGGTGCGAATCGGCGTTCAAGCCCCGCGAGACCTGAGCGTCTTGCGGCGCGAGTTGAATCACGACAGGACCGCTGCGTGTGGAGACGCATCGGACGGAGCCGCTGGAGTGAGCGGCGGGCATGAAGCCGGTTAGGAAAGCCTCGCCCGGTGGTGAGTATCTAAGCCGGGCTTGTTTTGGAGAGAACCATGTGCGTGATTGACTTCGACGAATACTGCACCATCTGGAATGAAACCGAACGCACGGCGCGCAAGCAGCATAAGTGCAGCTCGTGCGGCGGCAGAATCCAGCCAGGAGAAAAGTACGTTGACCACTTCGACGTATTCGAGGGCGAAGCCAACCACGAGAAGTGCTGTATGGCGTGCGACGTGGACAGGAAGGAATTCGGCAAGGCGCACGAAGTCAGCCTGGGGCCGGGAGGTTGGCGGGAATATCTCGACGAGTGCATCGCAGAGGATTCCGAGTACGACAGCGACACGGACGAATACAGGCCCGGCGAAGATGCCAAGCGGTGGATTGCGATGCGCGAGCGGTTGAAAGAGCGGCGTCAACGAGCAAAGGAATCGCAAGCATGCTAACCCCCACCGAAGCCCAAGCCTGCGCCGCGGTCGTCGAAATCGACGGCATCGGCAAGTGCTGCAAGATCATCCGCGAGAGCCGCAACCTGCCGCAAGGGACCGACGCCGCGCGGGATCTGCTGCAAGAGGCGGTCGGCGCTTCGTTGTGGCTCATGCCTGAGGCGGAGATTGCTAAGCGGCTGAGGGAGTTTGCCAAGCGATGAATGCACCGACTATCACAGCCCTGGCACCGTGGTTTGGCGGCAAGAGAAATCTCGCGGCTGACATCGTTGCCGAACTTGGGCCGCACGTCGGCTACTGGGAGCCATTCTGCGGTTCGATGTCCGTCCTGCTTAACAAGCCGCGCGCGTCGCACGAGAGAGTAAACGATTTGCATGGCGATTTGGTCAATTTGGCTCGCGTTATTCAAAGCGCCGATGGTCCGAAACTGTACCGGCGCTTGCGTCGTGTTTTGTTCTCAGAGCAGCAATTGACAGATTCTTGGGAGCGCCTTCAGGCCGAATGCGAGTCTCCACTTGAAAGAGCATTCGACTATTTTGTTGTCTCGTGGTTCGGAAGGAATGGAGTTTCCGGCACGAGCGACACGATTCACAAGCCGGGCGTGCGATACACAACTGGTGGCGGGCATGAGGGAGTCCGCTGGAATTCCGCAGTGCAAAGCATTCCGGCATGGCGCAAGCGCCTTCAGGCCGTTACGATCCTTTGCCGCGATGCCTTTGAAATCATTGAGCGGATTGACGACGCGGGTGACACCGCGATTTATTGCGACCCGCCGTATTTGGTGAAAAAAGGAAACTACGTCCACGACTTTTCGGACGCAGACCACGAGCGACTGGCGGCGTTGCTGGAAAGGTTCCATGCGGCGCGCGTTGTCGTCAGTTATTACGACCACGAGCGGTTGGATGGTCTTTACAGCGGATGGACGAAACGGACGTTTGACGTGGCGAAGTCGATGGCGCACGGGCAGCTAGGAAATCGCGGAGAAAATAGCACGCGAGCCGTCGAAGTCCTTTTGATGAACGGACCCAGCTACGCAGAGACGCGACACCCGCTATTCGCCGAGTCCCCATGAACGCCGAACCTAACGGGTGAACACGATGGCAGCTAATTCGCAAATCGAGTGGACCGACGCAACATGGAATCCAATCGCGGGATGCTCGATCGTTTCTCCGGGCTGCCACAACTGCTATGCCATGCGCACCGCGGCCCGCCTTGAGGCGATGGGGCAGGCGAAGTATTCCGGCACGACGAAGAAAACGAACGGCAAGGTGCTGTGGACCGGCAAGGTGAACTTGAACGCCGAGGCGCTGTCGATTCCGCTGCAATGGCGAAAGCCAAAGCGGGTGTTCGTCAATTCCATGAGCGACCTGTTCCATGATGATGTGCCCGACTGGTTCATCGATCGAGTTTTCGGCGTGATGGCCGTTTGTCCGCAGCACACGTTTCAGGTGCTCACAAAAAGAGCCGAGCGTATGGCAAGGTATTTCCAGGGCGAACGCAAATACGCTGGTGAGCCTGTCGATCTGAAATTCGCCATTGCCGTCTGCGCTGGAAACATGGTGGAGGATGGCGATATTGCCGCCGATGCCGTGCATACCGGACCCTGGCCACTGCCGAACGTCTGGCTGGGCGTGAGCGTGGAAGATCGCAAACGAATCGATCGGATCGACCACTTGCGCCATACGCTTGCCGCTGTGCGGTTCCTGTCGATTGAACCGCTGCTTGAGGATTTGGGCGAGATTGATTTGACCGGAATTTCGTGGGTAATCGTTGGCGGCGAGTCGGGCCACGGCGCACGCCCGATGCACCCCGATTGGGCACGCTCGCTGCGGGACCAGTGCGAAGCTGCTAGCGTGCCGTTTTTCTTCAAGCAGTGGGGCGAGTGGGCACCAGGGGATCAGGATGACTCGCAGCGCCGCGGCGTGTCCGCAATCCATGCGGCGAATCAGCGTGATCGCGTCTGGTTCCCGCCGCTCGAATCGAACGACGAGCGCTGTCCGATATTCCGCGTTGGCAAAAAAGCCGCCGGCCGCCTGCTCGACGGTCGCACGTGGGACGAGTTCCCCGCCATCCAACCGGAGCCGACGCCATGATCTACACCACCGAAGCCTACGGCTACCCCGAAGCACGAGCCGCGTTCCTGGCCGAGCACGCCAAGTTCCGCGAAGCCCTGCTCGTCTGCCAGCGGCGCGCGTATACGGCTATGGACCTGGCCCACGAGGCATACGTGGCCGACGTGCTGGGGGTGGAGAGTTTGACCGCGATTGACGCGGAGAAAGCGACAAGCCCATGAGCACGACCACCACGCGAGAGAAACCGATCAACTTCCGCATCCTGTCCATCGGGCGTTTTGACGACGGCAGCTTGCTCACGCTGAATCGGGACACCGGCGAGCCGGAACCGATGCTCCTGAGACACGCGGCGATTATCGAGTTTGCCGACAAGGCCGACGTGCAGGCGTTCGCACAAGTTATGTCGGTTGACTTTCAGGCGTTTGAATTCAAGAGGCTAACACCATGAGCACAACCCGACCCAAGCCCGAGACGTTGCGGCGGAAAAGCAGAGATGCCCGCATTGCGCAGGCTGCGTTCCGCAAGGCGCTGGGCAGGCGCGACGCTTCTGCGTTCGACTTTCAAGCCGATACCCCGATGATCGGTTTTTCTGCGCCGGGAATTGTGAGCGACAAAGCCATGAGAGATGCCAAGAGGAAAGCGATGGAAGCAGTCAGAGCAGACAAATTGTTGCGGCGGCGCGGCTGCGAACGTAGAGTGGGGGACCATCTTCCCACCAAGGCAAGCCGCATGGGCCGCAAACGCACTAACAACCCGGACCACAAAACGCCAGCCGGGCAACTCGCGCTCTATTTGCAGTACCTCATCGGCGATGACGCAACGAAGATTGCCAAGCAAACCGGCATCAGTCGCGCGACGATCTTCAATTACATGGGCGGCACCACGTCGCCCAGCGTCGAGAACTTGAACCTGATTGCCAAGGCTCTAGGGAAAAGCGACTACCGCGACCTGATTCCGCCGGATGATTTCGTTGATGGAATCGGCGGGAATAAGCGGCGGAAACGGTAATCAAGTATTTTGGATTATATGCCCGTGGGGGCTTGACCCGATAATCTAATCTGTTAGACTATACGCACGCAAGCAAGACTTGCGGGAATCAAACGCAAAGGGAAAAGAACATGACAACGAACATCGACAACCTGGGAACGCTTGCCGCAGAGACCGCCATGCGTGCCGCTGCCGAATACGTCCGAGCCAACGGCCTGAAGGTTCTCGATTACGAAGCCGCCACCGCCTGTATTCGGTCGTGGTGCAAGATCAAGCTGCCGGAGGCTCTGGCCGCCGCGAAGGCCGCCCTCGACTGTCACATGGACAAGGTGGCCGAAATGACCTTCAAGGCAATCATGGCAGAAGCCGGCATCGAGGCCGCGAAAGAGTTCGCTTGGCCGATGAATTACCAGTCGTAAACCGTTCGAGACTTGGCTTTGCCAAGTGCCTGTGCGGCAAGTCCGGCGACAGGCTTTTTTGGAGAACCTTTATGTCAAAGCAATGGTGGCTTGAGTGGTGCTTTCCTGAACTGTCATCGCAGGAGAACGCCATCGTGGCCGTGGCCAGAAAGAACGGCTACGCGAGTTTCTTTCCGACTTATCCAGACGCTCACTCGCAAGCCCACAGTACGCTTCGCGGGGCGATCAAACATCTTGGCATCGACAAGCCGGAAGGCTATTTCACGCCATCTCCCATAGCGCAGGAAATCAATGCCTTGCGGTTGGAGATCGAAGTCGAAAATCTTTCTCGATGCCTGCCGGTGGGCGCGGCTGCCCTGGAAGGACGGACTACATGATTCTTCAATGCGTCGATGGTCCGATGGACGGAGCCATTTATCACCTCGACAAGACCGAGAGGAACACGAACCGCAAGCCAGATGGCCTGTGGTTCGACTCCAAAGACGAACAAGGCAGGAACGTCCGCTGGGAATACATCGACACTGGCTTGGAACAATCCGGCGACGATGTTGTCTCGCTGTTCTCCTGGATTGGCGGCAGCGTCTGCGAGCACGGCGTCAAGGAAGGCGACTGGTGCGAGCCGTGCAACCGGGCCTACAAGGACGCGCAGGCGGACCCCGACAATGACCCATGCTTTGACGACGATTACTGCCGTACCTGCAAGGTCCAAATCGGCTACGGGTCGTGTGACGTGTGCCGTGACGCAGGAAACGCACAGGCCGAAGCCATCGTAGAGTCCGTAGCGCGCGGCAAATTCACGGCAGACACGGAGAATGAGGAACTTCCGCAGCGTGAACACGTTTGCGTTGGCGGAAGTGTGGTCGATGAAGCGGCCGGTATGGCGTGGTGGAACAGCATGACGCACCAAGAGAGGGCTGCCGCTCTCATTGCTGCCGGTGGAAACGCCAGTCCGGCCGACGCCTATCAGTGGCATTTGCTGCTGGAGCGTGGCGAAGAAAGGACGCTCCGCAAACTGGACGAATGGCGCGCATCGGCAGTGGACGAATCGGACATAAAGGAACTGTCTCGCGCCCGTGGCCAACCGCCAGCCAACCGCCCCACGGTTCCCGATGAAGTTGCCGAGCATGTTCGGCTGACACCACGCCAGCCTATGGCCCAATGCGACGAATGCAGCGAGCCGTTCAAGTTGTTCTCGGCAGGTGAAACCCTCTGCCGGAAGTGCCGAGCTAACAAGCAATCCTACGATGACTTGGCCGCAAGTGGCGGAATCGTCGATGCACCCTAACCCCCCTCCCGCACCCGCAATGGCCGCGGGGCAAGGACAAGGAAAACGAAACGATGAAATTCCCCTTCTACCAACTGCGATGGTCGGACGACGTGGACAGCGCGACTATCGACGAATTCCAGACGCTTGAAGAGGCGCAGGCCAGGCAACGATTCCTGGCGCGCCGCGGGATTCTCGCCTGTATCGGAAAGGTCACGCACTGATGCCGCCAGAAAAACCAACTATCAATCCTGATTTTTTTGCACAGCCGATACCGGACTTCCCGGCATCAACCGACCATGAGCGGAAAGTCTTATGGCCGCAAGCCGCTGGTGAGTTACTTGGCTTTGCGAACGCTCTTGACCGCGGCAATGCGGGACTGACGGCCGCTCAAATCAGGCTGGCTGTAAAGCTCGCCAATGAGCGGTGTGCTGTGAACTAGCCACCACGACCCAAGCGACCCGCGGCGCTTCTGCGGGAGGCCCAACGAAAGGAACCAACGCCGCCGCCCCAAAAGGTTGAAGCCCGAAGCGCAATGCCCATAGGCTCTCAAGAGCCGCAAGCCGAACTAGCCGAATCACCGAAAGGTGAGGCACGAACCACGAGTAAGGCGGCGGCGTTTTTAGAACAAACATGGCAACCAAACTAACCACCCGCGTCCACTTCAGCACGCTCAGCAACGGCGCAGTCGTCATTCGCAGTCGCATCGACAAGGCAAGCGATTTGCGCAGGCGTGGCCATGCGGATGCAATCGTCGAACTACGTCAAGCCGCGACCGACTGCGAAGCCCTACAACGGCAACTGCTGCTCAAGGCGGCGGAATTGGAGAACAACGATGGCAAGTAAATCCGTCCCTCCTGCTATCCAGGCCAAGTTCGACGAGCTTGACGCGCTCCGCATCAAAGCCGAGTTGCTGTCGGACGTGGCGCGCATGGCACATGCCGTGGCCGACCTGTTCCCGCAGTTTGAACCAAAGGTTTCCGTAACTCAGTGGGCGTGCCGCGAGCCGTTCATTGCGATCATGGTTTACGTCAAGAGCTTCGACGAATTGATTCCGCTATTCCGCGATCTGGCTTCGCGTGGCTGGCACACCGACAAGGACAAGCCGCCGGAAGATTACCACGAAATCGAGCGACGTACCTACGCATTGATTTGCAGCGGAGAAAATACATCGACCATCAACCCGGCAACTGGCGAGCGCACGCACAACGAGTGGTACGCGTACAGACTTCGCGTTATGGCGTTCCCGACGAAAGACGGAGCCATTTGCAAGCGAGTGCAGGTCGGCACGAAAACCGAGCCGGTATACGAGTGGAAATGCGAGGAGACCGCCACATGATTACCTCCACCGACCGCACCCGCTGGCAAGACAAAGCCCACGACGCCGAGCGATTCCTGGCCGCGACGGACGAGCTAATCCGCCAACGCCTGGACGACGCCGGGCTACTGGGCTCCGGTCGCCGCGCACGTCACGACGGGCCGGAAGTCTCACCTGATGAGGATGACGGGTTTTTGCGGGCGCTGTTGCCGCGACCCGTGCCACAGGCGAGCGGCTGGGATGCAGCGGCGATTTACGACGACTGGCTGATGGCGCTGGCGATTATGGTTCGGACTGTGAAAGAGGAACGGGAGACGTTGCCGAAATGACCCTCCCGGCCACCGTACAACTCGCACTGAACGACCTGGGCACAGCCGCCAGCGCAGCGGGTGTGTGCATTGTGCTGGTGGTGATCGAGCAAGAGTCTGGAGCGGACGGCAAGCCTGTCTCGCGGTGTGAACTGAAGTCCAACGGAGCGCCGATCATCGATGCCTACCGGATCGCGGCCGATGCGCTCGAGCAGGGGATTGAGAGATTGAGCGCGAGGATGAATTGAAATGGACACCATGAGCCTGCCTTACGACAAGCTCCCGCCGCTCTTACGCGACGGGATGAAACTCTACATCGAGCATGGCATCCAGCCCGGCAGCTTCCTGCGTGCGGTGATTATCAACGATCTTCGCTTGGCCGTGATTCGCGCGGACAACGACAACCTCGTGCGGCTGCGCGAAATCTTGCTGTGGTTCGATTCGCACGCGCCGGCAGGATGTTGGGGCAGCCCGGAGATCATGCGGGACTGGCTTGTGCGGCATCAGCAACGGAAGGAAACAGCGCTATGACTCAGCAACTTGAACTTGAACCGGCGACGGCGATTGCGGATGGCCTGCACCATCACGTCCCTCACGCCGACTACCTGCGCTGGCCGATCCCGTCGCAGTCGGTGCTCAAGGAGGGCCGCGCGAGCATGGCCCACTTGAAAGCCGCGATGGACCGCGAGTTGGTCAAGAAAACCACCGACGATATGACGCTGGGCAGCGCGCTGCATACCTGCTTCCTTGAACCAGAACTTGCCGCTGAACGCATCGCCGTCTGGCGGCAGGGAAGGCGCTACGGCGCGGAGTGGGACGGCTTCTGCGATGAGCACGATACGAAAATCATCCTGACCGTGGCCCAGCACGCGAACCTAATCGGCATGATCCGGTCGCTGCGCAAGCATCCGTTCGTGCGCGAGTGGACGGCCAAGATCGATCACGTCGAAATCAGCAAGGTCGGGCTGGTCAACGGCGTGCGCATGAAGGGCCGGTGCGATGCGCTCACGACCGACCCCTTGATCGATTTGAAAAAGGTCCGTAGCGCCGACGTGCGGACGTTCACGAATACGGTTCTGTCGTTCGGCTACAACCTGCAAGCCGCTGTCTACTTGGAGCTATTCGAGCGGGAGCGGTTCGCCTTCATCGCCGTCGAGGGCACACCACCCTATGACGTGATGGCGTTCGAGCTATCGCCGGCGCTGATTCGCTACGGCCGGCAGCAAGCCTACGCGATTCTTGAGCAATACAAGGTCTGCTGCGAAACCGGGATCTGGCCTGGCCGCTGCAACGAAGTGGTAACGCTGGAGATGCCCGGCTGGCTGGCGGACGCAGGGGATAGCGTGGTGACGATCGGCGGCGGGGCTGCATTCACAGAAGAAAGTGAGGGCGACGATGGCGAAGGCTAGGAGTAAGGTCACTCTGAACGGTGAGTTAGCGTTTCCGTCAGATTATTTGGCGGCGGTCGAGTTCAAGGGCAGGGACGTGACGCTGACCATCTCGGCCGTCAGCAAGGAATCGCTGCAAATGATCGACGGCAGCAAGAAAGCGAAGATGGTGATTCGCTTTGAAAAGACCGCGAAGAAGCTCGTGTGCAATAAGACGAACGCGGATAGCATCGCGCAACTGTACGGTCCCGAGGCCGACAAGTGGACCGGCAAGCGTGTCACTTTCTATCCGACTCGCTGCCTGGCGTTCGGCGAAATGGTGGAGTGCGTTCGCGTGCGAGAGAAGAAGCCATCCACGAATGGCCACGCCGACGAGCCGGCGCTCGATGCGGCGCCGGATACGTTCGGAGACGAAGGACAAGCCAACACCAAGGGAGACGAATCGTGAGACTGAACACCAAGAGCCGTAAGTTGACCGTCGAGAAGAGCGAGGTGCGCACGCTCGAAAAGGCGTCCGTGATCCTGGCAGATCTTTGCCGGCTATCCGATTCGGATGCCGTAATCGAGTCGGCTGGTAAGGCGCGGTCGGCGCTGGCGGCGGCAATCAACTCGCTACCCAAGGATGAGTGAACCGTGAAGTGCCCGAAGTGCGGCAAACCCGGCGCGCGAGTAAAGAACAGCCGCTCGCACCGCAACGATACCTCACAGATACGCAGGCGGATTTGCGTCGCAAGAAAGTGCCGGCACAGATGGACCACACTGGAGGTCAGCGAAACCGTGTTTGCGAGATTAGAAAAAGTGCTTGCCGTCAAAGAACAGATGGTGAAGCTGGCGGCGGAATTGCCGAAGGAATGAACCATATGAGCAAGCCAGCCATTGGCGAACGCTCCTACCCGGAACACGCAACCGACCGCGACAAGGCTGCGTTCATCCTGGGGATGATGTGGGGCTTCCAGTGCGTCGGCTGGCCTGCGCATTTCAACGATGATGACAAGGCGAGTTGGACGAGTGCTCACCAATGGGCGGACCAGATACTATCCGGCGGCGCGTTCAACCCGATGCACGTTTATCGCGTCATTGACTTGGCAAATGAGGAAATGTGCTTGCCACACGCAACAGATTGACCCATCCCCGGCGCTGCGTCCCTGGACGGTCCCCATCGTCCAGAACGTGGCAACACGGCGCAGCGCCGGGATTTGAAAGGAGACAACATGGCGAAAACCTACCAGCAAAAAGACCTCGGCTACAAGCGATTTGCCACCACGGCGATGATGCGATGCTCATTCTCCAATGGCGAGCGGTGGGACGTGCCGCTGCAAATCATCGCCGATGACCGCGACGCGAACTACGCCGACGAGCGAGAGGATACCGTCGGCTCCGTGCGCGCTGGCAGCCTTGATGAATACGACTTCGCCGACTGGTTTAGCAACAACATGGACTGGTCCGACGTGAGCGAGTACGCCGTCAAGGTCAAGGAGACCGAGCCGTTCGACCACGAGGCGGACTTTTGCAACTGCGACAAAGAGATCGAGGGGAAGGTATGACGCCGACTAACCTGCCGCCGGGACCGTTTACCGAAGCAATCGCCGAGATTCGCCGCCTTCACTCGGAGTTCAACGCATGGAAGGAACCGGGGGCAGAGTTCCCGGATTTGCTTCAGATTCGCAAAGACCTGCACGCTCTGCTGTACAGGCACGCGCTTGAGCTATGCGATGCTTCGGAAGAGGCGGAAGCCCGCGAGCGAACCGGGGGCTGGATCGCTGTGGGGGAACAGATGCCGTCCGGCGACGACGAAGTGCTCGTGGCGTCGGCTGATGGAATTGCAATCGGCTGGCTGACAGAATCGTGGTGGTCCGTGAATGGCCGCCTGCGGGAAGTGACCGCATGGCAACCCCTGCCCGCGCCGCCAAAGGAACCGACATGCTGATGAAGCGCCAACGCGGACGCCCGAAGATGAAGCCCGGCTTCGCCAAAACGGTTGTGCTGACCTGCCGGCTGACCCAAGAGGAAATGGACCAACTGAACGCAGCAGCCGCAAAGGAAAAAGTCGCAGTGTCCGATTTCGCGCGCGGAAAGCTGCTCGCCAAGCCAAAGCGTGAGCGAATCGAATGGCACGTTCACGACGGCGATGAAATGGTCCTAATTTCGACGCCCAGCCCGCTATCCGAAAAGGCATGGAAGATGATCGTGGAATACGCCAAAACCGTGCTTAAACCCCCGGAGGTTTGATATGCCCCTCGCCGCAATCGACACGACGCACGACGCCAAGTTGCCCTACTGCCGTGGCAAACTTGATCGCATTGCCGCGCGATTCTGGAGCAAGGTTGATGCGTCTGGCGGTGACGATGCGTGCTGGTTATGGCAGGCAGCAGTCTTCAAAAAGACTGGCTATGGACAGTTCAGCTTCAACTTGAAACCGACAACCGCTCACCGGATTGCGTTTTTTCTGACGCACGGGCGATTGCCAAACGGTGAAGGCTGTCACTCGTGCGATGTTCGTCTCTGCGTAAACCCTCGGCACATCTTTGAGGGAACGAAGCTCGACAATAGCCACGATGCCATGCGCAAGGGTCGCGTAGCTCATGGAGAACGTCACTGCCAGTCGCGGTTAACGGAATCGCAAGTCGCCGAAATACGGATGAGATTTTCGCTTGGTGAGAATGGCGCGGCACTTGCCGCAGAGTATCAAGTTGGTCGATCGACTATTGGGCATGTAGTGAAGAGGAGAACATGGAAACACACGATAAACTGAGGTATTGCGTTGGCTGCGTAAACGATTTCTACAACCGTGGCGGCAACAGCAATACCGGGCGCTGCTGGTGTCTCGCGCAGGCGGAAATCGTGACCAGATTCCAAATCGGCTGGTGGACGCAGCCAACATCGCCGACCGCATACCGCAAGGTGCTGACGTTGGCTTGCCATCGTGCGCCGGGCCAGTATGCGTTGCATGAGGCGATGCCGGAATGCTTCCCGGATTACCTGCGCGTCGCCAAGGAAGAGCCATTCGACCCCGCGAAGAAAGGATAATTTGCACATGCCCCTCATTTCTGGCGATAATCGTCGCACACCTGGAGCGACCGCGACGATGCCGAACCGGCGCAAGCAGCCAACGCGCAAAGACTTGAAGCGGTTCCCCGTGCGCTTCGGCGTGCACCTACGATCCCTCATGGACGCGCGCGGCTGGCAGACCGCCGACGTTGCCAAGGCGCTTGCCGAGCAAGGCGTCGAAATTGGCAAGCCAACCATCCAGCACTGGCTGCGCGGCGGCGGTTGTCCGTCTGAGGATTTGCTTGAGCCGCTGGGCAGGGCGTTCGGCTTGAGCGACTACCGGCACATTCTCCCGCCGGCCTGATTTGCGATAGTAAAGACCCTTGACATTCTTGCGACCAGAGTCGATAGTAAAGAACCTTGACGTTCACCACCTTGGGAGCTATCCAATGGCACGCAAGAAACTGACGTTTACTGCCACCACCGGCGAGAAGGTTCGACAGGTTATCGAAGTGGCCGGAAAGAGCGTATGCGTCTTGACTCGCATTGAGACGGTCACACCAGCTACCGTCACCAAGGCGGACGTTGAGGCGCTCTTGGCCACCGCGAAGAAGGAATACCCCGACGACGCCGACTCGGATTACATCGTCGAAATCCCCGGTCTGTGCGACGTGCGCTGGTGCGACCTGGAAGGCATGGAATCTGAGATTGCAAACGCGCTCAACGAATACGGCGTAGGCGTAGAGGACTGGCCCGTCTATTCGCTTGAGGGCTAGCCCATGAACTACTACACGCTTGAGCAACTAATTCGAGCTGAGATTGCAGCCGCGCTAGTTAGTGGATTTGTGGGATTCCTAATTGGCTGCTGGTTGCAAAAGGTTAAAGGCGGCAAGGGCAAGTAGCCGCGAGAAACACGGAACGGAGTTGAGGCTTTAACCCCCACCCCATTGCCTGGCAGAGAACATGATCGCAAACGAACAAGCCGAAATCGATTCACTTCGCAGGGACAACGAGCGGCTGCGGCGAATCGTCAGATGCGTTGTCTCGACGCTCGCCAGAATGGTTCATCGAAACCGGAAGCCAGGGGACGACCCGCCAATTCTCTGCGGCTCGACGTGGGGCAAGGTCGCATACTTTTGCGGACTGGGCAGCACCAGTGCATGTCGCTTGTGCGAAGAGTTCGGTGTGGACCCGCATTTTGAAGCAAAGAACGAGTCTGCCACAAGCGTCACGGGGGAGTAACGAACATGGCAAAGCGACACGAGTTCCCGGAGAGCAAGAGCCTACAGGCGAGGATCGCGTGCGTCGTGCATGCGCTAAGCGAGTGCCGTATGGCGGTTGGCAACGTGCAAACCGTCCTGGAAGCCCTGCCGGATGCGTTCCCAGCGAACATCCGCGAGCGACTTGAGACGCAGCTCAAAGAGGCGATTGAGGCGACGGAGTTGGCGTCGGAAGCGATCCACGGGGAGTAACAATCAATGCAAGTTGAAGTTTTCAAGCCCAATCCCGGTTGGCTGACCGAGGAATGCGCGCGAACGCACAAGCATTGGTCGCAGATTGAAGCCGCGATTCTTGGCAGGGACTTCGAGGGCGAGATTGCGGCACTGCGCGAGAAGTTGCGGGAGCTTCGGGAGATTGTCCAGTTGTGGCGCAATCAACTTGTCGAGCAACTACCCGAAGGATTTGAGGACGCGCCGACAAATCCGCGATACGTGGCCGCGAAGCTCACGCTGATTGGGCGGCTCGACAACGCTTTGAGAAGTTGAACATGACCACCAAACCACCCAAATACGACTTGCCCGTGGGCACGCGGTTCCTGGACTCGAAAGGCGACGTGTGGGAAGTCATCGAATTGCTACGGCATTGGAGTACGTCGAACAATTTGTTAGCCAAACATACGGATGGTGGCACCGATCTGTTCACGCGAGCCACCGGCAAACAAGTCGGCTTCGATAACTACATCGTCAGCACCGACCCCGCCACTATCGACAAGCACCTCGCGGACGCCGAAGCGGCGCGGCTCGCCAAAGAGCAGCAAGAGGCCGCCGAACGCGAAGCCGAAGAGCTGGCGCAAGCTGAGCACGAGGCCACGCCGCTGCATCAGTTGGCGGAACGGATTGCCAACGTCAGGGGCGTCCATTGGGACTACTGCCAAGGCTGGGAACTGCTGGGCATGGACCTGTTGTTGGCGATCGAGAAGCGGCTGGTGGGGTTGGGGAAATTGAAATGAAACGGACCAAACGCATTGAAGTAATGATCGGCTCGCGAACTAACGAGCGTCGCATTATGGACGTTCCCATTGTCGCTCGCTACGTGATCGAGGCCCGCGGCTTTGCGACGGCGGAGAAGAAAGCGATCAAGTTGGCGGCAGAGGATGGCATTGTGAACCCGGTCATTCGCGGCGCAATTCGACTGGACCTGAAAGTACCGGAGCACATCTCGACGGATTTGTTCTACGGGGCGCTGGGAGTGGATTCGGGGGAGGTTTGAGGCGTTTTGGACAGCCCTGGCGCCGTAGCCGGGGCGATGGATCGGACACGAAGGGATCGTGGCGAAGGGAGTGGTCGACGATGAAGATCAAGATAGACCCGGAATTCTCGGCCCTCATTCCATCCGTACCAAACGAAGATTCTGGCGAGCTTGAATCGCAGATTCTCTCCGACGGCGCAATCTTTGAACCGCTCGTTGTTTGGGCCAATCACCACAACACGCTTCTGGACGGGCATCGTCGCTATGCCATCAAGGCGCGGCATCCAGAATTGAAAATGCCCGCGCCTGTGAAGATAACATTTGAGGATCGGCAGTCCGCTCACAATTGGATCATCGACCATCAATTGAGCAAGCGGAATGTAACGGAGGAGCAGCGGCGTTACTTGATTGGGAAGAAGTACCGCGAAGCACCGAAAAAGCCAATCGGCGGGAAGCATTCTGCAACCGTTGCAGAATGCTCGACTGCCGCAAAAATCGCGGAAAAAGAGGGTATTTCGGAAAGGACAGTTCACAACAATACAGCGTTCGCGAAAGCAGTTGACGCCGCCGCTGAAGCAGCCGGCGAGGAAATCAAGATCGCGGTTTTGTCTGGAGAAGTGAAGGCGACAGCTAAAGACCTAGCAGCCCTCGCCAGTCTCCCGGCAAAGAAACGAAAGGCCGCCGCAAAAAAAATCACAAGCGGAGCCGCTAAGAGCGTCGGCAAGGCCATTAAGGAATCCATCGCCAAAGCGGACCTGGACGAAGAAAACGAACCGGAGGATGAGCCTTCCACGGTCTCGAAGATGGAGGCCGACAACAAGCTGATCGAGTCGTTCTGCCGGTCTCTGACGAAGTTCTTTGAGGACAACGTACCCCATACGCACTGGACCAGCGCGGACGGCCGGATTGGTTCATCGCTGGCATCGGTCAAGGCCGGCTGCGCAACCCTTCGTTCGGCGCGTTCGGTTCTCTGTCCGGCTTGCGAGGATGGGGTCAACAGCAAGGGCGATGCCTGCGCGTACTGTAGCGAACTCGGCTACCTGCCCAAGTACAAGGCCGATCAGGTCGCGGGGGTAAAGACATGATGGGACTCTTCGGCGCGGAAGCCATCGCCAGCGGGATCGTTCCGCGAGACTATCAGGTCGAGGACGTAAATAAGTCCTTTGACCTATGGGACTCCGGGACCATCGGGACGCTCACACGAGCTTTTACGGGGGCCGGCAAAACGATTATGACCTGCTTGAAGTTCAAGCGTTGGCTGGAACGCGGGCCGAATTATCGGTGCATGGTTCTGAGTTACGAACAAGAGTTGGTCCGCCAGTTCGCGCAGGAAGTAGAGGACGTTCTGGGGTCGGACTTCACGCTTGAGATCGAAATGGCGTCTCAGGAAATCAAGCCCGGCTTCATTCCGCAGATCGTGATTGCCAGTCGGCAAAGCCTGATGACGCACGAACTCGCCACGGAAGAACAGCGGGAAGAGCTTCGCAAGTTCGGGTTGAATGAAATCGGGCTGCTGACCAAGGCCGCGGCCCGGCGCGTGATTGCTGCCCTGCAAGCGGAAGGAGATTTACAAGAAATCGCAGACGGCATCGCGGAGCACAATTCAGACTACCGCTGCGACCACAAGATGAAGCGGGTCTCGCGGCTGTACAAATTCGACTGGCGGGACAACTGGCTGCTGGCCTGCGACGAGGCGCATAAATTCAGTATGGGGATGAAGTCGGTCGGGCACATCGTTGAATGGTTTGAGCAGAATCCGCAATCCAGACGATCCGGTGTGACCGCTACCCCGAAGCGGCGCGACAATGTAAACATCGGCTACAAACTCTTTCCTGGAATCTCTCTCGATTACCCTTTCACCCGCGCGGTCAAAGCCGGCTATGCCGTACCGTATCTCCAGCGATTCGTACAAGTCGAGTCGCTGGACTTCCGCCGATTGAAAGATGAATGCGGGACCGATCAAAGCAAGTGGGACAGGGAGGTTGCCTGCGCCATCGAGGGTCAGTTGGCCAAGTTGTGCGAGCCGATGCTCGACATGGTTGGCGACCGCAAGACGCTGGTATTCTCTCCGTCGGTGGCGATGGCGCAGAACGTCGCGGATTACATCAACGCCCGCAGTGAGGTTGAATGCCCATCATGCGCGAGCAAGCGATGGTATCCAACCCTTCTGGTTGGCGACGGGGCCAAGTGCAAAGAGTGCGGCGACTTCCTCAAGAAAGAGAACGTCACGAAATTAGGAATACAAGCCCATTGCCTGCACGGGGAGATCCCGGAGCAGTCCAGGCGATTTGTCTACCGCGACCACAAGGGCGACAAGTTCCAATTCCTTTCAGTATGTGGCCTATGTCGCGAGGGCTACAACGATCCTGATATCGCTTGCGTGACGATCTTCCGGCCCGTCAGTAAAGCAGCCTCATCTCTGGCCGAGCAAATGAAGGGGCGCGGCAGCCGGCCGCTGCGCAACTGCATCAATGGACTCGACACCCCGGAAGAGAGATTGGCGGCGATCGCCAAGAGTGAAAAGGCCAACTGCCTGATCATCGATCTGGTGGGCGTGACTGGCCTGGCAGACTGCGCATCAACGGTGCAAATCTATGCCGATGGCTTGCCGGATGAAATCGTCGCCCGCGCAGAACAGATTGCCTTGACTGGCGGAGTTGACGATCCAGAGGCGGCTATCGAGCAAGCCAAGCGAGAGGACGCAGAAGAGAAAGAACGGCTGAGGCTGGCGAGAGAGGCGGAGCGTCAAAAGAGAATCGAGGAAGCCGAGAGGCGGGCGAAACTTGACGCCGATGTGAAGTATTCCACGCACGAAGTAGGGACCGCGAATTATGAACAGCGCGACCCGTCGATGGCGACCGAAGGGCAAATCAAGTTCTTGCACATGCTGGGGATGGACTTCACCGGCTGGGAACCAACCAAGCGCCAGGCCGGACGAATGATCGGCCAGTTGAAAGAAGAGGGGCTGAGCCGGGAAGAGGTTGCCCACACAAACCGCATTCCAGGGGAGTGTTGGAAGAAATCCGGGCCGACCCCTAATCAACTTCGGGCGCTATGTCGATCGGGCGTCGATGCTCGCGACATGACGCCTATCGAGGTCAAGAACGCTTTTGATTTGGTGAAGCAAGGCAAGCCAGTCCCGCAGCCGTTCCGCGAAGTGGCCAAAGCGCTGTTGTCGGATATCGGCAAGGCGGAAACCAATGATGCTCTGGACGTGCTGGTGAACGCGGTCAAAGCCAGTCGCCAGGCAGGATACCTCAACAACGAAGAGTATGTCGAGATTTGCGCAAAGGGCCGCGAGAAGCGAAAGAACATCTTTTGAAAAAGTACCCCTCATCCTCCGCCCTGGAAACCCGCCGGCTGTGGTCGCAACAGTTCGGCGAGTGCTGGAAGACATGAAACGAAGTGCCCTTGTCCGCCGCCGCCCGACATATCCCAGCGCCGATGCGCTCAGGGAACGCGCGGAGTGGGGAGCGGCTTTCGACCGCTGCCACGTCTGCCGCGAGAAACGGACTCTCGACATTCACGAGATTGCGAGGAGGTCAAAGTCTAGCGAGTGGTGCTGTAAGGAAAACTTTCTGGTGACGTGTCGGCAGTGCCACGACTCTATTCTGTCTTGGCTGCCAGCCGTGGTGCAGTGTGCAATAAAGTTCATCGAAGATCGCGAGCTATTCGACTTGAACACGATCAACAAATTGAGGCACAGGGAGCAAGGCGCCATTTCGTGGGGAGAAGTCCATGCCTGGGTGCAATTGCTTAACTCCGTAAGAGGCAACTAATGAAGCGCATCGATCACACTGGAAAAACATTCGGGCGGCTTACGGTAGTTCGATACGCCGAAACGAGAAAAAGCAAGGCGTGGTGGATCTGTCGTTGCTCCTGCGGGACTGTAGGAGAATTTCGTGGAGAGGACATGGTTTCTGGCCAGCAGAAGAGCTGCGGATGCCTAAGAAACGAAATTTCTGGCGGGCGCACCAGAACGCATGGGCGTTCTAAGTCTCCTGAATACCATGTCTGGGTTGGCATGATTGCGCGATGTGAGAAAAAGAACATCAAGGGATACGATCGATACGGCGGCCGCGGCATCAGTGTTTGCGACCGCTGGCGGCACTCGTTTGCCAACTTCCTTGCTGACATGGGCAATCGCCCATCAGAACGACACTCAATCGAGAGGGTAAATAACGACGGCAATTACGAGCCTGGAAATTGCAGGTGGGCGACCACGGCTGAGCAGTCAAACAACACTCGCCGAACGATAAGGATTGTTATTGGCGGACGAGAGCAAAGCCTAAAGTCGTGGTGCAAAGAACTCGGGAAGTCGTATAGCAGCACGCAAAAGAGGATTTATGCCGGGGTGGACCCGTCGATGGCATTGCTGATGGATGCACCGCCGCGCCCAACAAAGGCGGCGGCGCCGTGCTCGTCATGTGGAATCCCAACTAAACCTACCAGGAAAGGGCTTTGCAATCGCTGTTACAAGCGAAGTCGAGCCAAGCAGGTGGAGGCCAATTCCTAAGTGGATTCCGGCCTTCCGTGCGCCGGATTATAGCCGCTCTGTTGGCGGTAACGCGGATAGCGCTGTGCCAGGCGTGGACGGAAGCTGCCCTACCCGGTGGGCGAACTCCGCGGCGGATACGTTTCGACGATCCGCTGAAATCACCACAAAGAGCGTTTTGCACACCTGCTACTGGAGACGTATTTGCTAGTGGTGGTGCGCGCCTGAGTTTCCGTTGGTTGGTGAAGAATGGAAGCAACGAAGCCAAACCCAACACCAACCTTTGCCGACCCGGAAGCCCAAGCAGCCTGGGAGAAGATCGAACTCAAACGGCTCAAGTTCTTTCAGGCGATTGAGCAACAGCGGCGGCATCGGAAACTGCTGGAGAAACGAACGCCTTGTGACACGGACATGGAGCGGGAGTTACTGGCGAACCTGCTGGTGTTCTGGGAGTCAAAGGATATCGACGCTGCTTGGAAACTGACGCGGAGAGACTTCTTTCTGGAGGAGCATGCGATGCTGTTTGCGGCACTGATCGAAGCCAAGGAAAAAGCGATACCAGCGCACGTACCAGCGGCGTTCCGGGACTGGCTCAAGGAATCCGGCTGGTGGAAGAAGATCGCATCGGCCGGCGGATTCGAGAGCGGGCGCGACGCAATCGACTGGCTGGAAGGAATCCTCAGGCCGTGCGCATGCGTCAGTACGCACATGGGATACTACGCCGGCTGCCTGAGAAAGCACCGGCTGTTGCGGGCTTGGCGTTCCGTGGCTGATGAGATTGCGGAAACGAGTTGCAAACCGGAAGCCACGGAAGAAACGCTCTTGACGCTCGCGACGAAGCGCATCGAGCAACTGCGAAAGATAGAACCCTTGAGGATCAAATGACCCAAACCCTACCCGCCCTGACCCCGCCCAACACCACCCCGCCCGTAGCGACGGCGGCGCCTTCACCCGACGGCTTGGAGGCGCAGGAGATTGAGCGGCTACGTGACGTGCTGCAAAGCGTGATTTGCGATCCCGGATGTGTTGGTCTGAGCGACTATACGAAGAAGGCAATTCAGTCTGTTCGCGGCAAACCGATTGACCCAAATAAGTACGTGCTGGTGGAGCGTACATCGCTTGAAGCCGTCGAAAAAGAAAACAAGCGGCTGACCCTGAAGTGTCGGAACTCACTCGCCAACAATCTCTGCCCGGACCATCGCGACAAGCAGGCCGGAAAGCCGTGCCTAGCTTGCGAAATCGAGAGGCTGCGAAAGGATATTCAGTTCGAAATGGACAACTCCGGCAATGCCGGCAACACGCTGGCGAACATCGCAGACACCTGCCGCTCGCGTGGTGTTGGTCCAATCGTCGATGGTCGCATGATGCCGCTTGACGAGCGGGTGATTCTCGCGTTGCAGGCCGCAGAATCCCGCATCGCCGCTCTGGAACAAGCCCGCGAGTTGTCGGGGCTGCTGAAAGAGAAGGGAATCCAATGACTGAACCGATCATCACCGAACTAACCGCATTCGATGCGCGCGGCGTCTACGTGGGCCGCGCCTACATCGGATTACACGGCCTGTGGTGCGTGGACATGGTTCAAACCAAAGGCTTGCATATCGACTGCGGCTCGCAGCAAGAGGCGGAATCGTTTCTCCGCGAGCACGGTGCGACGACCATAAAAGAAAGCGACGGCAGGAAATGACCGAACCAGCCAAGCGCCTGCGCATCGCGCTCGATTACGACGGCACATACACAGCCGATTCCGAGCTATGGGACGCCTTCATCGCGCTGGCCCGCGCTCGAGGGCATCTTGTCTTGTGCGTCTCCTGCCGGCGACCGACCGCAGAGAACTACGAAGAATGCAAGGTGCCGGTGCCGATTCACTTCACCAGCCTGGCCGCGAAGGACTGGCATATGAAGCAGCGCGGCTTGCCGATTGACATTTGGATTGACGATGAACCGCGTGCGATTACGGAGGGACGATAGATGTTCGACTGTGAAACCGGGGAGGCGATAACCGAATGAAAAACCAAAAGATCACGTCTGCTGCTGGAGCGCTTCGATCCGTGGCGTTCGATCTACAGAGCGCAGAAACACGCCGGCACATGAGCGACGACGAGGAGAACGAGTGCGACCGAATCACGGATGACCTGTACGCGCTGGCGGAAGATTTGGACGAACTGGCCGAGGGCGAGGATGACGACGAGGATGACGAAGAATAGCCGTGTCCCCATCACTGAACGTCAACGGCGCATCAGCGAAGGATTGAGGTTGGCATGGAAACGAAGGAAGAAAGAGGCCGCGTCCAAGTCATCGAACTCTGGCCGATCGTCGCGGAGTGCGTAGTGTGCGGCGACGATTCGCACGCGAGCGGGATTCCGATGTACGAAGATTTGATCTTGCCGAATGACTGGCAGGGAGAGTGGGGCGGACAGCCGGCTTGCGACCGATGCCGGGAGCGACAGGGCGAGTTGAGCGAACCAATGGCGATGCACGAATTCAGAAAGCGACAACAACTTGAGGGTTAATCCAATGTTCGACCCAAGCTGGAAATCAGCGATGCAGACAGTGGGCTGTGGCACTTGCGACGGCTGCAAGTTTTGGAGTGAGCGATGCGCCGCGCAGATTGGCGGGCAGGAAATGCAGGCGTTGTGCCTTAACCCGGAGTCGCATCGTTATAGCAAGATGGTGAGCGGCGGTTGCGATAAGCACACGGCTGGGAGGTCGATTGACGACCCGTCGCCAACTGCGTCGGAAATATCGGCCACGATTTGGGATATTCAAGATGAGTTGGATGAGGCGACGGAACGCAGCGCAGAAATCGAGAACGACGCGCAGCCTGAACGTGGAGACTTTGAATGAAACGACTTCTCTTTGGCTACGGCCCGATAACCCGGCGACTTGTCTTTGAAGGCTGGCACTGGCAATTTGAATTCAAGCTTGCCGACTGCTGGGTTGGCGCATTCTGGAAAACGAGTGGGCATTGCGTGGATATGTGGATTTGCTTCCTGCCCTGCGTCCCGTTGCATATCAGTTGGTGGTATCACGACCCGGAGCAATGATGCGGTACTCAAACAAACACGAGCGCCCGAGCGATGCCATGATTCGGAAGGTAATTCGCAAGGCCCGCAAGCTGCTCAAGGCAGAACCGAACGATCTGTCTGCCGCGCGGCGAGGAAATGTTCAAGTTTCACGGCTACAGCGGCCCATGTCCTAAGATTGCGGACGTGCGCCGCCTAGAAATGCCGCAGGCGTTGCGTGAGTTGGCGAACAAGATGGAAGCAAAAATGGCGGAGGCGAATTGATGACTAGCACAACCCACATCGCCGGCCCACGCATCGAAGCCTGTGGCCGAATCATCCAGCGTTGCAGCCTTTGCGGCGAGAAGCTATGCGACAGCAAGAACGTGGCCATGCCGCTTGAGAAGTGCACAGCGTGCGACGGGACTGGCGGCTATCAACCGGCCTACGTTTCCGGCGGCGAGATTGTTGGGCCGGATGTTTGCCCCGATTGCGGCGGAACCGGCGACAAGCCGCCAGTGTTTGCAACCTGGGAAGTCGGCCGGTTGGTGCGCGTGACGCCGGGCCAGCCGACCAGCTTCATTCTGTTGGACGATACGTGCAAGTTGCCAGACGATTCCTGCATTGACCTTGTGGAGTAAACGCAATGAACGAACCCTACACACGCACGCTCGTTATGTGCCCGCACTGCGGCGAGCTATTCAGCGCCCGCAACCAGTTGATCCCGACGCACGATTACCCAAAGCCATGCCGGAGCGTTTGCCCCGGCTCTGGCCAAGTGCCGCGTAACCCAGAGAGCGACAATCGACCGCTCTGGAAGGATGAAAAACATGAGTAGCCATCACGACTGGGGAATCGAGCAAGAGGCATGGTGCGGCGGAACGCCGGACGACGATTTGTGCAGTGTGTGCAATTGTCCAATTGGATTAGGTTCGTGTGATGGTTGCTGCGCCGTGGCCGCATCGTGCGAGCCGCAAGAAGATGAGCCGATTTGCCCGCACTGCGGAAAGCCGATTTATGACTTTAGCGACCTTGGGTGCTCACGCTGCGATGCACGGCACCCAGCCTTTGGAATCGAGCCATGACCTTCCGTGAATGGTGCAAATCCAACGGCTGCACGGCCGCCGAGAAGCAAGAGCTAATGTGGTATCTCGCGTTCCTGCGGCTCAAGAACACAATCAGGATGCTTTGCCAATGAGAGACGAAACAATGCGTTCCAAATTCGACATCAGCCCGGAGCAATACCACGCCGGCTTGGACAAGCTCTGGGAAGCGCTGGGCGTGACCGGCGTGCAAGAGCAGGACGTGTTCACGCTGGCGGCTGCGGAGATCAAACAGTTGCGGCTGCTGAACGAAGATAAGTTCCGGCACTTGCAGGGGTACTGTAAGGCGGCTTCGGAGGACAAGGGACGCATAAAGCAACTTGAGGAACAGAACAAGCGAATCAATGAGGCGTGCGACATCTTCGAGAAGAACAGCGCCGACGTTACGGCCGTCTGGGAGGAGAACCGCACGCTAAAAGCCCGCATCGCCGCGCTTGAATCCGAACTCGACCCGCCCGTGTGCCGGCTGCAATTCCCGGACGGCACGGTGCCGGGGAACGCACGCGAAGCGGCTGAAGGCTGGAAGCGCTGGTATGACGAAGAGTGGCGTACCGTCAAGAGCATTGCCACCATGCTGGGATGGATGAACAAGCCGCCGCGTGACAGCCTGGAAATGAGCATATCGGCACTGAAGAAAGACGCGGAAAGGCTACGCGATGACTACTAAGGCCAACAAGTTCCGGCTCAGCACGATTCGCCGCAAGGCAGAACTAGAGGCGCAGTGCTTTGCGGACCCCGAACTATTCAAGCCGTGGGACCAAATGACGGCGGCTGCGAAAAGCGAATTCGATAAGAACGGGCCGATTCCATGCGAGGGCGGCGGCGTTCCAGGCGAGTGGTGCAATGGATGTCGGTTCGGCTGCTTGATAACCCTGGAGGACGACGCATGAGAATCGCCCCACCCGAAATGTCCGACAAAGAGCGAATCCTGCTGACCATCATTCGCGAGCTTCAGACGATGCTTGTGTTGGCTCGCGGCGCGTATCAACTGGACTTCCACGACCGCTCCGCTGGCCGGGAGTACGTCCATTTTGAGCACCGCGAGTATGACAAGATCAAACCCGGCGACTTGGTAATTTGCCAGACGAGCGGGATTCACGATTTCACCGTTGGCTTTGTGGTGGACAAGTTCGATCCCGACTGGCACGGGCTACTGCTCCGCGAGATTGGCACGGAGCGAACTTGCCGCATGAGCAACGAGCGCTACTACTGCATCGTCGGCCTGAGCGAACACGACCTCTGGGAAGGCGGCAAGCATCAATTTGACTTGAAGGTCAAAAAAGCGTTCTGGAAAACCAACGAGGACTGGTACAGGTTCGGCGGACTGCGGTTCAACGATGATGGCACGGCCACAATGACTGTGCGCGAGAAGTTCGGCGGCTGTTGCACTAACGGGGACGAGAGCGTCCCGTTTGAAGTAACGATGCCCTGGAACAAGCGAACCAGCGTCAAGAAGATCGTGGAAGCACTGATTGCCGGCGGCGTTGGAACGCGGAAGTTTGAGCGCCGCCGCCCCACCGGCAAGCCAGCCGGTTCGCTGATTGCTATGGAGGCAACATGACCGACGCCGAAATTACAGCTCGCGTAGAGGCCCGCAAGAGCGCCGCGCCGGTGCTGGAACTGGCACTCGACGAAGCCGGCAAGCTGAAAACCGACGATGCGATACATGAGTTTTGGAAAGCGATCCGGGACCACGCCTTGGAACGCGCACCATTGCCCATCGTCGCGCCGAAGGAAAAGAAACCCGTCGTGAACTTTCAGCAAGACGGTCAGTTGTTCACGTTCATATGCCCCGAGTGCCTGGAAGAAATCGAGATTGCCGGCGGCACGTTCGGCGACGCATGGGAGGCGGCAAAGGCGCGCGGCTGGCGATGCTTCCAGGATGACGATGAGGAGTGGCAGCGACGATGCCCGGATTGCAGGGGGATTTAACGGAGATTCACCATGAACAAGATTCAAATGCCTTGGCCGTTCGCGTGCGAGGCGGACCCATCAGTGCCGATGACGCTCAACGCGCCGTCGGAGGAAGGGCGCCAGCTTGGCGAGCATCTCGCGCGGTTCTACGTGACCGAGAAGTGCGCGACCGGAGCGGCTGACGAGCGCTGCCGCGACTGCGCATTCCGTCTCGGCTCGATTCCGAACGGCTGCCTGCAAACCGTGGGCGATGCGATCAAGTGCCTGATGGAAGGCGAGGAATTCGCTTGCCATCACGGCGACCGGATTTGCGCGGGCTATGCGTTACTGGCGAGGGATGGCAAATGACCATCATCATCTTCATCGCCGTGGGCATCGTCGGGGAAGTGTGGCACTTATGGGAGGCACGGAAATGATTAAGTCGCCGCATTCCAACATCGTCCACGCGGGCGGCATCGGGCTAGCGCTTTGCCGCCAGTACATTTACCACCCACAACTCGTCACTGAATATCAATGGCAGAACCGGAATCGGTGGGCGTGGAACCGCACGGAAAAGCGATTGCGGTTGTGTAAGAAGTGCTATCCGAAGGGAAGGCGAGCATGAACATCACGGAGGGCGAACTCCGCCGCATGGGCTTCCGGGTACACGGCAACACAGCCGTTAAGGTCCAGAAGCGCGCAGCCAGCGAAGCCAAAACCGTCAAGGCATTCCTAACTATGAGCATTCGCAGCGAGGCAAACGCCAACGGAAAGCTCCGCGACAGTCTGCGCCGCAAGGCGGAACAGAAAGCCGCCGTGGTCGAGGCACTAGGTGAGCAGATTGTCGGCAGGGGAATTCCGCGAAGCGTGACGTTCATTCTGCTGACGCAGTTGCCTCAAGACAGCGACAACCTTGCACGGACATTCAAGGCGATTCGTGACCAGATTGCGGAGTTGGCGAAGTTCAACGACGCGGCTGACGTGTGGCGATATGAGCAGCGCAAGCCGTTTTGGTACGAGCCGCGCGGCTGCTGGGTTTGTATCAAGTTCAAGGAGCAACCATGCCCACCGACCTGAAAGCCCTACTCCTCGATCCCGCCTACCGCGAGCGGCTGCTGGCGATTGAAGCAGCGGCGAGTCCCGCGCCGTGGAAGTACACCCCGCCGTTGCTTAACGCCGTGCTGTTCACGACGGATGGCGCTTGCGGCGACCGCGACGATGCGGATGATCGCTTGAGTGCCGAAGCCCGCAACCATTTTCGCGCCGCGCTGGACCTCATCGGCGAGTTGGCGGCAGACCTGAAAGCGCCGAAGAAATGCGATTGCGGCAGAAGCCTTTTTTGCGACGTTTGTGACGACGAATAGGAGCGAACATGACGGAAGTCGTCACGCACTACCTCTACACCGACGGCTGCGGGATTGGCGGTCCCGTCGTCCGTCGCATTGCTGGCTGGGCCTTCGTGTTGACTGAGCGAGACACGACAAAACTTTACAGCGTCGGCGACAGGTTATGCAGCAGTTCCGGCATCGTCGGCGAGTGGCACACCGCGATGGCTGGCGAATTGACGGCCATCCACGAAGGTTTACGGAGAGCGAGGCAGGCGATCGACATTCGTGTGGCGACTGTGGTTCTGCGGACGGATTATTTACAGGCTGGAAATGCCGTTCGCGGCAACTGGAAATATCCCGGCTACCGCACGCTGGCCGCCGCGATCCGCAACGCCGCCGCCAACCTGGACCTGACCATTGAGATACTTCCCAGCCGCGGCAAGCACGGACACTGGCCGCACTCGCTTTGCCATTCGCTGGCGAGCAAGGCGGCTAAGGCGGGATTGGCTGAACTAAGCAAGGGCGTCACTGCCTGGAGTAGCGACTTATGACCCCACCTCTCGACATCGACGGCAAGCCGGTGGAATGCGGCGTGTTCTATTGGGCGCTTGCCCCGGACGGCGAAGTGCTTGCTGGTGACTTCATCTCAACAGCCCGCGACGGATTGCTATTGTGCAGTGGCAGCGATTGCTATGCCGACCTCGCCGGCTGGCAGTTCCAGCGGGCCGTTGAGCCGACGTGGCCGGAAAGGGGTGCGTGATGTTCGACTGGCTCAAGAGGCTATGCGGCTTTCATGTATGCGAGTGGACCGAATGGGAAACAATGGACCTGCCGATATGGGCTGTGACTATCGGCGGTGAACCTTTCCCGGTGAGCCAGAAACAAATCGGCGTGCGATACGTTGACGTGCGGTTCTGTGCGTGCGGCAAATATGAAGTCAAGAAAGCGAGCCAACCATGACCGACCCCACCCCGACCATCCCCCCGACGAGCGTGCGATGCTGGCATTGCACTGCCCATCCGGCCTACAAGCAAACCTGCTGGGCTATCCCACCGAACAGTGACGGCGTATTTATCGATGCGCCGGCACAAAGAATCACGCGCGTAACGTGGGAAAGCGTTTCATCTGGCGGGCTGTTGGAAATTACCCCCGCCGAAGCCCACACACTGCTTGCCACCTACCCCGCAGGCCAGGCGGAACTGCTGCGGATTTGCCGGGAGCATCCGGCGGTTGAGTGTGGCGTCGATTGGGGGAGTGCGAGCGGATCGTTCACCGTCGCTCCCCAGCGAGCCGCGCCCAAGTCCGCAGCGGTGGTGCAAGATTGCGTGCCATCGGACACGCCAATGGAAAACATCCCGAAAATACTGCGGCAGCAGGCGGAAGTGCGGCAGGCGGCCAAGGCGTTAGGCGAATGGGGCCAGCCGCCGGGATTGCCGCCGGAGCCGCAGGACAATCCGTTTCACCAAGAGACAGACTCATGCGTGGAGGCGGCGAACCTCAAGCCTTTGCCGCGCTATCAGATTTGGTATAGGTGGGGATTTCATTGGGCGAACGACAGCATGGAAGAGGTTACTAAGATCGTCGAGGAGATGAAAAAGTACCCGACCGACTTTCCCGGCATCGTTGTCACCGAATCTCTGTACCAGTCGATCCGTCCGTTTCGCCGGGAGTCTGCCGGCGACGAACCGGAATACATCGATGCCCACGCGGCGGGCGAGTCCCTGGGAGTGTCAACCCCCAGCACGTCGAAAGACGGCTCGCCTGCTGCTCAATTCCTGGCACGCCACACGGACATCCTGGAGGCCACACCCGGCAAGTGCGGCGGAAAGCTGCTCCTGAAGGGCACGCGGTTTTCCGTCGCGCAGCTAATTGCGGAGATAGCTGACGACGATGCCGCGCTGGACACGGTGTGCGGCCAATACGACCTGCATTTCGAGCAGTGCCGTAATGCCTTACACGCCGTCGCCGCTGCGCTTGGCGAGCCGTGGCCGTCGATAGCCGAACGCTGGGAGGCAGCACCCCCGCCATGCCCGCTGCCCTGGACCCTGCGCGACGACTCGCCGGGCATCGCTTCGATCCTGGCGGCAGACGGGCGTGTGGTGCTGACCGGCCTGCCGCGTGCGCAGGCGTGGAGGGTTTTGGACGCGGTTAATGAAAAACCAAAGGAGCCGAAATGAGCGACTGGCTTTATGACAAAGTAAACCGCGTGCCGCCAATTACCGACGAGCAAATAGCCGAGATGCGGCACATTGAGCCGGTGCTGAAGTTGCCCGACTCTTGCATGTATCGACGCATCGCTGGCTGCCAGTCGCTGCACCCGCGCGACGTGTCGTTTCTGTGGAACGCGAATCCGACCGGCGACGAGTTCACGTTTGAACCGCTAAACATCACCGAGATCATCACGCAGCATCACTCATCAGTGTTCTTTAAGCCATCGCTGGCCGAGGTCTACGCTTGGATGCGAGTCTACATGCCGGATTACTGGGGGCTGTTCCGGTTCTTCTGTATGGGCGAAGTTCGCCGGATCGGAGCATCATCCGACTTCATGTGCCAGTGCGACGTGATGGGCGGAGAGATGCTTGTCAGGGGCAAGGAATTTATTTTTCCAAGTGGGCACGTCGGACACGAACTTGTGAAAGCGAGCACTACATGACCACCGAACACGTCCCGCCGCTGACGAGCGACGAGATTGATAGCTTGTCTGAGATTCCGCTACGTGAGGTTCCCAGCGAGACATGGCAGCGAGTCTGGCGAGCACTCCGCGACCATGCCCGGCTCACGCAAGAGTTGTCGGTACGAGCCAGCGACATTACCCGATCCCAAGCCAATGAGCTACAGGACGTGCTGCGAACATTGGCCCCGTCCGGCGTAGCACTTATCACGTCCGCCCGGCAACTGGTGGAGTTGTACGAGAAGCAGCAGACGACACTGGCCGAACGAGACGCGGAGATAGAGCGGCTGAAACAGGATGAGGCGGTGTGTCATTGCGGGCTACGAATATCTGAGCACACCCAAATGGACAATCATTCTCCAGTGGAAATGAAACTACCATGCCCAAACGAAGGGCGAGCCGAAGCCGCTGAGGCTGAAATCGAGCGGCTAGCAAAATGCAACACGCCGTTCACCGACGACATCGAGGAGCGAGTGGTTGTCACGCAGCACCGCGACGGCTACTGGATGTGGGAGCCAATCGACGGTGGCATGAGCACTGGGC
>Ga0208685_1000017_pt1 | contig 91980 bp, 145 predicted proteins | sample EasRivMeERMLT890_FD_187533 | JGI IMG/M metagenome (GOLD analysis project Ga0208685, IMG submission 187533) | Soil microbial communities from meander-bound floodplain in the East River, Colorado, USA - East River MetaG ERMLT890 (SPAdes) (version 2) | ecosystem: Environmental > Terrestrial > Soil...
CCTGCAACATGCCTTCCAGAACCAAGATCATCTCGTCCCGAGAACCGGCGGTTGGAGTGACCGGCTTGGCCGTCCACGAGTGCGGGCCTTCGTCGTCGTAGTAAACCTCGTGCATGGTGAAGACCCTCTCTTCGTCTTCCTCGTGCTCGATGATCCGGTAGTTCCAGTGCGTGATTGGTCGGAAGGTCATTATCCCCGTCCCTTCTGTTCCAATGGGATGAAGCTCATGTGGATTCCGTTGGCCTCAAAGACCGCTTCGATGTGAGACAGCATGTCGGTCGCAGCTTGAACGGTGTCACCGTTGTAACCGCCCAAGCCAATCCCGGCCATCCCGTCGTCACCGTAGATGAGCACAATCACGCGGTCGTCGTCCTTGAATTCGGAGTGGCCCCTCGCGCCTTCCAGACCCGCATCGGTGATGCGAGTCAGACGGTCACGAGGATTGTGATGCTGAGTCGGTTTCAAAAAGGAACTCCAATAGTTCTAGGTCAGTGAGGTCGATGTAATCGTGCCCTTTGCAGATTGTACGGCTGTGTGAGCCGCCGTCCTCAGTGGTCGTCCAGCAAGCGGGGGTGGGTGTCTCGGTCATGTCTGTCTCCTATGTCTGTGTCTGTGTCTGTGTCTGGATTACGTGGCCCAACAATGGGCACTGGCTTCCCCCTCACCCGAAATCGGGAGAGATGGAATTCGTCACACTCTGTGCATTTGTAGATTTTCAAAAGCCAACCGTGTCGATTTTGGTTTCTCACTCGGGCACGTTCGGCCATCGCCATTGTGGGGTAGTGATTTTTCCACCGGCACTTCTGGCTGCGGGTCTCGGTTTTCATGGCTTGACCCACGGCTTCGATAGTGGCTCGTCCTCAAACAAGCTCATCCAGAACCACATCACTCGCTGGAAGAGTCTGTCCCACCAAGGCGAGCGCTTGTAGTCGGCGTAAAGGATGGCTTGGTTCTCGTCGGTCACGATGTCTCTCGATTGAGTCGTTCCGCCATCGCCCGAAGATCGTCCTGAATCTCGGTGCCGTCCATCCAATTGAGTAGCTCTCGGGCCTCGGAGGGTTTCATTGGCTCACCATCGACATTCACTTGGACGCACACTTCCGAGACCGGCCCATCGGCTTCGGCAATCGGCTGAATCCACATTCTCGCGAACTTGGTGAGAGCATCAAGTGACCACGCGATCTGTTCTAAATGGTGAGCAGTGAACTCAACCGGCGCTCCTGTCATGGTGTCTCCTGTCTGTGTCATTTCCATTCTCCTGTAATCATCGCCATCAAGTCCTTGTCCCTGAGCACTTCCTGCGCTCGGGCTTCCTTCCCCGAGAGCTTGGCAAGCTGGCCTTCCTCGACGGTGTCCTCGACAATGTAATCGACGTATAAAACCGAATCGTGAATCTCAGAGCCGATTCGATGGACTCGATCCTCGGCCTGGGTGTGCACGGTGTAGCTCCATGAGCGAACCAGCCGAACCATCGTGCTTGCCGCTGTCAGAGTGATGCCCTCACCACCGGCTCGGGTGAGCAGAATGAATTGCACCTTGCCGTTTTGAAAAGCCTCCATCGCTTCGTCCCGGTCTTCGCCGGTGACATCGCCAGTGATGGCAGTGAACTCGATCTTGGCCTTCACCATCCGAGCGGCGACAAGGTCGAGTAGGACTTTTGAATCCGAGAAGACGACCACTTGCTGATCCTCATAATCGCCGTTGGCGATGTCTTCCATGAGAGCATCGACCTTCGGGGAGTTGTCGCCGTCCATGTGGAACACACCACCGGCATCGACGTGCCCGGCGGCGTTGGCGATCTGAATAAGACGCCCTGCCTTTTCCAAAACGGTGCCAACTGCGATGGTGTCAGTTCCATCGATGGTCTTGGTGAACATCGTTCTTTCAAAATCGTCGTACATCTTGCGGTGCGGTTTGGGGAGCGTGACCCATCGAGTCTCGTAGACCTTCTCGGGGAGGAAGGGGAGCACCGCTTCCTTGGTGACTCGACGGCAGCGAGTATCGAGATTGCGGAAGAACTCTTCCGACCGATGGGGATTGATCCCGAGAATCTCTCGCCCGCCCCACACGTTGTAGCTCACGTTGCAGTAGCGCTCGATGTAGCCGGTCTTCACCGGGTACTCGTCGGGAACGATCAGTCGCAGCACCGACCACAAGTCTTCCGGTGTGTCCTGAATCGGAGTGCCGGTGAGACCGATCACGTTCTTGACATCTCGGGCGAGATACCACAGCGCTCGGGTCTGCTTGGCCTTCGGGTTCTTGGCTCGGTGAACCTCGTCCACGATTATCGATTTGAAAGCGATCTTTTGCAGTGGCCCATCCACCTTCTCTTTGTCAGCGAGAGACACGGAGGGGAACGGAGCGTGACGGCTCCGCAAGCGGGCGGTGTCATAGCTGACGATGTAGAAGTCGGCAGTCTCGGCGAGAGCGGCATCGACTTGAGCCGGGGTTCCCTCAACGATCTGTACCGAGGCTGTGGGGAAGAACCCACGAATCTCGGAGCGCCATGTTCGGAGCATCGACTTCGGGGCCACGATGAGAACCGGGAAGATGGCTCGGGACTCTTCCAGTAGAGACAGCCCGGCGAGAGCAGTACGGGTCTTGCCGGTTCCGGTCTGATCGAAGAACAAGTATCGACCGGCGAGATTGATGAGATGCCCGCCCACAAGTTGATACGGGTATAAATCTGAGAAGCCTGGCTTGCCCACCGGGTACTGATCGGTGCCGTCGTCTTCCAACTCCAAGGCAGTGCGAAGCAGCGCCAGGGTCGCTTTGGCCGGAGCCACCTTGTAGCCCCAATCCGTGAGTTCCGGCCCAATCTCAAGCTCGGTTCCAAACTCGGCACGGAGGGCGAGAGCAGACGGCCAGGACAACGGCACCGACCACCACTTCTCTTCGTTGTGCCATTTGGCACCAGGCACAGCCTTCACCGACTCTTTGAATCGGTACGAAGTGGAAACCATAATCCGCCCTGGAAGGCTCTCGACTATCTCGGCAAAGGTGCTCATTGGGCTGAATTATACCTCTCTGTAAACCTTGTGCAAGTCCAACGCAAAGCGCCCCGGCGAACCGGGGCGCTCCAACTTATCGCAACTGAGACCTACTGGCCGTTGTTGTTGGTGGGGTCGATTGCGTCCAACTGCGCCAGCAATGCTTCGACCGTGGTGTGAATGAGGTTGGCCTTGCGGCCTTCCACCGTTCGCTTGTCAACTGACTTGGCGATGGAAGCATTGACATTACTGATTGTCCGAAGCCGGGTGTGGCTGTCCTTCATGCGATTCGCAATCCAAGGGGAGGAATCATTGACTGACCCGACCAGCTTGTAAATCCACTCACCGACCGTGCCCGGTGATTCACACACGAGGTTGTAGTCGAAATCCGCCAGGAAGCTCCTGAGCGGACGAATGGTCGCCTTCACGTCAGCTATCGACCAGCCCAAGTCAGCGGCGGCTTCACTGAGCACCCATGTCGGGTGTGCCATCGCATAGTCGAGCAAGTCCTCGACCCGATCATCTCTCTTCATCCACATGTCTCTGTCTGGCCTCCTGCCTCTACTCGGTGAGAGCGGCGAGTTCCGCGTCCCAATCCACTTCGGCGGTTCCGTTCACCGCCATCTCCATCAATCCGATCAGCCCCCGCACCTTGGCGAGAGTGTCGGAAAGGACAACCTGAGCGTCGCCGGTGAAGCTGACATCTCGGCTGAGAGCGAGAGCATCGAGCAGGCGCTTGTACGCCTTGTCCAAGAGGTCGTCAACCTCAAGAGCCAAACCACTGAGCATGGCCCGGCGTGCATCCTTGTCCCGCTCACTGGCCTTGGTCATGCCAGCGGTGAACTCGGCGGCTCGGGGGGTCTCTTCTGCGACGGTGCTCCCGGTCTTGACGGCCCGGCCCCGAGCAGAACGAACCGCGCTGTCTACCTCAGACGGCTTCGGCTCCCGTCCGAGATGGGCTTCCAGATCGGCGGCGGCGATGGCCTCATCTCGCTCATCGAGAGCCTTGGAGATGATTGGGGCGGCTTCCCGAGGGAGTAGCTCGGCAACCTTCTCGGCTCCGTGCTTCTCGACCATGCCCTTGAGCACGTTCTCGGCTCCGTCCTCTGACGCCCAACGGGTGCTCCCACGCTCGTCGGTCGGGGGGAACTTGATAGTGGGAAGCGTGACCTTGCTCCCCGGCTTGATGTCGGGCTGATCGGCGTAGTCCTGCCAGAACTTCCGATAGATGCCCACGGTCTGCTTGTTGGTGAGACCGGCAATCCCGAGTCGGGCGAACTCAGCAAGGCTCAACTTGGGTGGATTTCCACCTAAGTCGGTGCGACGGCCTCGTGCCTCTTCGGTGAAGGCGTAGACAATGGCGGCTCGCTCCCAACCCTTGGCAGTGAGCAGTGAATCGATCCCGTTCAAGGCGGCGGTCGCGGACTTGATGGATCGTGGTATCTGAACAATGACTGGCTCAGTCAACGTGACCTCCCTGGTCTGTGTCTAGGTGGCGAAAGTATACCGCCTGATTTTCATTCGATTGGTGATTCTACAAATTCGTCATCATGCGATTGGCGAGCAGGGCGTGTCGCAGAGCATCCCGAGCGTGCGGCCCGGTGACGGAATCGAAAAGGCCCAACTGATGGAGATGCTCGTTGGTATAGGCGTTCTTCGCGTCAGCCGCTTTCTGCAATCTCATGGGCACGCCCATTCGCCTTGATAGGAAGATGACAATGCCGATGGTGTAGAGAGCGTCGTACTGCCGGGTCTTTTTGGCGGTGCTCGGTGTGATGATGTATTGCTCGATGCCGATACCGTCCGCAGTGGCGATGAGAATTTCCAGCTTCTCGCCTACGTCAGTAAACGAGATTTGCTCCGAGTAGGCCACTGCACCATCGGCAAGCATCACCAGGCCGGTTGTCGAGCCGGGATCGATACCGAGAATATTCCTCATTCGATCCGTTGCCGCCACGCTTCCAAGTCACCGATCAGTGACGACACCATCCCAACGAGCGGCACCGGCCTCACTACGTTGGAAAGATGCTTGATGGCGTTCATGGTGGCTTCGGCGTTCATCATCTCTTCCACTTTTGAAAGCACGTCGAGGGTCTTGTCGATCTGCCGGATGATGTCTCCGGTCTCGGTCTTGGCGTTGGCTTCTGTGATACCGGCGGCTCGGCCAATCTCGATGGCGTTGGCGAACCAGCCGATCATCCAGCCTTCATCGATTACTTGTCGGCCCGGCTCCGCTGCGTCGGCAATCTCCCGAGCGACCGCGCACCATTCCTCGGCCCATACTTGAGCGTCGGTCGTGCTGTGCAGTCTCAGTGTCCGTGTTGTCTCGTCTTCCATCTCGTTCCTTTCATGTCAGGTCAGCCCAGGTCTTTCCCGGCCCGTTGATGCTGGCGGTCAGCGGCACCATGAGTTCTCGACTCTCCATCGAGGCAATGATGGCGTGACTGGCCTCTTCGACATCTTCCTCGGGTATGGAGAACACGACTTCGTCATGGACGGGAGCCAAGAGGTAATCCTCAAACCCGGCACTGGCGAGTGCCACGAGTGACCTTTTCAAAAACTCGGCGGCACTGGCCTGGATCACATAATTCGTCCCGGCGTAGAGAACATGCGGATCGACCGGCAGGAACCGCCCGCCCAATGTCATCACTCCACCGCTGTTCCGTGCCTCCCGTTCGATGCGCTTCGCCATCCGAGAGAGACCAGGGTAAGACCGGCTCACCAAGGCCTTGACTTCGGCCATCCGAGCTACCGGGATTCCCGCCCTGATTGACATGGTCTCGACACCAGCGCCATATAGGAAGCTGTAAAAGAATGTCTTGATGACTTGCCGCCGGTCGTCGGTCTTGATGATGGCCGGGTCTCCGTAGATGTCACGGGTCGCTTTCAAAAAGAAATCGCCTTCAGAGAAGGCCTCGGCCAGCGCCCGGTCTTCAGCCAGCGATGCCGCGATTCGTAATTCGATCTGATCCATGTCAGCCGAGAGCATGACTTCGCCTTCACGGAGCGGGATGATGGCCCGGCGCACCATCCGAGAGTCGGGGTCGGAGCTTGGTTTTGGAAGAGTCTGAAGCGCCGGATTTGAAATCGACATGCGACTCGTGCGTGCCGCCATTGTGTTGATGCTCGGGTGAACCACTCCCTCGTGCAGATACCCGAGGAAATTTGAAAAGTAGGCGCTCGCCATCTTGTCGATCTTCCTCACCCGAAGCACAGCCTTGGCGACGTTGGCCGAATCCCGGTCGCCGTAGGCGGCAACACGTTCCAGCACGTCCTTGTCAACGGCGACCCGACCGCCCCTGGTTTTCTTGGTGAGTAGCCCACGCTCGGTGTTGGAGATGAACCACCGGCCAAGCTCGTCGGTCGAGGTCAGCGACACGATTCCGTGGTAGCTCAATTTCAAGCGGTCGGATTCCGACCGAAGCTCGGCGAACTTCTCGGCGGTGAATTCCCGGTCGATCCTCATGCCGTTGGCTTCCATCCGAGAGCAGATGGCCCTCACGTCCATCTCCAAGTCGAACACCGATGAGGCGACGATCTTCTGGACTGCGTCAAGCTCGTAGATGCGTGAAGCGAGAATCACGTCGAGAGCGGCGTAATACAGGAACGGCTCGTAGTCGAGAGGTATGTCTTCCCACCGCCACTTCTGTTTCTTCATCGCCAGCTTGAGAGCTTGCTCCCCACCGCCGTCGCCACCAAGCAATCGTCTTGATGCGGGCTTGAGCTTGGAAGGCTGATTCGGTTGGAGAATGCGGAGGGCGAGCATGGTGTCGTCAATCTTTCGCCAGGGCACGTCAACGTCATGGCGAGCCAGGCTTGGCACGTCGAAGCTGGCGTTGTGGATAACGAGCCTGCCGGGGAAGTTTTGAAAAACGTGGTTAAACAACCCCGGCCACTCAGGGAGCCGGGCAAGCCAGGCCTGGTTCCGGTTCCCGACTTGGATCAGGCGCACCCTGAAATCGGGATGGTGGTAGTCGAGACTCGTGGTCTCGGTGTCGATGGTGATGTACCGCTGGCCTTCACACCAAGCGGTGAAGTCGGCTACGTCGGAGCCGGAGTGGATGAAGCGGTAGAGGTCGTCTGGCATGTCATGTCAGAAGCGGGACGTTAGTGAATGCGGCCCCACGAGTGGCGAGCCAGTTCTCGATTTGTTGTGAGAGTTTTCCCACTCCGAGAAGCTGCGGTGAATCGAGGGTGAGCCAGAGCAGATCGAGTTCCTCGGGAGTGGCCCCGCTTGATGCGAAGCCGTACTGAGTCCAGTCGTCTTCGTCGGCCCGCCCGATGAAGTCCCGGCGAACCTCACGGTCGGGCTGGCAGATGACCAGCCATTGCGGATAGGCCACACCGATGTAGTGCCGCCATCGGTCGTAGGGCAGAGCCTCGGCTTCCATGCTCCCGGCCAGAGCAATGATGTCGTCGGTGTCGAGGTCTCCGAGGTCTTTCACTGAGGTAATGGTCTGCCGGTGCAGCATGTCGATCAGGGGGTTATCGGATGGCAACACCACGGTCAGCCCGCCCCGAGATGCCAGGAACAATTCCATCATTTTGAAATTGGGTGAGAGCCGGTAACTGTCCTGCTCGATGAGAGGCTTCCAGTGGTGGTCGATGACAACGAGGTTTCGATCTTGCCCCGGTCGGTAGGTCGCTATCTCACCATCGAACAAGTCTTCGGCGGTCTCTTCGATAAGGGCGAACTCGGCTCGTTTCAGTAGCTCGCCAGCTAACTCGTTGAGCGCTCTCGGCTCGCCGCCGGTCAGGACGGTAAGCAAGGTGCCTTGACCTCTTGGGGTACAGCCGCCCTACGACCACAACGAGAGCACCAAAAGACAGCCCATCCCGGCCAGAGTTCCTTCCGCTGCCATTGATGAGGTTGCGAGGCCATCAGGAAATCCGTTCCACTCTGTACGCGGCGTTGATGTCGTTATCAATCTCGGAGACCTTTTCCAAAAGCTCGATGGAGATACGGGGGAGATGCCGAGAGCCGTCACGCTTCCGATACAGGGCGGCGACTATCTCATTGGGGTCGGTGGCGATGGTGGCCCAATACCTCGGTTCCTCTACGAGAAGCTGCGTGAAGTCGTAGGTGTCGGGCACGCAGTCGTCGTATTGATACCCCTCGTCTGGATCGGCACCGGCATAGGTGTCTTGGAAGCGGGGGAGCACACCGAGAATGTGAGGACAACCCGGCATGTGAAGCACGATGGACATACCGAGCTTCTCAAGGACGTAGCTCCCACCGTTGGTTTTGAAAAGCGATAGGTCTGTCCACCTCGGCGACTCGGGCCTGCGGGATGAGACCTTGCCGAGACAGATGCCCTCAAATTGAATGAGGCGATTCCCGTCACGCACCTTCCATTCGGCAACGGCAAGGCTCATGGCGCGGCCTTCTGTCTTGATGTCGAGTCTGTCATGTCGGTCTATTCCTTACAAACGTCTAGGTGATGAGCCTACATCGCTTTCTTCAGTGCATCAGCTAGGAAAGGTTGAGGATCAGTGCCGGGGTGCCTTACTGCCGGGAGCGCCACTACTCGCCCCTTGCGGTGCCAGTAGAACGAGAGCACCGAGGCACGCACCGGAACAATGGTGTGAGCCGCTGTGCCCTGGTGAACATAGATGGCGTGTTTTGGAATAGCGATGACCCGCCCTTCCAAATCTCGATGACGGCCATGCGTGCCTCGCTGTGGTCGGATAAGCGACTGCAATCGTCCGGTCGAGTAATTGATGCCGGTTCGGTTCCTCGGAATCTTGCCGGGGCCGGGTGCCTCGGCGATGGCAATGGCGTTGGTCTTTATCGTCTTGCCGTACATGTAGCGCCCGGTCATCCCCTGCCAGGATCGGAAGGCGTGATGAAACGAAGACGGGTCAGCCACGAAGACGTAGTTGAGCGGCACGTCAGATTCGCTCTTTCAAATCCTTGACGAGTTTCATCTGCCCGAGAGCCTTGGCACGTTTCTTGATGTGCCGGACGACTCGGGCACGGTTCTTGGCACGACCTAGTGCCTGAATCGCTTTTTTCAAATCGGCTACATCCTTGATGGGATAGCTTCCGTCCTTGAGTGCGATCCCTCGCTTGGCTGCTTTCTTCCGAGTCTCGGCGTTCCAGTGGGAGGTCGCCGTCGCCATGAGCGAAAGCCCGTGCTCCAACGGGCCAGCTTTTTGAATCTCGGCTCGGGAGAAATGAATCGGGTATCCGTCATCCCATAGGCCGCTCATTGCAGCAAGTCCTTTAGCTTCCCGAGAAGCTCAAATGTCTCTTCCTCGGTGTGGGTCTCAAGTAGATCGTTGACATCGACGTTGACGTAGAGCGACCCGGCACTGAACTCCATGTTCCGTATCTCGGCGGCGAGTTGCTCGGTCTCAGTCTCGGCCTCGGGCTGTTCGTTGTTCATTTGCGAGTCCTTCCCTATGGAACGCCGATGGTCAGACTGAGGGTCGTGATTTGCAAGCCGCCGGTGTTCATAAAACTCATCGTGAAATCTTTGAATAACCAATACGAGAGTTGCTCGGCCCACGTCCAGAGGCAGTCGGCATCCTTGTCGGCTTGTGCGGAGATGGCATTGATCTGCTCGACATCGTTGGTGCCGTCGTCGTTCATTTCGTAGGCACACTCCCGAGCCAGGGCGATGTTGATGGTGGCGATCTGCCCGTACGAGCACGTCTGCCCACCTTCGTTGATCGGCTGCGCTGCGGCCTCGGTGACGGCTGCGGTGAGTGAAGCGCAGGCAATGACTTGAGTGGCGTACTGAGTGAAGGTCTCTTCCGGTATCACAAGTTGGCAAGTGTCAACGGCGTAGTCAGCGAAGTCCTTGCGAAGCTGATCGGCGTATTGCAATGGGGTCACGGTGTGACCTCGCAGGCTCCGTACCCGACTTGTTTTGAAAAGAGCCAGTGCCCGTACCGGAGCGGGTCAATGGCCTTGCCCTTGGGCACGCTCCGACGAGCTATCGAAATCCACGAGTCGATCCGAGAGATGCCAACGAGTCCCTTGTCCATGAAGTCACCGGGATCGAGCAGTGTCCACGAGACTCCTTGTCGGGTGATGGAAGTGATGCGCTCGGGGAGATTGCATTTCTTGCCCTCGGTGATGGCGTTGGCGTACTCGGTTGCCAGCGTGTAGACCGCGGCCCGAGCGCCGGGCGGGAGGTTGCTGCCGATGGTGTAGACCACCCGAACCCGCTTCGGGCAACCGCAATGCCACGGCGTGTTGTAGACCCGGCCACCGCACGTCGCTGGACAGATCGAGACCTTGCCCGGCGAGATTTCACACCAGCCGGTGATGTTGGTGCTGGTGCTGTCGCAGTTGTGCATTTGCTGCACCGACTGAATCTCGGTGACGGGGCCATGACTGAGGATGAAGTCGCATTGGTCGCCCCGAAGACTGAAGGTGTCCGACCAGCACTCTTCGCCGTGGTAGTAGTTGTGGGTTAGCTCATCGAGAACCCACGTCGCTTCCAGACAGAGGGCGTCGATTTGCTCGGGGGTGAGGTCGGGATACTCGCTGGCGAAGAAATCGAGTTGTTCCTCGGTCAGCCAGCACGCCGTCTGTGGGTCTCCCGGTGGGATGGGGTCAGGTGAGGCAATGACATCGAATGAGGCCGAGAACGAGCGGTCGAAGCTCACTCAGATGTACCACTGCCCGGCGACAAGGAAGGTGAGCGGAGCGTTGGGAGCGGGTTCAGTAAGCGCCTCACTCACCGTGATTGCCGCTGTTCGGTAGGCACCAGCATCGATAGGGATGGCGGTGATCTGCCCACGCATGAGCGCACTGCCCGCTGCTCCAAGGACGAAGTCGGCGGGCATGGTCTCGGTGTTCAGCATCCCGAAGGGCACCGGCTCCCCGTCGCTGGTCATTTCGGAAAGGATCAATCCGGTAGCAGACATGCCCCAATTGGGAACGGTGATCTTCCCGGTGGGCGGGGTGGTGTCGGTCGAGTATTCAAAAGCGAGTCGAGTGACCACGGTGTGAGCGGTTTTGAAAAGCTCTTCCACGATGACCCGCATATCGGCGGCTGAGATGTTGCCGTCCGGCTCATCGGGGAGCAGAGCTAGTAGGTCATCGAGAGTCATCCTTGTGCTCCATCTTCTGAATCCGTGATGGGCGCTGTGTAGATGTGGGGAAGCTGGCTCATCAATTCGACAATCTCCATCTCCAACCGAATGTTGCGATGCCGGAAGGCGGCAATTGTATTGGTCTGTAAAGCGATGTATCGCTCTAGTTCAAAGACTCTTGCCTGTAGCTCTTCGACAGTCGGAGTCGGAGCATCGGGCATGTCGATAATGGTGGTCTCGCCGTTCTCGTTCTCGATCATTTTCAAAAACCTGCCTCGGTCAGTCGGTGGTCTAGTTCTCGGATTGCCGCCCACAGCACGGCACTCACTTCGTTGCCCTTGATTCCAAAATTGCCCGGCTTGCCTTCGACGGCAGTGGGGAAGACCGCGAATACCTCGGCGGCGTTCAATCCGATGTGGTCAAGGCCAGGCGCATCGGGGTCTTCCTTCCATTTGAAATTAATCGGAGTGACCTTCCGAACCCGATCCATCACATCGAGCAGTGGCCCCTTGATTTCCTTGAGGCTCGGGTCAGAGATGTTGACGAAGTTGTTGGCAACCACGTTCGTCCAGTAGTAGTCGTTGCCGCCGATGCCAAGCTGATTGGAGTTGGCCGGGAGGAAAGACGCACCCGCTTCCGAGAATCGGACATGGCGACTCCCGAACTTGATCTGCAAGTTGCCACCGATGTCTTGGAAGATTCCGAACGAGGCACTGCCAAGCTGAATGCCGGGATTGGCAAGGTCTCCGAAGACGAATCGTACCGGCCCGGTCACGCTCTGCACGGCGGTCACGTTTCGCATGACTGCGTTGGCCTTGAGCGCTACGTCCTCACGAAGCTCGTTGAGATTCCGAATCGTCGGAGCCTGCGTGTCGTTCTTGAGCGTGGTGCTATTTGAAAGAGTGAGGATGCCCTTGGTGTCGAGGTCAGCCGATGGGAACGCCGTGACCGGAATGACTCCGCTCGACCCACCGGACTGAATGTCCTTGGCGTGAACCTTGTCGATGGCGTTGGCCGGTATCGAGTCGTTGACCCAAAGCATGTTGTCCGAGCGCCATTGACTCGGAAGCGCTGGCACGAGGTCTCGCCATCCGTCGCCGGTTCCGCTGCCGTCCCAAAAGGTGAACTTGTTCAGGCCTTCCAGATAGGCAATCGCTCCCTTGGCCGGAGCGGGAATCGCCGCATTGCGGTTGCCCGCATTTGGAAAACGGGGAATGGGGCCGGACGCGACCAACTGCCGGATAGCAGCGGGCACATCGGCTGGATCGGCGTAGTCAGGGGTTTGTAACCCGAGATAGCTCGTACTCATGGCCTAACCCTATCGGGGAAAGAGGGAGCGCCCCTGCCGGAGCGCTCCCTTCCTCCCACTACTTGATGATGTCGCTCGCGCCTTCGGCAACCCACGCACCGGCTGTCCGGCGGTAGGCCTTGTACGAAGACGTGCCGTCATTCCACCAAACAACGTCGTCGTCGGCAAAGGTTCCGGTTGGCGGTGTCGCCACTGGATCGGATGCGACGATGGCGACGGCGTCGGGGATGGGGGTCAGAGACACACCGGAATCGACCCAATTCCTCGCTCGCACAATCCACACATCGCCGGTAGCCGAGTCCACCAGCAACTCGCCATTCGGCTCTGATCCGGCTGGCCCTGCGGTCGGGGCATCCCCGACACTCGCTGCCGCTGCCTCGGTGATGGCGCACTCGCCAACGGTGAACTCCGGCTCCGTGGGGAATCCGTTTCCACCACCGGCCTCGCCTTCCTTCCACCCGAACGGAGGCAGTGTCGTTGACCGAACGTAAGAGAACGGATTCACGAGCGCTTCCTTGTAGGTGACGAAGTCATCACCCGCGTTGTTCGGGTTGAGTCCGTTGGTGACGAGCGCCGGGTTACCGAGCGCTTGGCCGCTGAACTCATTGGCGAGAGCCGAGTTACCGAACTCCCTGTCGCCGTCGTACCGCACCTTGACGTAGGGGAAAGCCCAATGCCAGAACGGTTGCCCGGCTGCGGGCTTGCCGCCCACGTTGGCCGTTGACCAAATCTCGACTGCGACCGGGTTCCCGGCAATCGATCCAACCTCGGGGGAGGTATAACCGACGACCAGGCCTTCGGCATCACAGATCACTTGCCCACCAGCGAGCAGTGCCGCCGCCTCGGGATCGGGCGAGCACAGCGAGAGATTGAAATTCAATCGCTTGAGAGTGTCGTCCGCTTTCCACGAGATACACACGCCACCGTCCGCACGCTTCTCGGTTATCTCATCGCCCTCTTCGTACTCGGGGCTGAATGAGGCCGTGATGAAACCGCGGGTGGTCAACACCGGAAAACGCGGATCGATAGACCCGTCCAATTGCAGACGGGTTATACGAATCGCGTTGCCCTGTACCGACGACGCTCCGTCCCTATATGCCATTTGAAATCTCCTTCACTATGGCTTGGGGGGAGCGGGCCGAAGCCCGCTCCCGAACGTCGTCTATCAGGTAACCGCGACCGCTGCGCCCACGCCACCCTTGGTCTTGACGGCCAGGGTGCCGGTGTAGCTCCACGTCCCATCACCGGGTGCGGACTCTGGCCCGATGTAGGCCACTTCCTCAAAGGTCTCGGTGAAGGTGCAGTACCGGTTGGTCTGAATGTCTTCCTTCGTCCTCACCACGCCGAGGTCGAGCGATCCACCGTCGAGCCGGAGGAACGATCCCGTCGCGTACATGATGAATGTGAAGGTCGAGGGGTATTGCTGCTTGGAAGTCCAAGCAGGGCTGAGGTTGTCGAGCGACCAGGCGACATCGACATTGAACTCACCGAAGTACCCATCCACGTCGGCCCAACTTGTCTCCAAGGCAAGGTCTCCCGGTGCCTGGAAGTTCAAGTCGGCGGCGATGGCATCCCGAACCCATGCGGGCAGAACGACCGAGACCGGAGACTCGGGGCTGATCCGGTTGAGCCAACGGAACTCGGCGGCGGCGACTCGGATGGCCCGAATCGTGTCCCGAGCCGTGCCGAGCACGGTTGTCCCGGCAGCGCCCACCGAAGTCGATGCGGCAATCATCATCGAGAGAACGTATTCCTCGGCGAGTCGAGCCTGCATGACCAGGGCGTAGTCCGTGTTCGACCGAATCCACTCGGGGTAGGCCCGAGCATGGAGGTTGGAGAAACACAGGCAGAGCGACAGCGCGTGTAGCTCGGCTGTTCCCGGCTCCCCACAATCCACGTCGAGACACGGCTTGAGAGTCGGGTCGGTCAGTGCAGTGAGGGTGCCGTTCACCATCGTCCAGTTGGTGCCATCGGCCTTGTAGATGCCAACCCCGCCAGGCTCACCGGCGGTGGGAACCCTCAGCACCGGGGGGCGGGTGAACACAATCCCGCCACGGTCGGCGTTGAAGGTTGGGATCGAACTACCAACGGGCCGGTCGGTCGAACCGATACCGGGAATGTCGTAGATCGGCACCGGGGGTGCACACCAACCGGCGGCGGTCAGTGCTTCCCTGGTGAGGTTGTGGGGGTCTGAAAGCAGATCGCGAATCTTGCGCTGGTTCCCGATGGGATCACTGGCTGAGAGCGTCTGCGCTTCACTTGCGTCACCACGGTTGCGTATCGACGCGACCAAGATGTGCTCCCCGTCACCCGCGATGCCACGGATCGAATTCACCTTGGCGGCGAACGCCTCGGCGACTTGATCCATGTTCGCGAGTTCTGACCCTGCGGTGTAACCGGGAAGGTCACCACCGGCGAGGATGGTCATGGGCCGCTCGGCTGCGGACGTGACCGGAGTGTTCTCATCCGGCACTTCCGAAGCCGTCACTTCGATTTCCACTTGGGTATCTCCTGACTCTTCGGATTCCGATTCCGCGGGCGGTGCCTCTTCGGTCTCGGCCTCGGACTCGCCGCTGTCTGGCTCAGACGCGGGCTGCTCTTCTGGCTGTCCCGGTTCTGGCTGTGGCTGTGGCTCTTCCGGTGCCGGTTCCGGCGCAGGTGCCGGTTCGGGTTCGGGTTGTGGCTCGGGAGCGGGCGCGGGTTGCGGCTCGGGCTGCGGCTCGCCGGGCTGAGGCTCGGCGGGCTGCGGCTCGGGCTGCGGCGCTGGCGGCTGCTCTGAGCCGGTTGGGGGGTTTACCTGAGCTTCCGGTGTCTCTGCTCCGAACCCGGTGGCGGCAACGGCTTCCGTGGCGGCGGGAGTCTGTGCTCCTGCGTCCTCGGTGGGGGCCGCACTTGCAGCGACCTCCGCGGGTGCCTCGGCGGGCGGGGCAGCGGTCTCGGTGCGCCGGGACTTCTCAGCCCGAACTTCATCAAGACCATCAGCGAGAGCTTGCATGAGGTCTACGTCACCGGACTGATCGGCTGCGTCGAACGCAGCGATCATCTCGGTTTCGAGACCGTCAAGCTCTTCATCGGAAAGGTCAGGCAGCGTCTGTAGACGCTCCGTGAAAGGCTCCATGCGGAAACCTCTTTCCTTCCTAGCGGTACTTCCGACGCGGTCTAGGTCACAAGAAAAGAGGTACGTCGCACTAAGCGCTCAGTCGCTCTACCCGAGACCATACAAGATCGCGAAGATCGAAAGCAAGTAGCCTGCATCTTGGGAAGCGTGATTTTTGAAAGGGAGAACAACCGGCGAGCTTTTGGTTCTACTCATCGGTGGCACCATCTGTGTCTCGGTGCTGGTTTCTCTCATCGTCATTGCGATTATTGAAATCAGCGATCCCACCACCGACACGACTCAAGGCATCGCTCTTGTCTCCGACACCATCAACACTCTGATCGGATTGCTGGCTGGATTTATTGCCGGGCGCACCGATGCCCGACGCACCGATTTGGAAGGGCTGGTGGAAAGGAAAGTGGAAGACGCATGATCGACCGAATCACTTCCAACCCGCTTCTCGGTTTTGGAATCGCCGGGTTGCTTCTGCTCATAGCTTTTGCGCTGGCCTTGGCCTCACCCAACGCGAGCCAGGCCTCGACTGCCGTGATAGGCCCACCGGGGCCACCCGGCCCACCGGGGCCAGCGGGTGAGCAAGGCGAGCCAGGGGAGCAAGGCCCGCAAGGGCTACGGGGGTTACAGGGATTGCAGGGGCTACAAGGTGAGCGTGGGTTGCCAGGGGCAACCGGACAGCCAGGCCAGGACGGAGCAGATGGAGCACGAGGGGCTACAGGCGCTACCGGCGACACCGGCCCTCGGGGAGCAGCCGGAGCAGATGGTGAGCCGGGAGCACAAGGGGCAGCGGGGCCGCAGGGCGCGCCGGGAACGCAAGGCGTACCAGGGCCGCAAGGGGCGCAGGGGGAGCAAGGAATTCCTGGCCCGGCCTGCCCGCCTGGATTCCAAATCGCGCAAGTCGAGCTTCATCAACGGGAGCCGGTAGATACTGATGTGGCGGTGGCAATCTGTGTCGCCAATTAGCGAGACCAAGAACTCCGAAGAGTTCTTGGTCTCTGAGGAATCTTACCCCACACCCCGTCTTTCAAAACTGTAGGGTTGGGCTATGGCCTCATCATCTCAGGTTCGGTCATGGTGGGCGAAGTACGAATGCTCCCCCGACCGCTACGTGAAGGTCGGCTTCCCCGGCGACGGAGTGGTGTGGAATCTCTCGGTCGCTTCCGAGTCGGCTCCGATTTGGAAAGCGGTCGCACAGATCATGGCCTCCGAGCCGTACTACTTCCGTGAGTCCTCGGGTGGCATTTACAACTGTCGGCCTCCGTCGCTACACGCTTACGCTCTGGCTCTCGACCTCAACCCATCGAAGAATCCCTACGACTGCCCGCTGAGACACAACTACCCGTCCAGCTTCATCAAGAGGATGGAGGGGATTCGGGCGAACGGGAAGCAGGCGATTCAGTGGGGCGGGAGATGGCCGTGCAGCAACCCACCGGATGCCATGCACTGGCAAATCAACGTCGCACCGTCAGATGTGCGATCCATCACTTGGGATACGGGAGGCACCGTGGCAACTTGGAAATCGAAAGACGGCTACACCTACCCGACCGACGACTGGCCTCCCCATGACGACGGCATCAAGTTCGTTATCAATGGCGGCATCATGCTTGGCGGGCGGGACGAGAAGAAGAAAACCGGCGAGTTCAGGGCGCAAGACCCCATCGAGCGAGGCGAGTTCGCCACGGTGATGTACCGCTTCTCCAAGGACGTTGGCCTTGCCGATGAGGTAACCGACTGATGGAGATGCCACCACCGAGCGACGAGGACACCCGGCCACCACCACAGCCCGAGCTACCCAATGCACCGGGGCCGGAACCGGTACCCGCCGAACACCCCGCCGAGCCAGAGGACTTTGACGAAGAGGAATGATCTTCCTTGACAGAGGAACCGAAAAGAGGGAACGCCCGAAAGCGTTCCCTCTTTCCGTTACTTGATTCGTCGGTGCCAGCGCCGGAGTCGCCGGTCTCGATCCCAAGCGAACAGCTTGGCGAGCCATTGCCCGAGTCGTTCTCTCACTCGGCCTCGGCCTCGGCTCTCTCGGCTGCGGCCATCGCCTCATCGATGAGGGCTTCCCACTTCATCCCCTCGATGTGGTCGTCTTTCAAAATCCGAGCGGCGGCTTTGAGAGCATCGAGCGGTGACTCGTAGAGACCGGCGTGCTCTTTGTCCCACGGATCGATCCACGTTCCACCCATTTCAAAAATGTGGTACTTGCCAGTCTCGGAGTCGTGGCCGACGAAGAGGGCACCACCGGCATAGGTGGTCTCAACCGAGACCCACTGGAACTCGCCGTACTCAGCCCACCGCTCCGGTTCAATACTGACTCGGATTCGGCTGGTGTTGATGTCAACCCACCAATTGATTCCGAAGTGCTTGTGGGTTTCCATGCTCATATTCCGTGCGCCTCGTGGAACTCGTCCTCGGTGAGCGAGTTGCTGTAGGGCTGGTGCCAACCTCGGGACAAGTTCTGGCGTGCCAAGACCTCACGGAATCTCCGGTACCGCTTGAGTCCGGTCTCGTTGACCTTGCCGCTGACTCCGGTTGCCCGAAGGTCGGCATGGAAAACGATGGTGGGACATGAGTGGCTGGTGAAGTCGTTGGTCTTCATCGAGCCGGTGTAGTAGCTGAGGCGACTGCCCTTGGCCTTGACCCACTTCGGGAAGAGGGCGAGCACACGGTCACGCTCTTCCTCGGTCTCGTAGTTGACGCTGGCATCAACCCAATGCTCGTTGCCGGTGATTCGGAAGTGCCCGTACTGCGGGTCGTAATCCTGGCTCACGCTGCGTACCTCACGCACAGGAAGCAGAAGGCGAACTGATCGTCAATGCTCCCGTCACCAAGCCGGACAACGGACATCGAGTGGGGCTTGCCCCGGCGAGTCTTGCCACAACTCTCGCAGTAGAAGGCGACGGTGGTATGCCGTCCGCGGTGGTCGGTGTCCAAGACACAAGTTCCCGTCCGCATCGGCTGGTCGCACGTTGTGCTCATTCGGTTGTCCGAACGGCTTGAGCGACCACGACTTCGGCAATCAAGATGGTCTCGACTTCCTCATCGAAGTAGAAGTTGGCCGAAGTCAGACCGGCGTTCGACCGCCGCTTCCCATCCTTCCGAAGCTCGTAACCCCGCCAAGCCCACGAGACCACGCCCGTCGTGTTGTCGGTCGTCCGAGTGGCCTGGGTGATTTCCCGCTTCCCATCGGGAGTGGTCAGCCCTTCCATCCAGAAGGTCTTCACGGACTCATCCCATGTATTTTTGATCTTCACGTTCTCGTTCATGTCTGGCTCGCTTTCTCACAACGCTTGCACACCTTGGCCCAAGCGGGCTTTTTGTCACGGGGGTCGTAGACGGTGCGTCCGCACCATGCGATCCACGCTCGCCCCATCGGGTGCTGTTCCTTGATGATGTGCGCCACGTCGCTGTTCCCCATCCAGGGGTAGTTGCCGGTGGCTCCGTACTTCATGTCTGGCTCCTGTCTGTCTCTTACGCTCACAATTATACATCGGTATAATTGCAATGCAAGTTGAGACAGATGAACCCCGCCGGGAGGGAGACTCTGAATGTGGAATTCAGGGAATGTGACCCGACGGGGTTCAGCGAGAAGTCTATGACTCCTGCTTGCGGGCCGAGACCAGCAAGATCAGACCGAGCAGGAAGGTGGCTCCGGCCAGATACCCGAGCGCCAGAAGCTCGCTTCCGGTGAAGGGCAACACCCCGGCTCGGGTGGTGGTCACTCCATCCGGCGCAGTCGATCCCGGCGTGGTGGTGATGGCCGGGTTCACCGGCCCGGCGCAAATCGCTGAGGCTGGTGGGTAGGTCACGGTCACGGTCACGGAGGGGTTGATGGTGAAGGTGACTTGCACCGACTCCCTGGCCCACAAGAACCCGTCGTCGCCCTCGACCCAAATCCCGTCCTCATTCAAAATCCAACCGGGCCAGTCCTCGGGGTCAGCGCTGGCTCCCGGCCAGAGCACTTGCCCGGTGAGCGGCTGGTTGACGTAGACCAAGTCAGCCCCGCCCGGCTCGGGGTTTTCAAAACGAATCTCTGAGAGCAGGGTGCCCTCGGGGAAGTTCAGAATCTCGTAGGCGAAGAACGGGATATTGCTCACGCACACTGCGGTCACGTTCCCGGCTTGGAGCGTGGGCGGGGTGGTGGGCGGCGCAGTGGTCGTGGTCGTAGTGGTGCCCTCGGTCGTAGATGTCGTCCCTTCCGTCGTGCTCGTCGTCGCCTCGGTGGTGGTGGTAGTGGAATCCTCGGAAGTCGTAGTTGAACCCTCGGTGGTTGTGGTGGTGGGTTCGGTGGTGGTCGTGGTCGAGTCCGTCGTCGTGGTCTCTTCCTTGGTGGTGGTGGTCTCATCCGGCTTGGTAGTCGTGGTCTCGTCCGGCTTGGTGGTGGTGGTGTCCTTGTCTGTGGTTGTGGTCTCGTCCCTGCGAGTGGTGGTGGTCTCGTGCTTGGTCGTGGTGGTGTCGTCGTGCTTGGTGGTGGTCGTGTTGCGCTTGGTGGTGGTGGTCTCTTCCTTGCCCTCGCACCGTTTCAAATCATCGTCATCTTTAATTTCAAAATCGCCGCCGTGGTTGCCCTCGGCGTGATGACCGGGAGGCCCACCTTGCTCCCATGCGTTGCGGTCTATCTCGATGGCCTGGCCGTTCTCGGGATTCCCTGGCGGGAGATGGCAAATCAGAATCTTGTGCTCAGGGGTGTCACCAAGTACGGGGATTGATACTGCGAGGACAACCAACACCAGGGTTGCCACAGCGAGCGAGCGTTTCATTGTCTTGTGTCTCTTTCCACGTCAGTAGGTAATTGTAACCCTATACGAAAAGACCCCGCCGAAGCGGGGTCTCTTCTGACTTGGTTCTTTGGTGGATTTCACCGAGACCCGTAGGTATCGGTGGATCGCACCAACGAACCATGCCGTTCCCGAACCTTACCCAAGGGCGGCGGGAATGCAAACCGATTACTCTGCTCCGGCCCGTCCCTTGGCACAAGTGATCCTCCCCGGAATCCCCTGGCCGGGACGGGCTAACTTTCAAAACTGCACAGGGCATCCTCGATTCACATGGTTGGCGGCTCGGTGCAAAGAGAAACCCCCGCCCTCTCGGACGGGGGTTTCTCCCTTCTGCCTCCCAAGGCCACCGTTCAAAAATCCTACTTGCTCCTGGGTGGCTGCGGAGGCCAGGGCCAGAGCCACGCCACGAGTAGCAGGACGACAATCTCAGTGGCGAGCCAAATCGTGAAGATGCTCAACCAGCGTGAGCCAACTCGGGCGCTGGCCGGAGAACAGCGAGTGGGTTGGGGAGACAGTCAGCGCAGCACTGTGGTCGGTATCCATTGGCGAGAGTTGCCAGCGCCTCGTTGTCGGCAAGCAAGTAAGCGACGAAAAGCCACTCGGGAATATCGATGAGCCACTGTGTGGGGCTGAGGTCTTCGGTGGCGGGAAGATGGCCGCACCCCTCCCGATGCCACATCGGGGCAGACAGCGTCCATGACCAACGATTCAGTAGATACTTCATCTCGTCCTCTCTCTAGGTCTCGGGTCTGGCGGGAGATTATCACAGTGTAGTAAACGAAGACAGCCCGGCCCCTGGTCTTCCCGGTCTCGTACTCCGGCTCTTCACTGAGCCTTTGTTCCGACCGAGGCACATCAGGGCCGGGCCAAGTCTTTGAGACAACACGGCGGCTCTTGGTCATCCTGTGGCGGCTCTTCCTACCGGCTCATAATCCGGCGGTACAAGCGGATTGGTGCGTAGACCGCTCCTGGGCACCACAGGGCACGATAAGCCTTTTACCCCCCTCGGCCTTTGCTGCTTCGGGGCGTGCCGCTGTCTCCCATTCCTATTATGCGTGAGACAATACCTGAGTGGGGCAGGGAGTCAATGTCGGGCCGTGAAATGCTCCTGCTCGGGTGTGCCACCCTCGCCCTGATCGGGCTGCTCTGGCTCTCGATTCTCGATGCGCCATCCGAGCCTCGTGGCTCGGTGGTCTCCTGTCTCACCATCCCCGATGCTTTTCACGGCAACACCATTCCTCATACTCAAGCCGCTTCCTGTGCGGATACCCTGGCACCATGAGCGTCGAGCTTTTTGAAAGCGAGGCCCGGCAAGTCATCCGGCTCCTGGCCTCGGGCAACCATCGCCGGTTCACCGTGCTCTCGGTTCTCGGGCGCATCCCCTCGGACAACCCTTTTGAAAGTGAAGATGAGGCGGTGAGCTTCCTCTTCGACATCATGCGGGACGAGGCTCGGGTCGGAACCATCGCTCCGATCCTGCCACCGGGATACAACCCCGAGACCGACCCGCTCTACCAGCCGCCCCGAGTCCAGCTTTGGAACAACCCCTACCGATGCTGCGGGCAAGTGGCGTGATCTGGCTCACCTATTTCAATAGCGACGATGGGGTGTGGCTGGAATGCGATTGTGGTTGGAGCCACAACCTCGGTTTCAAAACCACTCCCAATCAAGCGGTGGTCATTGCCAACAACCATCTCACCAGCGATGCTCACCGCTCGGGCACATAGAAAAAGGGAGCCGATTGCTCGGCTCCCCTTTCCTGTCGTTGGCGGCAGTGGCTTTAGAGACCGGTCTGAGCTACCCCGTAGGCGGCTTGCTCGGGAGTGAATCCCTCAAACTCCAATTGGTCTCGGAGTTCCCCGGCTGAGAAGGACGAGAAGTCCAAGTAGGACTCGGCGGATTTGTACGCCTGCTCGTTCCAATCGACGTTGAGATAGTCCACGGCGAAGGTGGCGTCGGCGGTTGAGTAATCCTCAAACTCCAACTGACCGATCAGGCCGGAGCGAGAGAAGGCGGTGAAGCTCAAGTAGGACTCGGCGCTTGCAACTGCGTTCTCCTGGCTGCGGGTCATGGTCGGGGCCGGAGCCTCGGTCACGACGGGAGCGGTCGGTGCCGGAGCCTCGGTCGCAACCGTGGTGCCGGTGGTATCGGCTACGGCGGGAGCATCGTTGCCTCCGCTATTGGCGATGATCGCGATGAACGCAATCGCCAGGACGTAGACCCACACTCGCTTGTAGATGGGTTTCTTGGTCTTGGCTTCGGTGGGAGCCACCGGAGCCTTTGTGTCTGAAGTCATGTCTGACCCCTTTCTTGTATGGAGCGAAGGCTCTGAGCGCCGCCTGGTCGCACCCACCGGCTTGCATCGGCTGCGAGAAAGAAAGGTAAGAACCCGCAACTCGCACTCCCCACAACCAGGCGGCTTTCAGAGCCTTCGCTGTGTGGGATCAATTATCGACGGCTGTAATTCAAACTTGAATGGTTCTTCAGACCTATCAAAGAAATCACTCCGTTTCTGGCCCCGCTCGCGACATAGTCACTGACCCCCGGTCGGGAGAAGGCCAACGCCACCCGGTTTAGCTATAGCTAAAGCGGATACAGGATGCTCTGATCGCCACGCTTCACCGGGGGTCTCCCTTGCCCACCGAGAATCCGTTACCTTCCAATGCGTCGAAGACCGATGCGATAGCCGCCTCGTGATGGATTCGATCCCGGTCGGTGAGCGGGCCTGCGCGCACGGTTCGATTCGATCCACCGTCAAAGACTCGGCACCTTGATATGTGGTGAGTCTGCACCAGGGCATCCAACTCGGACTGCGTCACCCGTCCTTGCGTGACGATCCAGACATGGCCTGCCCCGGTGTGAGTCTCCGAGCAATGCGGGCATTCAGTGGGCGGTGTCTTCATATCAGCCGGATCAGCCATCCGATAGCCATGAGCACTGAGACCACGACAAAGACACACCAGGCCAAGGCGAGCGTGACCCCGACAAACTGAGCGGTGCTGAGGTCGTCAAGCCATCTCATCGATTCCCCCACAGAACCTCGGCTGCGCTCAAGGTCAACTCGGGGCCGAACTCGGCGAGCGCTTCCTTCTGAGCGGTGTCGATCAGGATGGCGACTTGGATCGCCTCGTCCTCACCAACTCCCAACTCATCGATGAGGACATTGGCGGTGGCGGCGAGCGTGGCTATCTGGAAGTCGGGAACCTCTCGCTCGTCGTGCCATTGCTGGTGTCGGTCTCTCGGCCCCGAGCCGTCGTCAACGACCGGCATCGTCGTCGTCCGGTGTGTCGTCGTCCGGCCACAGCGAGTCAAGCGATGCCTTTACCTCGGGGGTGTGGGGGAGGCTGTAGAGAAGCTCGGCAGCTTGGTCTTCGATCTTGGAGGCAAGCCCCTGGATGGTGCGTACCCGCTCCCGGTTGGCCCACTCGATCCCGGCAGTCAAGTTGAGCGATTGGGCCTCGGCCTGCATCTCAAGGGCGGTGCGGGCGGTGACGTAGCCGAAGAACGCCAGTGGGTCGGGGGATTGGATCGGGTCTCGGTCTGGCTGGTCTGACATGTGAGCCTCCTAGAGTCTCAGTCGGGCGACCTCGGGGTGAGTCCGCTGGAAGCGAGCCTAGTTGGGTAAGGGGCCGGAATGCTCGATGACCTCGATCCCTGGATCGTGCTTCTGATCGGAGTCTTTGTCGGGGCCAACCTCGGCGTGCTCGTCGCCTCGCTGCTCTTCGCGGCGAGACACGACGATGAATGAGCCTTGGAACTCATTGGTCTGATCCTCTTCTGCGCTGGGCTGGTCGGCATGATCCTGTACGTGCTTTCAAAAACAAAGGGCGGGTAGGGAGCCGGGCCTCGGGCTGCGCGATATATCGCGCAGAGGCGCGAAAAGTCTTGGTCTGATTGACGGTTCTCGGGGGGTCTCGTCGGCCTAGAGTCGTCGGACTGGCCCGGTTCGTTTGCTCTGGCCTTCTGTGGTGGGAGGCCTGGAAGTGGGGCGAACGACCGGGCCGGGCTTTCCCAAGACCGACCGAGACACCGGAGGCATTGTCGATGATCCTTCCCCCCGAGCTTGCTGAAGCCGTAGACCAACTGCGGGAAGTGCGGGCGAACAAACGGGCCATCGAACGAACCGAGAAGGTGCTCCGAGACCGCCTGCTCCAATATCTGGAAGGCGCTGGTGAGACCGAAGGCTTGCTGGCCTCGGGTGCGGTCGGCGTATCCATCAATCGCTACGAGCGAACCTCGATCAATCGTGCTCGCTTGGAAGCGCTGTACCCGGAAATTTTTGAGGAATGCCTGACCAGCGCAACCGTGACCGTGCTCAATCTGCCCGACTGAGCAACCCAATTCAAGAACAAGCCCGCCTTCGGGAGTCTGTCGAAGACGGGCCTGCCTGCTCTGTGGTGTTATTCCAACCGAGTCGGCCATGTTAGACCCGCGCTCGGCCCCGGTGACGGGAGATAGGGCAGTAGAGATTGCCACCCTGCTCGATGCGGCGGTGTTCCCGCTCAAGGCCGACAAAGCCCCGGCCCTGGCCCTTGGCTGGCGGGAGGCCTCGGCCACCGACGGGCCGGGAATCAAGCGGCTGTGGGCGATGGCCGGTGGCCTGGCCTACGTCGGGGTTGACTGCGGCAAGTCGGGGCTGGTGGTCATCGACATCGATGAGCCGGAGGCAGTGCCCACCGCACTTTTGAAAGCGCTCGCCGAGAATCCCACCCTGGTCTTCAAGTCGCTGTACCGGGGCGGCGACCATCACTACTACCGGGGGTTGTTCGGGGGGAGGCCGATCCCCGGCGGCGACATCAAGGGGATCGGCGGCTACGTGCTCTGCTCGCTGGAACCGGAGATGGTGTCCCGGCCCATTTCCGATCTGCCTCACTCGATACGGGCTGACTTCGATCTGAAAGTCCCGATGGTGGCCCTGGACGGCAAGCCCACCGGAGACCTCACCCCGATTGACCCGGCCTCAAGGGTCGATGTCGATGAGTTTTTGAATAGCCGGGAGGGATGGCTGCACGGCTCGGAGAAAGCAGGCCAAGCCTTCCTCGACCGGGTCATAGCGGACATGCTGAACCGGATCATCGGGGCTGGCGAGCACCGGCGCATGTCGGCGATGAATGCGGTGTGGGCCGCGACCAAGGAAGTCGAAGCCGGGTTCTACGACGGATGGGCGGCTCACGATCAGATTCTTGAGCAGTACCGGGAGCAGCGGGACTCTGACCCCAACCCGGCCAAGCGCTGGAACCGCCAGCGCCAGGCTGACTACGAAACGATGTGGCAGTCGGCCATCGCCAAGATCAAGGGCGGGCAGTACGACGATCAGATCGCCGAGATGCGCCGGGACAAGCTCGGCGACGGGATGGAAGACCTCGATGCCGAAGGTGTCGAGTCAATGGATCGCTGGCTCGGCTCGGTCTCGGCGGGGCTGGCTGGAACTGAAACGGATCGAGGTCTCGATCCGGCTGATTCAAAAACGGTTTCTGAAACGCCTCCCCCCAATCCAGATGGCGAACCTGACGAGTTCGATGCGACCAGGGGGTTTCTCGGTGTGGTGCACCCGCCGAAGTATCTGGACGGCGGGATCGAATTGCCGGTGGGCCTGCGCTTGTATCGCAAGGGCGACTTGCAGGGGGAGACTCCCGAGCTTGAGCCTGCGGTGTTCGGCGGCGGGCTGGTCGGTGAGGTTTTGAAACTGCACGTCGATGCAACCGAGGCCTCGATTCCGGCCATCGGCGGCTCGCTCCTTCCCATGCTCGGAGCCTGGATTGGTCGGAACGTGGTGTGCCGGGTCTCGCCCAAGGTGCAGCACCCGGCGGTGGTGTTCTCAGCGCTGGTCGGGACTACCGCCACCGGGCGGAAGGGAACCGCGACCTCGGCGGCTCGGGACTTCATGCGCCTGCTCGACCCTGACTTCGCCATCTCCAATATCCGTGGCGGCTACGGCTCGGGCGAGATGCTGGTGCACGATTTGGCTGACCCTGAGATGGTGCTGGACAAGGTGTCCGGCTCCTGGGTGGCAAAGGGCGGCTCCGAGGATCAACGGCTCTGCATAACCGAGGGAGAGTTCAGCCGGATTCTGACCGTGATGGGTCGCCAGGCCTCGACCATGTCCCATCAGCTACGGGTGGCTTACGACCACACCGATCCGCTTTCGACCAAGGCGCTGACTACCGGCAAGGCAGTGTCCAGCGGGTATCACGTCTGTCTCACCGGGGGAATTACCCCCACCGAGCTACTGGCCGGTTTCGATCAGCTATCGGCCACCAACGGGGTTGGCAATCGCTTCCACTGGATTTGGTCGCATTCAGAGCGCTCCATGCCCGATGGTGACACCGTGCCGGTCAGCGAACTGGCGGCGTTGGCGGGGAGGATTCGGGGGGTAGCTCGCACCGGGGTTTTTGAAATGCGGCGCTCGCCGGAGGTCTCCGAACTGTGGAACGGCGGCGGTCTCTACGACCAACTCAAGGCGCTGGCAAAGCTGGACGGGATCGGAGACCTCCTGGCCCGCGCCCCTGACCAAGTAATGAGGGTGGCAGTCATTTACGCCGCCTGCGACGGAGCGGATCAGATCGAGTTGGAACACATGGCCGCGGGTGTCGCCTGGGAGCGTTACAGCCGGGTCTCGGCGTCGGCGGTGCTCTCGGGAGTGGTGGCGACCGAGCTTGGCTCCAAGGTGCTTGCCTCGATACGGAATCACCCTGGCCGGTTTGTCACCCGCAAGGAACTGTGGGCTTACCTGGGTCGGCACGGCTCGGCAACGGAGCTTTCCGCCGCTCTCGATTCCCTGGAAGCCGGTGGGCTGGTCTATCGGGTGGTGGGTGAGACCCCGCCTGGGACTCGTGGCCCCAAGCCGGAAGCGTACGTGGCGACGATGCGGGCCTAGTGCCCATCGCTCTCGTCGTAGGCGAAGCGATTGTGCAAATGGATGGTGGTGTATTCCAACAACGAAACCGCCAGTCGGTATTCGGCTCGGGTGAGTGAGTCCTCGGGGCCGTGGCTGACCAAGACCTTCATCGCCTCAAAGGTCATGGCGAAAAGGCCTCCCTCGGGGCCGAGGTTTGGATCGAACGGAAGGCTGTGCTTCCGGCAATGGCCCTCGGCGATGTCCTGGGAGTCGCCTGCTTTCCACACGCTCATCTGGGTCTCCTATCTGGGTGGTGTCTGAGTCTCTGACGCAACGGAGCCTAATTAGTTCGCAAAGTCTTTGCGGCTCGGGCAACGGGGCGATTCTGAGGGGTTGAATTAGTTCGCAATGTGTGTTGGCTGAATTAATTAGTTCGCAGGGCACATGTCCCTGGTCGTACGTATGTTCGGGGTAGGTGCAACGGACGGAGGGGGAGAAAACCCTTATAGATACTACTAATACTTTGCGAACTAATTATAGTTTCGTGTGTAGGCCTTGAGAGGGTTTTGGGGGTGTGCCCTGCGAACTAATTCAGTTTGCTGGGAGAATCTGGTTTGCGAACTAATTGTTTGCGAACTAATTGGGTGCAACGGGGGTGTCCTGGGATTTTGGGAGACCTCCCCGCTCCGATGCCCTCCCGCAAAGGGGGTACCTGGCCTGCTCCTGGGATTTGGAAACGGGGTTTTTGAATCGCACATCTGGTAGCTGGGGGTGACCCGGTTCAGGGTTGGGGATGCTGGCCTGGCTCGGGTGGCAACGGAGGCTCGGTTGGAGGCTCAAGCTGAGCCTCGATGACCCCTGGTTTTGGAATCCGGCTGCAACGGAGCCTCCCCCTGGTGTAGTTCCAAGGCTGTGATTGGGAACATGTGTTCGGTTGGCTGGCCTGGGCCTGCAACGGAGCCTTCCCCGCCTGCCGTTCAACCACGCCCACTGCCCAATCGAGAGGTCACTCCCGCACCCAGCCGGGTTTTCAAAACTGCCTCGTGGCTGCAACGGAGCCATTTCCTGCCTGCACACCAACCCACCCGTTGGCCGTACTCGATGTGCCCGGCCCCTGAAGACTCCGTTTTTGAAACTGGCCTGGCCTTCAGTCTGACCTCAGCCTGACCTCCACCCTTCACTGCCTGACCCTGGCCTGACCCTGGCCTGACCCTGACCCCTGCCTGAACCCTGCCCTCTGACCCTCCCCATGTATGACATGAGGGGGTACCCCCCACCTTGCCTGGGATTTTCAAGGCCATGTAATGCAAGGGGGGTACCCCCTCCCCCTGGATTTCAGAAAAATATAAAGGCATACCCCCCTCCCCCCGCCGGGGAAATTTCCGTCCGACGAAAACGAGAAGGGGGTGGGGATACGTCGAGAAAAAACGATGGGGTCGTGGTGGGTAGCGGCACCACCCCCTCTCAGACCGAGACCTCGCGCAAGCCCACACGCAAGCCGACCCTCTATACTGCGACACAGACCGAGACCAAGGACAATCCGACCGTGCCCCTTCAAGACACAGACCACGACCCCACCTTCTACCTCGACTCGATAATGGTCGAGCACGATGAGGAATTCAGCCTCCCCCCGAATTCAATCCCGCTCAGTGCCTACCCCGCACCGTCCGGCCTCCGGCACACCCTGTATTTTCTAGTTCCCGTCCCGCTCACCGACTCCGACGATTTCGGCTACGAACCACCGGCTGAGGGCACCGAGTAAAACCGGCTGAAAATGACTCACGCCATACAGCCCTCAGACTCCCAACGAGAATCAAAGATCACGTTCATTCCCCACGCCCCTCAGAACCTCACCCTCCCCGAGCGGCTTTCCTGGCGTGCTGGCTATCGGGCGGCTCTGAAATTGCTGGCTGGCAACCCAAACGATCCCAACCTCAACTCCAACCCCGCCAACCCCACTGGCCTAAACGACCCCGTCTATTGGTGCGCCACTCATCGCTCGACTTCCCCTGACACCGACCGCTGCGACTTCGCCCGCTACCTCCCCCCCGACCAAACCCGAGCCGAGCGGGACGCTTGCAAACTCAGCCCTGCCGCAGTTGTCACAGCCGCCTTGGAGACCCCACCCTGGCGACAACCCTGAAAGGAACCCCCACCCCATGACCCCCGAACCCAACCCCGTCAACGAGAACGACCTTGCCGCCATGATTGCGGCGATGGATCAAATGACCGCGGTGATGCGGGACACCTTCGTACCCGGCATCGTTGCCATCGAGAAGCGAATCAAAGAGCAGGGCGGCTCGGCACAACTGGCCCGAGAGTTCGCCCTCAGCTACGGCAACCGCCTCATGGACGTAGCCAAGATCGGAACCCCAACCAACTCAGACCCCCAATGAGAATCGGATGGACAACCATCATCTCTGGCGCAAACGCCGTCGAAATCAAAGAGGCGGCACAAGCGGCCTGGGACGATTTCTGCGGCCCCGACCTTCCCTACTTCCATGACCGTGACAAATCCAAAGCCCCGCTCCGTTACCGCTCCCACATCGAGGTCAACGTCGATGCCTCGGTAGCCACCGGCTCGGGAAAGATTCTCAGCTACGAAGGCACCGCGAGGGGATGGGTCGAGCTTCCATGAAAAACCCCAAGCTCGTTCTCGACACCGAGGCCTGCATCTTCGGATGGGGGCCGTGCCCCGAGGCTTACGGGTTCTCCCATGCCTGCCGCCGCCCCGCCCACCATCCCGGTGACCATTACTGCGCCACATGTGGTGCTCGGGCGAAAGAGCCGGTGAAAGAGCCGGTGAAAAAGTGAAGCTCCGACCACGGCTCAAGTTTCGCCACCAAGATCGCAAGCGCCATCAGCGTCGGATGGCCCAAGCCACCGAGCGCATCGCCTATGGCTACGAGGTCAAGGACGCCAGCCCCATCGAAGGGTTCAACTACATCAGATACGGGATCGACGCCCTGGTTCTATGCGGTTGCGACCGGGAGCTTTGGCCTCCAAGTGTCCAAGCGGCTGTGCCCGCAAATACGACTCCATGAAAACCGCCCACGTCCGCTACCGAGGCCCGACCCAAGACGGCTGGCAAGAGGGAGCCTGCTATGAGGTCTACTTCGATACCGGCGGTAGCGGAGGCCTTTCAAAAACGGTGCGGATCGGCACCTACGCCAGCCACAACGATCTGATGGAACACCCCGGCCCGAACCCGATGCGGCTCACCAGCCTGAAACGATTCCTTGAGTGGTTCGATTTCACGGACAAGCATTTCAAATGAGTTGGGAAGAGGACTGGAAGACGTTCAAGGCGATGCCGGTCGGGTGGAAGCTGATGGCGAAGGTGACGGGCCTAACCATTCTCACCGCTTGGATTTTGAATCGGCTCTCGCAATGACTCCCAAGCCCGGCGACACCATCCGCTACACCCTGGAATTCACCGGGGTTGTGGCCCGCATCCGAGCCTCCCGAGATGGCACCGAGACCTATATTACAGTCCGCAATAATCGCGGCGAGCAGACCATCCTTGCCAGCCAGGTAACCGAGATACTCGACCCCGAGCCGCCCGAGGCCGACGTGATAGCGGGAGTCCGCTGCCCGGTCTGCCGCCAGCCATCGGGCAAGCCCTGCCTGCACCGGGTTCTCCCCGACAAGGAACTCAAGCACCCGCACCACGAGCGCATCGCCGAATACATACACGCCACCAATTGGCCGACTCACCCCCACTCCCTCGATTCCGATACGAGATAACTCAAGACCGCTGGTGCTGGTGCGGACAGCCCGCCGCTCTCTGCATCACCCGTACCGAGACCGGCCCCACCGGGAGGCCGCGCCCCTCGACCGCCGAGACCGTCGAGTACGTGTGCTCCCCCGACCACGGCACCAGGGCCATCGCCTATCTGACCCGGCAGCCACCAAAATGATTTGCATAGGAATTGCATTCTGATATAATTCAGCCCATGACCGAGACAAGACCCTCTCTAGTAGACAAGGCGCTGGACGCACACACCGGCACCGTTGAGTTGATGCGCTCACCCAAAGGCCACGCTCTGGCCGAAGCCCTGCTCAACCGGAAGAGCCGCACGCATGGCCGGGTCGCCAATGTCTACGGGCCTGACCCCGAGAACGAGCTTGCCTCGACTCTGAGCATTGCGCCCACCTACGCCGTCACCAACCACATGCTCACCATCATCGAGCATGGTTGGGCGGAATTGTCCAGCCGTGAAAAAGAGACTGCCCGGCCCCTCGACCTTGACTGGCTCCCAAGCCCGAACGGGTACGTGCTTTTTGAACGGCCTGTCGAGATGCCGACCACGGCCCCGCTCTACAACTCCGAAGACGACAAGCCTCTGAGCCGTCCGGTGGCCGGGGTGTTTTGGTTCACCGGCCCCATCCTCACCTATCGGTACGCCTCGGTCTTTGAGGCGCAACTTGCCGAGCAGACCACTCCCGACAAAGCCCCGCCGCCCGTCGAGGCAGTGACCAAGCAGGGGGTGATGCTCGGGCTGATCGTGCACAAAGACCACGCCTTCACCGAGGGAGCCGATCTGACCGGGGCCGCTGAGTATTGGCCCTTCGATGTAACCGGCTGGTCGGAAGGCTCGCCCTGGAAAGAGGTCAGCTACGAAGAGTGGCAAGAGTCGTTGCTCGCCAGCGGCAAGGCCACCCCTGCGGGTTCGGCCTGGCGCTGGTTCATGGTGGCGATGTGGGCGATGATGACCGACCGGGTGACCCTCACCCCGGCAAGCCGTCACTCCCGCCGACGTGCGGGCCGGGTTCTCGGCACGCCAGCCGAAGAGGTCTCCAAGGTTCGGGTGGTCACGCTGCGTCGGGAGAACCCCAACCCCTCTGTCACCGGCGAAGAGTCCACCGGCGGTTTTGAATACGACCATCGCTTCCTTGTCTCGGGGCACTGGCGCTGGCAACCGCATGGCCGGGGCCGGAACAAGGTGAAGCTGATCTGGATTGCGCCCTACGTGAAGGGGCCGGAGCACAAGCCCCTCATCATCAAAGACACTGTGCATCTTCTCAAGCGATGAGCGAGCACTTCCGACCCGTTGGCACCCGAACCGATATTCGGGTTCTGGCGCAGGGCTATTGGTGCGCCCGCTGTGGCGAGGGCGGCATGGGCATGTACGCACATCACGGCGGCAAGCCTTGTGTCCCGAATCCTGAGCTTGTTCACCGGCTCGCCATCGTCAATAGTCCGACGTGGGAAAAGGACGTTAAGAGCACCCGAACAATTATCTGTCAGTGCGATTGTGGTTGCGAGCCGTGCGACCCCGACCTTGCGCTGGACGATCCCGAGCAGTGGCATTCCGAGCCTCGTTGCGCCTGCCGGGGTCTCAACTGTGGGTGCGTCGTGGCTTGCGGCTGTATTGACGCATTCACGGAAATGGATTGACTTGCGTAAGATTTACACCGATGTATAATCAAGGGTATTGACAAGACCAATCGGTGAGTGAGCGAGAGGCCTGGTGGACTTAGGCGGATGGTTCCGCCCTCTTGGAGCTATTGCGGCTACTTGAGCTTCCAGCCTGTGGGCCAGGGAAGGGGTTCGATCCCCGCCACATCGCAATCGGGCCTCTCGCCCACTCACCGGATGGACAGACACAGACAAGAAAGAGAGGAACGCTTATGGCGATCACATCGACATCGACCATGAAAACCGAAGACGGTTCGACGGTCGTGATAGAGCACGAGTGGGGTAACACAACAACCCTCACCCTGATCGACCGACTCGGGGCTGAGGTTGGGGTAACCCTGACCAATGAAGAGGTCGAGCTTCTGCGTGAGGAATTGCGATGAAGACGAAGACCCCGTCCATGACCCGGCAGGACTTCCAGTTCATCGCCGAAATCCTGGCCTCGGCTTCGGCTACGGCCCGGCTCGGAGACCGGCAGACTGATTACGCCAAGGGCAATGACGACATGATGGAGATTGTCGTGCAGACCTTCGCTCATCGGTTGGCCGAGACCAATCCCCAATTCGACCGTGACCGATTCTTGGTCGCAGCGGGGCAGGTGTTGCCATGACCACTAAGCGAATCACATCGGAAGAGCTTGCCGCCGTCCCTGGTGTCAGGGGCGAGTGGATAGCCATTCTGGAATCGCATGATCGGGCGTACGGCAAGCTCTCTTGGTACAAGGTCAGCCCCGGCGCACATGTCAGTGCTCCTACCAAGGAAGAGGCCATCGAGAAGTTGCTTTCAAAAGTAGCTTCGATGCGAGGCGAATATTTCCACAAGAGAATGCGGCGGGCCAAGGGAGTGCGGGTTATGACCACCTTCGTTCCCACGCACCCGGCCTTTGCGCCGGACAACGCAGCGACCAAGCGGGCGATGGAATTCAAAAAGGGTTTGGAATGAGATGGGGCGTAAACCTCCCCGGCCCGTTCTTCGTCGTCACTGGCGGGAAGCGCCGGAAGCGGAAGATCGATACCAGCACGCCGCAGGGTCTCACCGTCAAGGCGTTGTGGTGGGTCGCCGTCTGGCTGCTCGCCACCGTGATTGCGCCGGTGCCGATGCTGATACTCACCGCCTTCATTGTGGTCTTTGGGGTGATACCCGCTCGGTGGGGCATCCGGTATTTCAACCGGAAATACGGCCCCGACGAAGAGGCTGAGGAAGAGGCTCGCAAGTTGGAGCGGGACAACGCATGAGCGCCGAGCTACATCACGGCGAGCTAGAGGTTGTCCTGCGCGATCAGAACGACAACATCGGATACGGGCACGCACAGCCGACGATGGACGATGTCTTGGCCTGGTTGGGAGAAGAACCCGACGTGATCGGTATGTATTGGTGTGAAATTCACGCCAATCTCATTGAGTGTGAGCCTGGATGCACCGAAGAGATGAAGCCGGTTCTGATAGTGCCGTTCAACACCGGAGGGGAAGAGGAAGAGTGAGTTGGCAGGACGAATTCAAAAACGCCGTCGCTCAGTACGTCATTGAGCGAGGCATGGTTACCAATCCACCTTCCTCAGAGTTTGATTGGGGCAACTATTACGGCGGGCCGTACGACTTCGATGCCACCTACCACTTGCGCGGTGACACGCGCCGGGGTGAGGGCGGATGCGAGGTTTCTCAATGGAGTGATATTCAGGAAGAGCAATGGCGGCAATTCAGCGGCACCTTCGATGATGGTGATGGTCAGCGCTACGGAATCAGTATCAAGTTCTCGTGCAAGTGCGGGAAGCTGAAAGACCGGAGGTTGCTCACCGAGGATCGATTCGGGGAAGTGCTCCGAGCGCTGGTGGGAATTGAGACAAGGACATGATATGAAAAAGAGATTCAAAGTGTGGGGGCCGACCGGCTCCAAGATGGCTTGCGTTGATGCTGACAACGAGGCTGATGCAGTCAAGATCGCATGCAAGCAAGAGCATGGCTTGGGCATCGTTGATGGTGACGTGCTCACCGTCCAGGCCGAGGAACCGAAGTTGCGGTTCAGGGTCAATATGACCGTGACCGGAGTGAGCATGGTTCGGGGCGCAGGCGATTTTCAGAACGAAAACATCGAGTTGACCACCGACAAAATTCCGCCGCATGTGCGCCCCGGCGATACCACCGGCAAGGCTTCCGACGAGCAGAGGTACCCACCCCATGACCGCTAAGAAACTTTGGTGGTGTGACTATCACAAGTCTGTAGGACGATTGGGGTACCGCACCAACCTTGAGGGGTTCAAATCCTGCGAGAAGAATTACATCGCCATGCTGGAAGGAAGTCTGGACTCAGAGCGGTGCCAGATGGTCGTGTGTTATGTGGTCAGTGCTGATGAGGCTGAAAGACACGATGATGTAGTGGTGCAATTCGTGGTTGACGGCAACGTGATATACGACCGAGTTCGGGGCGATTATCTAATGGCGAAAATCGATGTCTGAGAAAGTACGACCTTCGCCTTGTGAAAGCTGCCCGTATCGGATGGACGTTCCTTCCGGTGTGTGGGGCGCTCACGAATACGAGAAGCTGCGGGACTACGACCACCCGACCGGCGGTCAGCCTTTCGCTCCGTTCGCTTGCCACGCATCTCCCGAGGCGCTCTGCCACGGATGGGTTGCGGTGCACATGAACCGGGGTCACGAGAACGAGCTATTGGCGTTGCGGATCAAACCGGCAGACCCCAAGCAGATACCGGTTCATCGGAATGCCTCGGGTGTCGAGCTTTTTGAAAGCGGCAATGCGGCGGCAGACCACGGCCAGGCCAACATCGAAGAGCCGACCGAAGAGGCAATTGAGGCACAGAACAGACTCATGCGTAAACACCCGCGGCTTCGCACCCGCATCTAGACACAGACAAGAGGTACCAAATGGCAGACAATGAAAAGACAATCGAGGCTCTCAGCGCGGACGACTGGAAGTCGGTTCTCGGGGAAGGGATTCATGTCGCCTTCCGCAAGGGGAGCGACCACCCCAAGGCTCACGAGTATTGGGAGTTGATTCGGGATATGCCCAACGAGCTTTGGGACGACGTGCTCGGCTACGTCGTTTGGAGCTTGCAATACATGAAGCTGATCGAGGTCTCGGAATGACTGACGACACGATCAGAGACATCGCTGAGTTGATTCAGGGACTTGCTGTCCCGGTGTCTCTCGGGATGGGTTCGGATGGATTGCTCGGCACTGCTTACGAGCCGTGGCAGCGGCTCTACTCCCGCTTCGGCAGTGGGTGGTCGAGTGCTGACGAAATCGAAAAGCGACTTCGGGAAAGACTGCGGGTTATCGGGTGAGGCGGAAATTCCGACTCAGGATGGGCCGGTGGTACGTCCGCTGGACGTGGTACGGCCAGACTCACAACACGACTCATTATTGGCACTTGGCTCTCACCCATTCCAAGTCGAAGGCCAAACGAGACCAGCGGGGGATTGTATGAAACGACGATTAACAATCAGACCTATCGAGACTGTCAGGGTGAAAGAGCTTTCAGCCGCCGAAGAAATGAAAAACGCTTTGAGCAGCCTCGCCCGCGACATTGGCGAAGAGGGCACTGACGACGAGAACGACTACACACATGAGCACGACTTCCAAGACGACGGTGATGAGACTCCGCACAGTTGGGGCACGGTAGACCCGTTCAAGGGAATGTCGCCGTCCGCGCTCGGGTCTTTCACCGAGCTTTTGCACGACCTTGGATTCGATATGAGCCTGGTCGAATTGGATTCTCATTCGATTCGGTTCAAGGACACGGCAATGGGTTTCCTGTGGGGCTTCCTTGCCGTTGCTGACGAAGCGGAGGGCTTTGAGGAAGAGTGAGAAGCGACGTAGCCGCTGCTACTAAATGTGGGATCGAGGATTGTGGGCACCCCAAGGGTGCTCACCACTACGACTACGACCGTGGCACCTACAGCGGTTGCACGCGTGCCGAGTGCCGGTGTGTTCGTTATCTCGGGCCTCTAGCGCTCCGAGCGGGTACGGCAACGGAGATGATGGCTGCTTCCGCCCATGCTTCGCACACTCATGCCGTAGCCAGAACTCCGATGATCTGCACCCGGTGCGAGCACGCTGACAGTTTCCACGTCGGAGGGCCGTGCCAATACATTGTTGAGCCTTACGAGCGGAAATGCGATTGCCGAATCTTTCTTCCGGTCGCGCCTGCGGGTTGGAAGCCGCCTGCGGGTTGGAAGCCTTGGGAACCCGACGCCGACCCCGACCCCGACAAGCCTTACGGTGTTGACCTAGTCGAGCTTTCCAAAGCAATAAGTGCAGTTGAAAAGGGGTACCTCACTCGCCAAGCACCGGAGATTGTCGCTGCGGCCAAAGCGTTCTTGGAATTTCACGAAGCTGCAACGTCCATGTCAAAGGCGGCTAAGAGCCTTAGCCGGGTTTTGGAAACGACTCGCATTGACGATATGGAAAACGAAGACGATTATTTTGAGGAAGAATTCCATGCGAAGAAATGTCCTCATGGTGAGACCGGGTTCCATCGATTCTTCGACACTGCCGACGATGGGCGTATCATCACCCGCCGATGCAGTGGCCCGCTTGGAGTCACGATCAAAGATGGCGCGGGAACAATCCGAGATGCCATGACGATAATGACCGAAGACGAAGACCTAGAGGAAGAATGAGACATGTGGATTGAGGTAGTGGATGCGTCCGAGACCTATCGGGGCGATGGAACTTTTGTGGTCAAGCCCAAACATGAAGTCGAGGGCATTGAGCCGCAGAGCATGATCGTGGACGAGCGGTCGATCAGCCGGGAGCATCCGACATCGGATTGCGGCTGCAAGCACCACGGCGGCGACTGTGAGGAATACGTGCCGAGCACCAGCGAGATTCTTGGATTGGGGTATGAGGAATGACTTACGACTCGACCGCTGACACCCTGCTTCATTCCCGCCGGGTTGGGGAATTGCTGGTGAGTGTGATTGATGCGCTGGCGCATCGAGCGGTGAATCACGATCTTTCAAAAACCAAGTCACCCGAGCTTGAGATGTTCAATGAGTTCACTCCCAAGCTCAAGCACTCGACTTATGGCTCGGACGAATACAAGGGCTTCCTGGCCGAGATGCAGGAAGGTTTGAAAGTTCACTACGCCAACAATCGGCATCACCCCGAGCACTACCGGGAAGGCATCTCAGGAATGACCCTGATCGATTTGATCGAGATGCTGGCCGATTGGAAAGCGGCAACCGAGCGCCATGACGACGGTGACATTCAGCGCAGTCTTGAAATCAATCAAGAGCGTTTTGAAATTGACGACCAGCTACAGGCGATTCTCACCAACACCATCCTTCTGCTCGGGTGGTTTCACTGAGCAGCCGAGTGCGGTTCCAGATCGGCGACCGGGTTCAGATAAAAAAGATCATCGATGGTGAATGGCACGGTGCCGCCACAATTACCGGGGTGTTTAAAACAAGTGTCGATGGCCCGAGAACCATCGTTTGGTACAACGTTCTGTGGGACGGTGGGAAGATACCCGTAGTGGTTCGTGATGCTCGCTTGAAGTTGATTGAGCGCCGGGTTACGGATGCGTATAGGGTGTTGCTTCCGGCAGAGGGAGACAGAGATGGTGCGAGTTCGGAAGCGACCGGTTGAGGTCGAGGCGGCGCATTTCGTAGACAACGAGAGCGTGGCTCGGGTGCGGGAGTTGGGCTGTGACCCCGATGAGATTTATGACTCGGGAGAAATCACCGCCCTCATCATCGAGACCTTGGAGGGGTCGATGGCGGCGAACCGAGGCGACTGGATCATCAAGGGAGTCCAGGGCGAGTTCTACCCGGTGAAGCCGGACATCTTCGACGCCACCTACGAGCTAGTCGAGTAGCTACGCTGAGTCCATGACTCAGACTGCCAGACAGAATGCGGCCAGACTCGGACAAGCTGATGTATCCGTTCGTTGTGCCGAGTGCGCCGTCAACTTTGCCATTCCATCACCCTTGTCTGATGTGCTCAATGTCAGCGGTGAGACCTTCTACTGCCCGTTCGGACACGCGCAGTATTTCCCGAAGGGGCTATCCGATGTCCAGATTCAAAAGCGCCGGGCCGACGATTTAGAACGGCAGTTGGCCTCGGCACAGGAAGACGCTCGATCCGAGCGTGCTTCTCACCGGGCGACCAAGGGCCATCTCACCCGAGCCAAGGAACGAGCCGCCGCCGGGGTCTGCCCCGAGTGCCATCGCAATTTCGCCCAAGTGAAAAGGCACATGGAGCGAATGCACCCCGACGCTCTAGCTGAGGCCCGGCCATGAAGATCAGACGCAAGTGCGTTTTGAAAGGGCACAAATACATCGAGTCGATCAACGGGTATCGGTCTCCGTACCAATTCTGTGCTCGCTGGTTCTGCGATGGGGCGCAGCCTGATCCTCATTTGGTCGAGATGGGGATTCTCCCGGCTGAAATCCCCGATGAGTGGCGGCGGTAGGTGTACGTCAATTGCTCCCTCTCACGGATGGGGCGGGTCGAATCGATTCAAATTTGGCGAACCATCGATGGTGGTTGGGATATTTCATTCGCTGTCGATTGCGACATGGATGAGTTGATGCACATATCTCGGGTGTCGCAAACTCACATGTTTCACCAGCCTCAGACGCAGGCAATCGTGGCTAGGGTGCTGGCTGCTTTAGAGGACTTGGAACAAGATGAGCCTGGAACGTGATTTGGCCGAAATCAAGATCGTCCGAATCCATGACATTTTCATGGAGAACGGTTTCAAGGGTGGGCCGGATGAGGCCCGTCGTATCGCTACCGAGATTCTCGACATGATCGAAGAGCTTGAGGCTGAGGCACCCGTAGGAACGTGAGAACGGCGCAAGCGGCACTGGCGGGACTCGCCGCTCTCTTGCTTCTGCTCTCGACCATCCTCTTCACCACCGAGACCAACACAGTCTTCGCTAGTGTCTTCGCCATCGCGGGGTTGGTCATAACCGCCGCCCTAGCGGGCATCATCGTTTACGAAGCGCGGAGGCAAGGGCAATGACCGCCAGTCCGACCACAGAGCCGGTGACACAAGAGCAGGCCGAGCAAATCCCGCAGAACCTCTATCCCTACGCCGCCGCTCTCTTGCTGGCATATATGGCGACCAACGACGAGCAGCAAGATCGTCGGAGCCGACTCTTTGCTCAAGCTCTGGCTGCTTCTGCTACCTCGGTGTTTGGGGTGATGGCTCGGGGTCTGAACTACCGATCAGCGGCCAAGCCCTTCGCCGACACTGCGGCTGAGGCCGTTTCTCAATTTCGCGAGAATCATCCCGAAGCCACCGAGGTCGAGATTTCAAAATTCGTGGATGCGGCTGCGGCCACGCTCGCCACCGGCGCAGGATCACGCACCACGCTTGAGGTTTTACGGACTCTCGATCCCGAGGGGGCCAATTTCAAAAAGATGTGGCTCACTCGTGGGGATGCCAAAGTTCGCGAATCTCATCGCTTGCTGCATGGGCAGACAGCCTCGGTTGGTGACTCTTTCAAGCCGGGCCTTTCCTATCCCGGCGACCCGAGTGCCCCGCTTGATGAGCGAATCAACTGCCGGTGTTTCTTGTGGGCAGTGCCTAACGCCGGGGTGACCGACGAGGACATCGCTCGGGCTTTTGAACCAGCGGATTTGGAAATGGCCTTCGCCGCCAGTGCTGCCATCACCGCAGCCTCGATGCGGAACACCCTGCGCCATCTGATGCGGGTCGCTCCCTGGACGTGGCAACCCCGAGACAGCATCGGTCGGTGGGTCGAAGTCAATGACGTGCTCCATGTCCCGTCGAGAACGGGGCGGGGCAAGGAACGAGTTCGGGTCACGGACATCACCGGGCGGAACAAGATCGAAGTCGAGAGTCTCCGTTTCCCCGACCGCCGGTGGGAGATGGATTCCCGAGATGCCGTGCCTGACTTCGCCAAGGCCGAGCTTCCTGGCCGGGAGCGCTCGATGCGGGCACCCAACATTCCCACCAGGGACATGCGTGAGCTTCCGGTCTCGCAATTTGTCGAGGGGCCAATTGATCGAACCCGACCGTATCGGGAAGTCCGACCTTCGCTGATCGGTGATGAGTCGATTGGTGTCGGGGTTCCCTTTTTCAGTGCCGATGAGATTCCCGTTGGCGATGTCGTGGTGGTCGAGTCGAAGAGCCGACCGGGGCAGTTCCGGTACATGGTCGTGGACGACGTTGACCTTGATGCCAATACCGCCACCCTGCTCTATCCGCCCGAGCCTGGCGAGATGTTCACCGGCGAGTCGGGTGAGCGCATCTTCCAGCTTCGCCAGGCCAACGCACAGCAATTGGTCAACGTCGGTGATGGCGTCGTCTACGAGGCGGCTGATCCGGCCCTGGTCGAAGAGACCATCGCTCGGTTTGAGTCCTCACGATTCGGTTTCGCGAACCCCCGGTGGTTCTCCGGCACCGACGACGCTTTCAAGGAAGGCTACGAGCGCACCGATTGGGCACCGGAGCGGAAAGAGCTTCACGACCGCATTGTTCAGGATGCCTTCGACCGAGCACTCCCGGCGCAGGGATCGGCCAAGTTCTACATGATGGGCGGTGGGCCGTCGTCGGGGAAGAGCACGATGTTGCTGGCCGACACGGTCGATGTCCCGCTTGGTGAGAATGCCATTCAGATCAATGCCGATGACATCAAAGAGTTCCTCCCCGAGTACGTCGGGTTGAAAGAGGCCGACATTCGCTCGGCTTCGACCTTCGTTCACAAAGAGTCATCGGAGATTTCAAGCCGGATGATTCGGGAGGCTCCCGAGGACAAGCACGTTGTTCTCGATGGGGTCGGTGACAAGGGTGCCCACGAAGTGATGAATCGTTTGCGGACGGCCAAGAGCCGGGGTCAGCGCACCGTCGCCAACTACGCCACCTTGCCGACCGACATGGCGGTGATGCTTTCCAATAAGCGGGGGGAGGAAACGGGTCGGTACGTGCCCGAGGACTACATCAGACGAGCGCACGCCGACGTGACCGACACCTTCTTCGACCTTGCCAAGATGAACGCTCTCGATGAGTTGTATCTCTGGAATACCGAGCAGTGGGACGACGTGAGGAAGGTCGGAATCCCGAGGCTGATCTACAGCCAAGTTGACGGCAGGGCGGTGATTCACGATGAGGCGCTCTTGCTGGAATTCCTCAGCAAGTCCCGCACCAGGCGGCACAGCATCGAGAGCATCATTGGGCTGACCCAACTTCCCGAGGCGCTTCCTCCGATAGCCGAGTTCCCCGAGTTCCCGCCACCGACTGGCATCTTGCCCGAAGTGACCGGTGTGCCTGGTGAAGCTCCGGCAGGGCTGGCGGCTGCGGCCAACTTCTACGACTCGCTGGATTGGAACACCTTGGAGCAGGCGTTGATCGAAGTCGGGGCCGAGCTTCGGGGAGCCAAGTTCGCCTCCAAGCTGCCCACCGACGATCCTCAGATTGAGCTTTTGAAAACCAATCTCAAGGACGAGTTCTCTGATCCTGCCAAGCAGATCGTCGTAATCTCCAACCCATGACCGCAGTTGACACTGCGCTTCGGGAGCCACCCACTTTCAAAAAGTGGGTTGAAGGCCAGGGCGAGTACGAGCCAATCATCAAGCTCATCGAGGATGCGCCGGACAAATACGATTTCAAAACGTACGTCGCTCTCATCCCCGACGAGCATCTCGATCTGTACCTCCGAGCCGAGGCTGAGTGGAAGACCGATGCCGCGGCCCACAAATCGACCAAGCACGCGCTCGGCCTGGACAAGCCTTCGCCCGAGGCGGCGATTATCAAGCTGCAACCCAATTGCGTCTTCCGATTCCGTTCGGGGCGCATGTGTGGCCGGGAGGTTGTGCCCGGTGTTGACCGATGCACCAAGCACGGTGGCGCTCTCATCGACCCCGAGGTTCGGCGTAACATCTTGCTCAGTGCCTACGCCAACATTGTCGAGGGTTCTCAGAAGGCGGTGGATGCGCTTCTGGACGTGGCTGAGAATGGTCGGTCGGAGATGGCCCGTGTTCAGGCGGCTAAGGAACTTCTCGACCGTGCTGGTCTCACCGCCGATGTCAATGTGAACGTCCGTATCTCGGCTGAGGTCGATGCCGGGGCTATCTTGCGGGAGCGCTTGGAGACCATGTCTACCAAGATCGAAACCGTAGAAGTCGAAGTCATCGAAGTCGAGGGCGTAGATGTCGAGCCGGTTGCTGGAACAGTCGGTAGCTGAACGCTACGCCGGTCTCTCGGATGAAGAGAAAGGCTCTCTCACCGATGGGATCAATCCCAACGATCTTTTATGGTCTTCTGAATTCTGGCTCCGTCCCAAGCAACTGCGAGCACTGCACTCTGATGCCTGGATCACACTGATCCTGTCAGGCCGTGGTTTTGGAAAAACACGGACGCTCTCGGAGTGGGTCAAGAAAAAGGCCGAGGCCATGCCTGGCACTCGTATCGCCTTGATCGGTCGAACCGTGAGTGACGTGCGGGACACGATGGTTCAGGGTGAGGCGGGAGTCCTGGCAGTGCATCCTCCCGAGTCACGACCCGAATACATGCCTTCGGTTCGGAAGGTGGTTTGGCCCAACGGGAGCATGGCAATCACTTACTCGGCTGAGTCGCCTTCTCAGCTTCGTGGCCCCTCTCATCACTTTGCCGCCGTCGATGAGCTTGCCGCTTGGAAGCTGGTGCCCGACGATTCGGGAGCCAACGCATGGGACAACCTCTTGATCGGTTGTCGGCTTGGCGATACCCCGCAAGTGATGGCCGTCACCACGCCGAAGAGGGTGCCGCTCATCAGGGAGTTGGTCACGCAGGCGAAAGACCCGAGCTACAACGTGAAGATTTTGAATGGGTCAACGATGGAAAACAAGTCCAATCTGCCCGAGGAATATATCGCGCAGCTTCTCCATCAGTACGGCGGAACTTCCCTGGAACAGCAAGAGCTTCTCGGGGTGCTTCTCGATCATGTCGAGGGTGCGCTGTGGCGGGACAAGGACATTCTCATCGAGGGCTTGCCGGAGATTCCACGCTTTTTGAAAGTCATCGCCGTCGATCCCGGCGTGACCTCCGGCGGGGATGCCACCGGCATCGTGGTTGTCTACGGGTCGCCGGAGCGGGTTCGGAACGACCGGCGAGCTTGGGTGGTGGACGATTTGACCGAGCCAGGGCTTGAGCCGGAAGAGTGGGCCAAGCTCATTGTGGATGCCGCCCGAGTTCACAAGGGAGCGCTGGTCGTGGTCGAGGGGAACATGGGCGGCGACCTCGTCAGGACGGTGATTCATCAGATCGACCCATCGGTACCGGTAGTCACGGTGCACGCTTCCAAATCGAAAGCTGCCCGAGCCGAGCCGGTGGTGATGGCGTATCGGATGGGCCGGGTTCGGCATCTCGCTCAGTTCCTCTTGCTTGAGGACGAGATGACTTCATGGGAGCCAACGGGTCGCTGGTCGCCTAACCGAATGGACGCGATGGTGCATGGCATCCGCGCTTTGCTGATCGATGACACTGAGATGCTCGGCTTCGGATCGATTCGCTCTTCGATGGAGCGCTATCGGGAGACCACCATTCACCTTCCCAACTTCCTGCGGAGCAGAGCGGACGTTCCAATGGGTGCGTGGCGCAGAATCAACCGGGACTGAATCTACATTGATTTGCAATTGAGTTACACGACGCTATAATTGCGTCCATGATTACTAGACCTAGACCGGGACACCGGGCCGGATATTCCATCGGAGCTTTTGGCTCGCCGAAGTTTCTTCATCGCTCTTACGAAGAGGAACGGCTCATGGACACCATCACTGAGTTGGAGCGACAGATCGAGCGCCGGGAGTCGTTGCGGGCGTATGACACGCAACCCGGCCAACGATTGGGCCGAGTCGAAACGCACAAATACAACTTCTACGCCAAGGCCTTCCAACCGAACGATCCCGACTTCGCTGTGGTGCGGACATCGCGCAAGACGGCGGTGGTGACGTTCTTCATGGAGACCGGGAAGCTCCGGCCCGTCACCAAGGAATTGCCTCTGGACGAGGCACTCAAAATCGCAGACCAAATGAATCGAGGTATCAAATGACTCTCAGTATCACGGATTACAGAAAAGTGAAGGATTGGGCCAGGGCCGAATGCGTTCGCCAGGACGCGGACACGCCTGATGCGCTCCGGCGCATGATCGAGGCGTGGAACCTCGCTTGCCTTGCTGAGAAGATGTCTCTCGCTCTGATCTTGGGTCTCGGTTACATCATCGATCCAGAGAAGAACGATGGTTTCCGCAAGCGCAACATCGCGGTCGGTCACGGCACCTTCGACGTGCCGCCCGATTGGAGAGACATTCCTCGGTTGCTCATGCAGTTGGTCGAAGCGGACATCTCACCGGCTGAGTGGTATCGGGAGTTCCAGCGCATTCATCCGTTCCTCGACGGGAACGGGCGGGTGGGCGCTCTGATCTACAACAAGCTCAGTGGAACACTCGATTCCGAAGCGTTGACGGCAGCGCCGGAGTACCGGCCATGATGCCTTGTGGCTGTGTGCTCGGCGTTGCCTTCTGCGCTCATGTCGTTGAGCTAGTCGAGATTCTCACCTTGCTTAGTGGCGACCTTCCTCTCAACTTGCAATAGATTTATACCGATGTATAATTTGTGAGTCAAGAGAAAGGAACCCACATGGCAACACTCAACGTTCCGGCTCCCTTCCCTGGTACGCCAGAGGAAGCGGCGAAGAACCGGGAAACTCACATCTTCGATTGGGATTGGATGCGGTGCGTCAATTGCGACTCCCGACCAACTGCCATCGCTGACTGGCCTTGCGGAACCAAGGTTCCGCGGCTGGTGAGGGAAGTCGCCTGATGTGGCTCTGGATCGAGTGCAATGACTGTGGGTACACCGGAGAAGCCTTCGGTGTGTGGATGGGCGAGAGCTACGAGTTCCAGCCTTACAACGAGCAACTGATATGCGTCGTGGAAAACCACGACTTCGATGTGAAAGGTGGTGCATAACCATGACCGATGAAAAGACATACACCCTCAAATTGACCAGCGCTGAGTTGACTGCCATCAAGCAGGGCTTGGAGCGGGAATACCTCTGGAATCGGAAGCAGATCACTTCGGGCGAGAAGCCAGGCGCGACTGCTCTCGACGTGTCGAGGGCCAGGACGGTTCGTCGGAACAACAAGGCCGTGAGGTCTGCCGCCGTCAAGATCAAGGACGCCAGGCGGTGAGCAAGCCCTATGTCTATCCCGAGCCGTTCATTCTCTTACCCCTTGACGAGTTGCTCGGTCGTAATCCCTGGACACTGATCTACGGATGCAAATGCGATCCCGAGACAACGTGCGAAATGCACATCGATGAGGATGAAGTCGATAGCTAGTCTCTGACAAGCAGAGGGTCACGTCCTCTTCTCTCTGCACGGAGCATACGAAGCCCCCCGCCACTCGGGGGGCTTCGTCGCGTGCTACGGTTCCGGCCACTAGACCGACTCAGACCGCTCGACAGACCGCAGACAGCTAGGGAGCGCTAGACATGGCCCGCAAGACGTTCAAGGGATACACGCCAACCGAGGCTCAAGTCATTGAGTTGCAGTCACCGGATGGCACACGGTCGATAGAAGTCCAAGGGCGGGAGACAATCGCCGGTTCGGTGATTCTCGATTTCCTCTCTGAGATTGACACCGACGACCCTGGAACTCTGGCGAAGGCAGTGAACAGGATGCTCAAGCTGTCCATAGCCGATGAGAGTTGGGATGAGTTCAAGGCTTTCGTGGACGACGAGAACAACGGCATCACGCTTGAGCTTCTCAGCGAGATTGCCGGGTTCTTTGCGGAGTCCTTCTCGGGAAAAGCATCAGCGTCACAAGAGCAGTCTTTGGCTTCCTGATTTTGAATTGGGCCGGGGCGAGCGGGAGGTTCTTCGCCGCCACCGGTCGGGACTTGCGAGACCAGCCGGTTCATCTTCTCTACGAGTACGGCTACTTCATTCTGTCCGAACTCACCAGGCGCACCAAGGAAGAGGCCGAGGCGATGGAGAAGTTGGAGGACACCTTCGCCGGTCTCGACTTCGAGGACGACACCGGGCTTCCTTCCATTGCCCGCCGGTTTGGGCCTGCCGACGATCCCTTCGGGTTCGATACCTCGGCGATACCGCCCGGCTTCTAAAACCCGGTTTTCAAAATGCCTGACATTGTCGGGACTGCCTACGTCCGTATCCGTGGGGTCACGACCGGGTTGGCCGGTGACATTCAAGACGGTCTCAAAAAGGGGATGGCCGGGACTGATACCGATGTCCTTGAAAGGAACGTGTCTGATGCGGCGAAGCGGGCTGGCGAGTCGGGAGGCGAAGAAGGAGGCAAATCACTCGCTCGGTCGATGCGTGAGAATTTCAAAAAGAATTGGGACAAGGACAACAAGAAGGGCAAGGGCATCTTCAAGGTGCTCGATGGGATCAAGAGTTTCAAACTTCCGAGCCAGGCATGGATGGGGATTCTCGGAATCCCGGCACTCGGGGGAGTAATCCAGCTTGCCTCTTCCTACGTGCTCACCTTGGTTGGGCAGCTTGGCTTCGTTGTCCAAGCCGCCGCTGGTGCCGGTGTCGCTCTTGGCGGCATGTTCGCAGCGGTGGGCCTGGCGGCGATTCCACTCGTTCTGGCATTCAAGGCTCAGACCGAAGAGATGGAGAATTTCAAAGAGTCAGTCGAAGGGCAAAAGGAACTCTGGATGGAAGTCGGGGGAGCGGTGCAAGCCACCTTCCTCCCGGCACTCGACCAAGCCATCGTCAACATGGGCGATCTGCGGGATGAATTCACCGTTTTCGGTCAAGAGGTCGGAACCATCTTCGGGGAGTTCGTTCTCGGGCTTTCTGAATTCCTGACCTCTACTGAGTCAACGGGAAGATGGGTCGAAATATTTGAGGGAGCTTCGGTTGTCTTTGAGTTTCTGCTTGACGCCGTTCAGAGCTTGGTCAGAGCCTTGCTTCCCTTCCTGCAAGCGGCGATGCCGATTGCGGTGCAATTCGCTGATGCTATCCGTAGAGCAGCGGCGAATTTCGCGTTCTTCATCGAGACCAGCCAGGAATCCGGTGCACTCGGTACGACCTTTCAAGATTGGTGGGACAAGGCCACGCAGATTGGTCGTTCGATCTGGAACATCGTTGAGGCTTTGTGGGAGGTCTTCAGTGTCGCCGCCGATGTTGTGGCTCCCCAATTCGACACTCTGGAATCGAAGACCCAAGGATGGGTTGACTTCCTGCGCTCTGCCGAGGGGCAATCAACACTCAAGCAAATATTTGAGGACGCATTGCCGGTGGCTCAAGAGGTCAATGCCTTGTTGGGCGATCTTGTCGATATTTTCAGAGAGGCCTTTGTCGAAGAGCAGGGCACCGGCGACATGGTCGAGTTCATTCGGAGCATCCGCACCGATTGGCTCCCGGCTCTTGAGAGTTTGCTGACCACTTTCAGTAGCGGGCTTGGTGACGGTCTCCGAGAACTGGCCGAGGCCTTCGGGACGTTGATTCAGGAGGCGGCTGAGTCAGGAGCACTTGGGACGTTCACTGACGTATTGATCGTGTTGATCGAGGCGCTCACCGATTTCATTCAGCTTCCCGGCATGGGGCAGATCATTGGGGCGCTGGCGGCAGCGGTGGGGATACTTGGATTGCTCGGCAATGTCATCGGCCCGCTGATCGGGTTGATTACAACTCTTGGCGGGGTCATTCAGTTGTTCATGGTCTCGACTGCTCCGGCGTGGGCCGGTCTTGCTCTTGCTGCGGGAATCATCGCGGCAGTGGTCGCGGCGGTAGCTATAGCGATTTTGATTTGGAAAAATTGGGACAAGATCACTGCATGGCTGGCGCAGGCTTGGGAAGCGATTCAAAACTTCTTCTCTGATATTTGGGATGCCGTTACCGGGTTCTTTGCAGGCATCCCCGAGTGGATTGAGGGAGTGTGGACTTCCATTCTGGAATTCATTGCGAGCATTCCCGAAGCTCTGCTTGCGGCGGCGACTGCTCTCTGGCAGTGGATCGTTGATGCCGTCCCGATAGTCCTCGGGAAGATGGCGTACTTCGCCGGAAGCGTTATCGGGTTCCTGCTCTCACTCCCGGTCAGAATTCTTCAATTGATGATAAAAGCGAGCCAGGCCTTGTGGACGTGGGTGCGAGATGCGGTGCCCGAGGCGCTCAAGTGGCTCGGCAACATGTGGCTCACGATCTACACATGGATCGGGCAGACCATCGCCCGTCTGATTACTGAGGGCGTGAAAATGCTCAGGGCTTTAGTTCAGTGGATCGTGGACGCGGTCAAGGAAGCGCCGGGAAAACTTGCTGACTTCGCTCAGTCGGTTTGGGATTGGGCCAAGACCTTCATTGAGGAACTCCCGAGCAAGTTCATTGGGTGGATCAGTGGGTGGGCTGCGTTCGGAACAGAACTCGTTGGCAACATTGTCGATGGTCTGAATAGCGCTATCAGGTCGGTTTGGTCATGGGGAAAGAACTTGTTGCAAGCCATCGTGGACGGGATTCTCGCTCATGCTGGCCCGCTGGCCGGGGTGCTCGGTGGTCTTTTCAGAAGTTTGGGATTCTCAACCGGCAACACCGGCTCGGGCGGGCCTACAACACCACGACCGCCAGGCGGTGGCACATTCTCGGCAACTGCGCTCTCAACCATGAGTTCTCCCTTCGCGGCTACAGCCTCAGCCTTCGTTCCGTCGCCGATCAACACACAAGCCTTTGCCAACGTCCCGACATCGCAAGGCGGGGCGATCAATCTCTTGGTCAAGATCGGCGATCAGGACATCACACGATTGGTGGATGCTCGGGTCTCGGACAACGACCAAGCTCTGGCTAACGCTCTCAATGTCAGGAGGCGGTAATGCCACCCCCTGTAATCGCCAACACGCTCGCCCGTCATTGGGATGCCAGTGTCTTGTCGCTGGCAGATGGGGCCAGCATCACATCATGGGCTGATCTGATGGGCGGTGGCCCGGCAACTGCCGCAACCAGCGGTGGCCCTACCTTTGAGGTTGGCGATTCACCGTTGGGCGTTATGCCGGGAGTTCGTTTCGCTGGCACACAATCACTGACCGCTTCCACCGGGCCGACGTTGACCACCTTCACCGTATTTATGGTGTTGCGTAATCCACCCAACGATGCAAGTCGTCACTCGATGGTGCCTCAGTCCAATGGTCACATCATTTTCAACGAGTGGGAGGGAACGGTAGGTAGGTGGATTTTCGGACTCAGTCAGTTCTCATTTCTTGAGTTCACCGATGCCACCTTGCTCGGTGCCTTCTGTCTCTGGACGGGGGTATACGCCGGGCCAAACACCAAGCTCAGGGCCAATCAGGTGCAGCGGGCGACGGGCAACACCGGCCCCGGCCCCGGTTCAAACGTGGTTGGGTTTGGCAACAACACCGGGGGAAACCCCGCTGATTTCACTGCCAATGAAGTTCTCATTTACGCCGGTGAGGTCTCGGCCTCTGACATTGACATCATCGAGGACTACCTCTACGCCAAGTGGTTTCTACCGCCCGTTCCCGATGCCCCATCCGATTTGGTTGCCACGGCCACCGGCCCAACTTCCATCGATCTTGAGTGGGCTGATAACTCTGATGACGAGGACGGATTCAGAATCGAACAGGACGTGTCGGGGTCATGGGTCGAAGTGGACACGGTCGCTCCCGACGAGACCACCTTTACTGTGCCGGGGCTTGAGGTCGCTGTTTCTCACACCTTCCGAATAGTCGCTTTCAACGAGAATGGAGATTCCGACCCGTCCAATGAGGCGAGCGCTACTACCTCAGACCCGGTGCTACCGCCCGTTATTGCCAGCACCCTCATCCGAGATTGGGACGCTTCGCAATTGACCGGATATGCGGATGGGGCGAATGTCACGTCCTGGCCGTCATTGCTCGATGCCAGTCACACTCTTGAGGAACCGTCCAACGCTCCCGTTTTTGAAACTGTCTCACTCAACGACTTGCCGGGAGTCCGGTTTGATGGGAACTCGCGGCTAGGTCTTCTCGGGGCGTCGGCGGTTGGGCCGTCCACCTACTTTCTTGTGACCAAGAATCCACCGGCCTCGGGCTTAGTGCACAGCATCATCTCGTCACCAAGCTATCTGTGGCTTGGGAAGCAGGCTGTAGTAGCCGGGGATTGGTTCGTCGGTGTTTCCGATGCTGATGCAATGGAGTTCATCGATGCTTCCCTGGAAGATGAGTATTCCCTCTGGACGTTTCATCACAATGATCCTGGCGATGGTGAATCTCAAGTCGGTATAAACGGGCTGACAAGAGAGACCGGGGAGTACGCCGGATTTACACCGAGTGGCAACTTCTACATAGGGCCGTACGAGTCAGAGGACAAATACAGCCAATTCACCATGTACGAATTGCTGGCTTACGACGGGATGGTGTCGCCCGCGGACACTGACACCATCGAGGCCTATCTCATGGAGAAGTGGGGCATCACCCCGGCAGCACCACCGCCAGATGCTCCAACCTTTTTGTCTGTGACCGCTATTGATCTGACCACTATTGACTTGGCTTGGGTTGACAATTCCGACGATGAGACCGGATTCAGAATCGAAGTTTGGGTAGAGGACTGAGCATGAGTTGGGTAACGGTCGAAACCATTGGATCGAACTACACCTTCTACCAAGTCGAGAATCTTGAACCGGCTACCGAATACACGTTTCGTGTAATCGCTTTCAACGACAATGGCGACTCTGCGCCGACAAACGAAGTAACCGCCACCACTGAGACCCCGACTACCGGCATTCTCAGCGTTGACGCCAACTGCTACTTCGGGGGGTACGTCATTCGGGTGTCGGTGCTGGCGGGCAGCAACCCGGTCACGGTGTATCGGAGCGACGTGGTAACGAGCAGCTACGAGCCGGTGCGCGGGCTGACCAATATCGCCGAGAGTACCGAGCGCCAAGTCGTGGATTACGAGGCTCCGCTCGACCACCCTCTCGTTTACTCGATGGTGGATGATGTCACCGGCGAGACCATTGATGTCCTACCAACCCTCCCGCCCTTCCGAACTCAGTGTGGGTCGGACGCCACCTACGTTCGGTGGCTTCTCAATCCCGGCAACCTCACCAGCACTTTTTGCATCGCAGGCCCGTTGCAAGAGCGGTCGTTCGATCCGAGGGTCGGTGTCTTCACCGTCATTGGCCGTTCCGATCCGGTCGTGGTCATGGATGAGCAGTCCTCGGCTCGGGGCACGCTCCGGCTGATCGGTCGGACGACGGAAGAGGTCGAGGGCTTGCAGCGCATCTTCACCAAGAAAGCGCAGCCCACTCTTCTCAGCTTGCCCACCGATTACATGATCGGGAAAGAGGGCCAGTTGTATTTCCAACCACTGGAAGTACGAGAGGGATGGCTCAATCCTGATGGTCGGATTCCCTGGCACTACTTCTCCATTGACTATGTCGAGATTGCGCCACCGGCCTTTACGCAGCCGTTGGAGCGTCCTGGCATTCCCTTTGGGTTGGCCGAGGGCGGCGAGTCCGGCGACACCACCTACCCCGAAGGCGGCTGGATTATTTGGGAGACCGACCCACCCGATGGTGCCTTCCACGGCAATCCCGACGACCGTTGGACTTCGTTCAATCAGCTTCGCATCTCGGGCAAGACCTTCGGTGAGGCGTTGTTTGACACGCCATGAGGTACGTCGAGCAGTACGTGAATCCCGACGAGATTCCCCGCATCAACGAATCGGTGCGTGGCACCCACAAGTCCGTTATCAAAGTGTGGGGCACGCAGTACGACCCGGCTCAGTGGAAGCTCCATCCGATGGTCGATCCGACCGGATGGACGGAGACCAAGTTCAAGGTCATCAGTGGGGAAGTCACCGAGACCTTGGGCGAGGCCATCACCCGAGAGCTTTCTCTGTCGGTCGCTTCTGATTATTGGGACGATCCTTTCGACATCTTGGTTGAGGCCACTCCCTACAAATCTCTGATCGCTGTCGCCCGAGGAATCGAGACTGTGAATGGCGAGCAGATGCTTGTCCCGCTCGGGGTCTACCGGCTGCACTCGGTTTCAACTTCCGGTAATGCCGAGACTGGCTACGAGTTGGGGGTCACCGGGTACTCGATGGAGGCGGATATTCGGGAGGCTCGCTTTTTGAAAACTCCCATCGCTGGTGTGGCCCCCGGCGAGATTGGCGAGAACGTAATGCTCGGCATACTTCAGTACCTAGTCGAAGAGGCGTTCCCCAAATCCATCTCTGGCAACCTCGTTCCCTTCCGTGCCAACACCGGAGGCCAAGACCTCGACTACGTCTTCCCGCCGGGCAGTGTGCTCACCGATGACCGGGAGCGCCTCGATCTGATTTTGGAATATCAGGAGGCGAACGAAGTGTGGGGCCGCTTCGACCGGGACAATTCGTACGTCATTGACGACATGCCGAGTCCGGCTGATGCTCCCATCGATTTTGTAATCAACGGTGACGAGGCCGGGGTGCTCATGCGATACGACATGGAGTTCACCCGAGAAGAGGTCTTTAACGCAGTGCTCGCCTTCGGGGAGTACGCCATCGGGAATTTGAAATTGCAGGCTTCGCATCTGGCGAAGGACATGGACGTGCTCTCACCGACCTATTGGGAGGGGCCGTTCGGCCAGGTGCCGATGTTCCATCGGGTGGAATTCCTGCCCAACAACACGGCGGGAGCCAACAACACCGTCATTCGGGTGGCGAACAACCTTTTGCGGAGGCGGAAGGATTATCACTCGGCGGTCAATTTTGAAACTGTTCCAAATCCGCTCATCGAGGCGGGTGACGTGGTCGAGCTTCGCTATCCGGTCAATCCGACTCTGACATCAGGAGCCAGCGCCGGACAGGAGTTCCTTTCTGAATTTCACTTGATTCGCTCTATCACCATTGGACTCGGGGCTGACACCAGCTTCTCGGCTGAGACCGTGGCGAACGGTGAGACTTCCACGGTTTTGAAAAGACTGAGGGTGCCGGAGTGATAACCCCGAAGGGCCGTCAAAAGCTCATTCGGGAGATTCAGACCCGAGATGCTCTGCGCTTCGGGGAAGACAAGCCGGTTCGGATGCAAGTCGGAACTGTGGTCTCGGTCGGGCCAACCGGGGCCAATATCCAGCTTCAAGACCGAGAGATACGACAAGTCATCGTGCATGGGATTGTGAATCCCACCGAGAACGTCGTTGTCTTTTGGGCGGGACACACAGCCATTGCTATCGGGGAGCCGCCCGAGGGCGGCGGCGGTGACGGAGAATTTCTGCCTCTTGTTGGCGGCACGTTGACCGGCCCGCTCTATCTTCCTGCTCCCAATCCCACCAACCCGTCTGAGGCGGCGCACAAGGGCTACGTGGATAGCCGGGTCTCTTTGGTGGTCTCTTCCCATCATGTGGTGCAATCAACCGCTCCGACCGCACCACCGGATGGTGCTCTCTGGACGAACCCCACCACCGAAGTAACCCAAATTTGGGACGCAGATAATGCAGAGTGGATCGAAGTGGGGGGTAGCGATGGTGCCTTCCTCCCCCTTGCCGGTGGCACCATGCTCGGCGACCTCATTCTCAATGAGTCACCTACCGCTGGCTCGCCACCATTGCAGGCGGCAACGTGGCAGAACATCGGAGACCTCTACACCTACATCGATTCCGAGGTTGGAGATGTCGCCGATGACCTAGCGCTCTATCTCCCGCTGACCGGCGGGACTCTGACCGGAGCGCTCAATCTTGCTGGCGATCCGCTGTTCCCCGACGAGGCGGCGAACAAGCATTACGTCGATAGTCAGATCGGTGCAATTGAACTCACCCCCGGCCCCGAGGGGCCGCAAGGCGATCCAGGGCCAATCGGCCCCGAAGGGCCAGTAGGAGCCACCGGCCCCGCAGGAGTGGAAGGCCCACCAGGGCCACAGGGTGAGGAAGGCGAGCAGGGGCCAATAGGTATCACCGGCCCGCCAGGAGACACCGGAGCCACCGGAGCAACCGGAGCGACGGGAGCGACCGGCCCGCAAGGGCCAGTCGGCCCCGAGGGGCCAATCGGAGCTACCGGCCCTGCCGGGCCACAAGGTGAAGAGGGAATTCAAGGGCCAGCGGGAACACCAGGCGCTACCGGGCCGACCGGAGCAACTGGCCCGACCGGAGCTACCGGCGATCCAGGGCCAGCGGGAGCAGATGGAGCTACCGGCGCTACCGGCCCGAAGGGAGATCAAGGCGACCCCGGCCCAACCGGAGCCACCGGCGCTACCGGGGCAGAAGGGCCGCAAGGCGATCCCGGCCCGACCGGTGCGACCGGAGCAACCGGCCCACAGGGTGATCCCGGTGCTACCGGCGCGACCGGCTCTACTGGCCCTCAAGGTGATCCAGGGCCAGAAGGCCCAATAGGGCCAACCGGCCCGACCGGGGCAACCGGCCCCGCCGGTACCAGCGTCACCATTGAGGGCACCGACACTTGGCCCAACATCGATGCCATCCCGTCGCCCGACACCGGCGACATGTGGATTCTCTCGGCAACCGACACCACTGCCCCCGACCGTCCCGGCCCGATAACCGGAGGATTGGCCGGTGACGGGGTCATGTGGGACGGGACTCAATGGGTCAACGTCGGGCCGATTCGTGGGCCAGAAGGCCCGCAAGGTGCCACTGGCGCAACCGGAGCTACCGGCCCTCAAGGTGACGTTGGGCCTGCCGGAGCCACCGGAGCCACCGGAGCCACCGGCGCGACCGGAGCGCAAGGCCCACAAGGTGAGATTGGCCCCGAAGGGCCGCAAGGTGAGATTGGCCCCGAGGGGCCACAAGGTGATGTCGGTGCCGAAGGCCCGCAAGGGCCAGTGGGAGCTACCGGCTCAACGGGAGCAACCGGCGCTGATGGGGCGGAAGGCCCGCAAGGTTTGGAGGGGCCAGCGGGTGCCGAAGGCCCACCAGGGCCGGAAGGCCCACAAGGGCCACCGGGAATTGACGCTGCGCCGCATGTTGTCGATGCAACCGAGCCAGTGTCACCAGCCGATGGAATGTTGTGGGTCGATCCCGACACCGGAACCTATCGGGTGTGGGACGAGGACAACTTGCAGTGGGTCGAGGTCTCGGGTTCGGGAAGTGAGGCTCTTCATGCTGTCGGAGACCCAAGCGAGAAACCAGCCGATCCACCCGACACCTTCATTTGGGTTGATACCGATGACGAATCTCTAGGTGGCGATCTTCCATCCGGTGACGCTCAAATATGGGACGCTGACAATGGCGACTGGCTCAATATCGGCGACCGGCATCTCATTCAAAACACCGAGCCGGTCTTACCGCCGGATCGTTTGATTTGGACGAATCCCGATGAGAACCTCGCGCCGGAGGCGGCATTGCTTCCGCTTGGTGTGGTGCTTCCGTATGCCGGTCTGACCGCGCCAGCCGGATTCTTGCTCTGTGACGGAGCGCCCTATTCGCGAACCGGTTACGCCGGTCTGTTTTCACAAATCGGAACCACCTTCGGAGCAGGCGACGGGACAACCACCTTCAACGTGCCGGATATGAGAGGCAGATTCCCCATAGGGCTTGGCACGCTCGACACGGACACCTATGGGATGGGTGCGGTTGGCGGTGAAGCTCGTCACGTCTTGCAGCCGGGGGAAGGGCCAATTCACACTCACACTGTCAACCCGCCGAGCACGACATCTGGCGGTCGCTCGGTAAGCCACACTCACAACATCGACCCGCCAACCACCGCATCGGGAGGCAAGGATGCCAACCACGATCATGTTGTCACGCTGAACACGTCGTCCCGCCCGACCGCTTCCGGTGCTCACGGTCACACCCAGGAGACACGCCTCGCCACCGGATCGGGAGCGACCGGAACCGATCAGACAATGGGTGTCACCAGCGCATCCGACACCGGCCAGCCTCACATTCACAACGTCAACATTCCGGCCTTCGATTCTGGTGGAGATACGCCTAGCCACACTCACAGCATCGACATCGCTCAGTTCAACACCGGTTCCACTCCCGCCGCTACGACGGCTCACGAGAACCGCCCGCCTTACCTCGGGTTGAATTTCATCATCAAGGCAACCTCGGGGTGATGTAGATGGCAGTCACCAGGGTTTGGAGTGAGTCCGAAGGCGATTGGATTCTGATTGCCGGAACGGTCGATGTCGGCGGGGTGCCAGTCGATGCTGAACTCTTCGTGTCTATCGATGGCGACACGATGGAGGGGCCGCTCATTCTTGAGGCTGACCCCATCGCCCCTCTGGAAGCAGCGACCAAGCAGTATGTCGATGCGATGGGCGGTGGCGGGGCCGGAGGGGTGCCAATCGGAACCATCCTTCCTTACGGTGGCTCTGCCGCTCCGACTGGATTCTTTCTCTGTGATGGGTCACTCAAGGATCGGACAACCTATGCCGAGCTTTTCGCCGTCATAGGAACGTCTTACGGAGCGGGTGACGGCACTACCTCTTTCAATATTCCCGATTTGATTCGTCGGTTCCCGTTGGGAGCAGGCACAACTTCTGATGCACCCCGAGCAGGAACCAGCGCTCCCGGTGCGAGTGGCGGAAACATCAACCACACGCACGACGGGCCATCCCACACGCACACCGGCCCGAGCCACACTCACACCGGCCCGAGCCACACGCACGATCTTGGAAACTCGGCATCGAGTGGCGGCGGCGGGGCGACTTCATCAGGCGGTGCTCACTCTCACTCGGTTGGCGACACTGATGCTCGCGGCGGTCACGATCACACTTTCTCTGATACCGGCACGGATTCGTTCTCGACTGGCGGGCCTTCGGCAACAACTCTTCACGAATCTGGCCCCATTTCAGGAGCAAGCTCAGGGCATGGTCACTCCGGTTCGGTGTCAATCAGCATTAGTGGGACGACGAGCGCAGCCGCCAACCACACGCATAATGTCGGTGGAACCAGCGCATCAGCTACTCATACTCACACAATTCCTCACCACACTCACGACTTGGGATCATCGGTGGCAGCGGGAACCGGGGCTACCGGGGCGTCGGGAACCGGGGCGACCGGGGCATCGGGAACCGGGGATACCAGCACAGCTAATCCGCCGTACCAAGTGGTCAATTACATGATTAAATATTGAGAGGCCAGACATGCTATTGAAACGACGAAAGACTGAGACCGAGAACACCATTGACCCCGAGCAATTGCTGACATGGATTTCGGGACTGCTTGCCGGTTGTCCTGATTGCACCGAGGATGCACGGAGTTGGGCCGAAAAGGTTGACCTCACTCACAACGCACCCGAGCCAGAGTCAGAGAGTAAGGTCGCTCCATCTGAGTAGGAGGGAAGCGGGCAATGACCATCAACCTCGACGTGATTCTCAAGATTGCGCTTTTGGTTCTCGTCGTCCTGGGAATCATCTGGCTTGCAGCCACCATCTGGTAACCCGTCGCTCGTCTTCGTGTGACTATGCTCCCACGAAGTTTCTAGACCCTGAACTGATCTGACGGCACGACACAACGTCGAAAGGGAGTTCGGGGTCGAACATGGTGCTATTGCTCAATCAGTCCGTAGATGCGCCGGACATCTTCGGTACCAAGCACAACCTTCTGGACACCGGGAATCGACCGGGCAGTGATGGGCGGTGGGAAGAGGGAGTCGTCTTCGTTCCGCAGGGTTGCTTCGATGTCAATGTCGAAGAGGCCAACTGCCCGCCCGCTGAGAAGTCAGCCGATTTTCAAGATTGCCCCGATGCGGTGTCATTCGTTCCTTTCGTGATCGAGTTCGGAGTGCAATTCATCGGCCACGAGATAACCGAGGCGGTTGAACGGGAACTCGACATCAAGACTTCCGCCGCCATCGAAGAGGCGATATGGGGAGGGACAGCAACTTCCCCGACCAATCCCAAGCTCTCGGATGGCGTTGCTACCGGCGGCACCGCCGCCAACTCACGAGAGGCGATGGCCCGGTTGGAGGCCAAGCTGATCGCAGATGGGATGCAGGGCGGGACAATCCACATGTCGGCCTATGACGCAGTCCTGGCCGAAGGTGCGATGACCGAGAAGGACGGCAAGCTCTACTCATCCGTCACCGGCAACCCCGTCGTGGTTGGGAACTATCCGGCTGGTCAGATGGCAATACACGGTGGCGAAATCGATGTGTATGTGTCAGAGGAATTCACCACTTCCAGCTACGAAGAGTTGCTGTCGAACACCCTGCTCTACAAGGTCGAACGGCTGGCTCTCGCTGTCTGGAACCCCTGTTACGTATTCACGCAATCGGTGACATGAGGTTTTTTGAGGATGATGGTGGGCGGCAACAAGCACCGCCATTCAATTCCCCACGGTCGTTCTCGGCCTCAGCCAAGAAGATCGACCTCACCAAACGTAACGAAGAGACCCACAAGCCCGAGGCCTGGCAGACGGCGGCGTGGTCGTTCTACGACTCCATCGGCGAGCTTCACTTTGCGTTCAATCTGATCGGGCAAATTCTTTCTCAGATCAGGCTCTACGCCGCCATCGTGGATGACCCTGAATCTGCGCCGGTGCGATCCAGTCTCTTTTTGGAAGAGTTTGCAAGAGAGCACGAGGTCTGGCCGGACAACACCGCCGAGTTGGTCTCGGCGGCAGACAAGGTGCTCTACGACCTATTGGTGAACTCGCCGGGAATGGGTTCGGGACTGCTTCGTGAACTCGGGATCAATCTCTCGGTCTCCGGCGAGTGTTACTTGGTTCGCGAAAAGCAATGGACGATTGCCTCGACCGACGAGTTGAAATCCAACGGGGCGGGTCAGGGCTACACCATTCAACGTAGCCGGAAGACCTCGACGGTCACGGCGAGCAAGGATGACAAGCTCCCCGACAACACCTTCGTCGCCCGTATCTGGCGCTCCCATCCTCGCTTCTCATCCGACGCTGACTCGTCCATGATCGGTGTGCTTGACTCGTGCGAGCAACTGACCTTGCTCACGCAGGCCATCCGAATGATGACTCGGTCTCGGATGAACGCCGGAGTCATCTTCGTGCCGGACGGCCTCTCCGCTGGCATCGATGACGACAACCCGCAGAGCATCGAAGACGCTCTGATTCAGGCGGCGGTCTCCCCGTTGGAGGAAGAGTCAGCGGCGACTTCGGTGGTGCCATTGATCCTCACCGGCCCGGCTGCGCTCGGTAAGGAATTGAAAAAGATCGACTTGGGCCGTCCCGTAGACGAGCAAATGGTTCAGCTTGCCGAGGCAACTCTTGACCGGGTTTTGCAGGGGATTGACATTCCAAAGAACGTGGTGCAGGGCTTGAGCGATGTCAAGTTCTCCAACGCCATCATCATTGACGACAATCTCTACAAGGCCCACATCGAGCCGCTGGCCTTGATGATCGTGGATGCTCTCACCACGGTCTACTTCCGACCGGCGCTGAAAAAGCTCCATCCCCAAGAGGATGAGACCCTTATCAATCGATTGGTGATTTGGTTCGATCCATCTGACATTGTCACCCGACCCGACAAGAGCACCGCGGCCAATGAGGGCTTTGACCGGAACATCATCTCGTACCAGGCGTGGCGGTCGGCTCGGGGCTTCACCGATTACGACAAACCGACCGATGACGAGCTTCTCACTCGCATGGCTTTGGAGCGGACACAGATTCCTCCCGACATTGCCGCTGCTCTCATCGAGAGGCTCAATCCCGAATACTTCGCTTCTCTTCGGCAAGCCGGGCAGGAAGAGGCCGGTATCCCCGACGACATCTCGTCACTGCTTGAGGGCGGTGGCGGGGAGGGAAGCGGGATGGACGAACTCGGGGCGATGTTCAGATCAGAGACCAACCCAGCCGGTGGCCGCACACCACCGGACGAAGCCATGCAGGGCGGTGAGGTTCAGCCGGGAGGCAATCTGCCGCCGAGGGAGCAGCCATGACAAACGAACGAGTGCTCGACCTCTATGCCGAGTGGGAGGAAGCCCTTTCCTATCCCGAGCCAAATTTGGAAATCGTTGCTGGTTTGGAGGCCCAAGCTCTGAACGAGGGGATTGATCTTCGGGAGGTCAATTACGTGCTGGTGCATGGGCTGACCGCCGCCGTTTGGAATCCCGACCTTCATCCCCGAGGCCGGGACGGACGGTTCATCGAAGTGATGGGTCTCATTCAGCTTTTTGATTTTGGTGATGGGCCGGACGGCACCAGGGGCAAGGTCAAAGAGATTCGGCCCGGCAGAACCAAAGGCAATCCCGACATCGACGTTGAGCTTTCTGATGGGCGCACGGTCACGGTGAAGCCGAATCAAGTAGCGACTGCTCCCGAGGTCAAGGCCGATCTGGATTTTGGACGGCGAGACAGCGGTGACTTCATCCGGTCGGTGCCGGAGATTCCAAGCTCTCGGGAGATGCAGGAGTTTGAGGGTCGGACTGATCCGACCGCCGAGCGGCTGCGTCGGATGGAGGCGTATCGAAATCGAGTTCATCAGACTCCCGAGCCTTCCTATCTGCTTGAGACCGAAGGGTTGGAAGAGGCATTTTCGACTGGCGTTCCCAAGTCGGTTGCTGAGGGATTTCAGCGGTATCGACTCGATGCCGAGAGCCGGGGCGAGCAGGTACTTGACCTCGATGATTGGGTACGGGCGGGACAGCCGGGGCCGGAAGCACCGGAAGTGGTGCCCGAGGGCAGGCCTTTTGAAAATCTATCCGACTCTGATCTTCAGACTCGCTACGCCGAGTCGGTTGACCAACTGATCGGCGACCTTCCTGAAGGCGAGATGCTCGATGTGGAATTGGAAAACACGCTGCTCCGTGAAGAGCTAGATCGTCGTTCGATACCACGGCGGAAAGAGGATCGACCTTTCCGCAATCTCAGTGATGACGAGCTTCGTGACACTTACCAACGCACGGTCGATGCCGCCATTGGCGACGTTGATGAGCAATTGGTCGAATCGCTTGGTTTGGATGCCGAGTATCTCCAAGAGGAATTCACGGCTCGTGGATTGGATCGGCCTCGGACACCGGCTTCGCCTGCCGAGCCTCGGGCCTACAACGAGAGTCGTGAGGTTGGGAACCTCATGGTGGGTGACGAAATCATTTTGCCCGGTGACATTCCCGGTGTGATTGAGGATTTTGAATTTGCTGAGAATGATCCTGGCCGAGTCACGATTCGTACCGACAACGGCAGCTACCAAGGCAAGACCACCGACATTCTCCCGAGCTTTCGAGAGGGCACCGATGAGGGGCTGACTCCCGCTATTGCCGGGGCCAATACCAATCAGATCGGCGAAGAGATTTCGGTCGAAGCTGGTGAGGTCGGGTCGAGAGAGAATCCACTCCAAACCTCGGACGTGATGGAGGCGGTTACTGCTTTGCACGAGGGGAAGTACGTCGAGCTACAGAGCGTCGATCAAGTCTCGACCTTGCTTGATGAGCTTGCCCGAATCGCTAACGAGGCCAAGGCTGCGGGCGAAGATGCTCCCAACTACGACCTCTGCTTGGTCTCGGTTCCCGACACCAACCTCTTCTGCGCTGAGTCGAAGGGCATCCCGAGAATCCAGATGCCACAGCTTTCCGGTATCCCGGTCGAGGGGTCTCCCGCCGATGCGCTCCCCAAGAACAAGGATGGCGAAGTTGACATCGGGCCTGCCTTTGCTCAATACCTTCGGGACAAGGGCATCTCGGTCACTGAGAAGAGGCGACCGGCTTCGCATCTCAAGGCCTCTCAGAACGAGCTAGTCGGGGCCAAGGTCGCCGGGATGATGAAGTGGCTGGAAGGCGATACCGAGACTGCCCGCAACGTCATCCGTGAGTCATCGATTTTCACGACCTCAGATGATTACGTGGTGGACGGCCACCATCGGTGGGCAGCGGTGGTCGGTCTGGATGCAGCGGAAGGCGGGCTGGAAGACCTCGATATGCCAGTGCAGGAAATCGACCTCCCCATCCTCGACGTTTTGAAAGAGGCCAATGACTTCGCTACTTCTTACGGCGTGCCGCCGAAGGGTGCCGGAGCAGGAGCGAGTGTGGGAGGCGCGCCCGGTGGTGCTGGATAAGCCCGAACTTCGGGGTCTGGAACTCAGTGAGGACAATGTCGAGTCGCTTCTCGACATGTTCAACGACGGAACGACTCGCTGGTATGCGACTCGTCGTGCTCGGGGGTTCGCCACCGCTGGTCTGCTCGCTGGCTCGTATTGGAATCCCGACCTTCATCCTCGTGGGCCGGACGGGAAGTTCATCGAGACCGGCGGCTTCATTCGCTGGCTACTCGATGGCATCTGGCAGCGGGGTCGGGTAGAGAACATTCTCCCGAGCGGGAAACTCATCGTTGCGCCCGATGATGAGAAGCTCGGAGCGAATGTCGTCATCCCGACCAACCAGGCTTACGGACTCCCCACTCCGAAGGGCACCATTCATTCCACGCCCGACCCACAGTCCGACATGGAAATGGACAACTGGATCAAGAGCGGAGCACAGGGAGGCTCCAATCCTGGCGGGTTTTATACCACAACTGAAACGGAGAAACTGGCCGTCGATCCCACGAGTGACTACGTCACTCAAGTTGCCGAGTCGCTCGGCGATGACCTCAGCTTCATCGACTACCCGAACCAATCACTTGCTTTCAAAAGTGCGATGGGCACCCCTCAGTATTTCGTGGCGACGTACACCGACAAGGCTGGGAACCAAGAGGTCATCTACGGCAACGGTGGCTCCGGTTATCAGCAAGGGGTCAACCCGGCGTGGGACGAAGCCAGGAATGCCGCTGATTTGAAAGTGTGGGTCACGACTGATCCCGCCGTCCAAGAGGCGGCTCGATTGGCCCTGGAACACGAGGACATCGCACCCGGCACGCAGTTTTACATCAAACGCACCAAGAGCCTCGATCACGGTGCCAATGAGATGCTGGCGAACGAGCTTTACAAGGTGGCCGGGGTTCCGGTGCCAGACCTTTACTTCGGCCAGCATCAGACGGTGGCTTCCAAGATTTTGAAAAGCGCCACTCCCGAGGGCACGGTCGTTCCACTGAGCAAGGCGCTCGATGATCCCGATGTGATTCGCCAGATTCGCGAAAACATGGTGGTCGATGCCTGGCTCGCCAATTGGGACGTAGCCGGTATGACCCACGACAACATCATGGTCGTGGACGGGGTGCCGTATCGGATCGACACCGGTGGCTCACTTCAGTACCGGGCGCAAGGCGCTCCGAAGGGGAGCCAGTTTGGGCGCGTAGTTGGTGAGGTCGATAGCTACCTCAATTCAAGTATCAACCCTTCCTCGTCCCAAGTCTTCGCCGGGATCACTCTGAACGAGCAGAAGATGGGAGCGCAGCGAGTCGCTGCGATTCGTCCCTCACAGATCAAGAACATGGTCTCCGGTGCTGGCCTCGACCCCGACGTAGCGGACATCTTGATTGCTCGTCGGGACTACCTCTTGGAAAAGTACGGAGTGGCTGACCCGTTTGCCTCGTACACGCCGCCGAAGTTGATAACGGTGGGCAAGGGCAACGTGTCTTCTCAGATGTTTTGGAATCCGATTTCAAATCAGTGGGAACCCGGCACGATCAATTTCACTCCATCGAATTTGATAAACAAGATGGAAGCCGAACTAGCAACGCTATGGCAGAATTCCGATCCTGAACTCGGCCCGGTTCTTGGTGACACCGTTGTTGCTTATCCCGGTGGCGGGCGCATTGGGCTGTTCCGTGTGACCGGCGTGGACATGACCGGGAATTTGCAAATGGTCTCGGCGGTCGATCCCGACAACCACACCGTCTACATGGACACAACCGTTCCCGGTTCCCACTACTCCCCTCGTGTGGTTGAGCCAACGGAGTCTTTCAATCAACTGCATACGCAGTACGAGGTCGCTCAGACGAACAATCAGCTTGTCGGGCACTCACTGTGGAATCTGTTCAATCTGACCATTTCCAACGAGGGGTCAGACAAGCCACCGCTGGCACTGCAACCCCAAGCGCTGGTGAGCAAGGACATTTTCGCGGATGCCAAGGCGGGTGACTTCCTCTTTCACCGCTACCCCGACCCTGAGAAGCCGGGCACACAGCATGACGTGGTCTATCGGATCGACGGTATCTCGGAAAGCTCGATTGCGATGACCTCGATGCTCGATGGCAAAGAGCGCTTCATCTCTAGGCCAGAGTGGGAAAACGAAGACGTTGAAATCAAGGCTCAGTGGCACATTCCCGATCCCTTCACCCAGGATCAGACCCTCGGGATGATGCTTCGGGATGACCTCATCACCGCCGATGACACCGCAACCAGCACCGAGTTTTCTGGCGGTGAGCCGGAAGACACTGACTTGGCGGAAGAGCTTGACCAGCCCACGGCCTGGAATACGACTCCCTACACCCCGGCTGACTTGGCGGCTCTCGGGGTGTCACCGACTTACACCGATCCCACAACCGGAGTCAATGCCCACGTTCAAATTGGCGAGTCGGTGGGTCTGGACTCGATCTACGAAGACTTCGTCGCGTCCTTGCAAGGCCTTCCTCCGATAGAAGATGCCGGGACACATCACAACGAGACTTCGCTCAACGAGTGGGTGGGGCAGAGCGTCATCCTTTCAAATCCCGTCAATCCAGAGCACAGTTCGACCGGTCTCTTTTACGTGAAGTCAGCCGCCTTCGATGTGAAAAAGAGCTACTACGGCGACAAGACCATCATCGGGAATCTCTATCTGATAAGCCCGACCGGGGAGAACAAGACCCTGGCGATCAGCACGCAGGCCAGTCAAACCAGCTTCAGATTGCAGACGGCTACAACTCTCGATGCTTCGATCCCGCAAACCATTCCCACATTCAAAAAGAATGGCGACATCATCTACGAAGGTGTCCTTGTCGGACACCATGCCTCGGGCTACAACAATTATGCGGCGACCATCCTCCCCGAGTTCACCATCAACGGGGCAAAAACCACGATCACTAGTTCCCGCCAGCGTGAGCTACGGAAGAACATCGGCAAGAACATCATTCCGCAGCTTCAGCCCACCGTGGTTGAGAAGTCGGAGGCGGTCAAGAAGTCGAAGGACACGATTCTCTCCAAGGCGAGTTTCAAAACCCGCAAGGACTTCACACCGGGATCATGGGTTGCCGCACCCGATGGTTTCACCGGCAAGGTGTGGGAGGGCACAGATGATGCTCTCGCTCAATTCCCACAGGCAGTCAGGATTTACGGCGCTGACGGCAAGTCCCGAATTATCAACGCCAATCTTCTCGTTTCGATAGACGAGCCGAGCACTCCGGTTCCGGTTCCGGTCGAAGATGTCGCCATTACCGATGCTCCCTTCTGGCCCTTGAAACTCAAAGACGGGAACGATCCCCGCATTGGTCAGTACGTCCGAGCCTTCGGGCCGGGTGACAAGATCACTGAGGGAACAATCAATTGGGTTGGCCCGCCCGATGGCAAGCAGGCCAAGGTCGCTCCCCTGCTTGCTATCACAACCGATGAGGGCAAGGTCATTCGGAAGACCTTGAGCAAGACCATCTTGCTCAAAGATGTCGATGGTGCTCCGGTTCCCTCGGCGACTACCGAAGAGGGACTACCCGAAAGCGCCAAGGCTTCGGTCGAGATGGCGATTGATTTCACGGAGACACAAATCTCCGATGCTGCCATCAAGTATGTCTCCCCTGACGGCAAGACCCTGGCACAGCCGCAATGGGAGCGGGACAACTGGCTTTCCGGCTCGCCGTATCGCACGCTGACCAAGGACGGGTTCGCTCCCAAGGTTGGAATGCGAGTGCGAACTACCGATGACCAGGCCGCAGTCATCGTCATGGAAGACGACGTTTTCAAAAAGCCGAACTACGTGCGGGTCTACAACTTCGCCAAGAGCGACTACGAGTACCGGGTTGTTTCCCGATTGTGGGTCGATCATTACGCCGAGTTGAACGGGCCTGACCCGATTGAGTACGTCAGCAAGGTCACGTCAGCCGAGAACATCGTCCAGCTTCCCAATGGCACGGTGATTTACAAAGCGGTGGGTGAGGGCAAGCTCTCGACCGATGCCGGGGTTCGCAAGACGGACATGTTCTTCTACATCAACAACGATGGCCGGGTGGTGAGCTTGCCTGATAGCCATGTCAAGAGTGGCTGGCATGGGGAGCAAGGCGAGTTCCTCGGGAACATGGTCGCCAACGGCAAGGTGTCCAAAGTGGCGGTCATCGATGACACGTCACCGAACGCCGCAGCCTTCACGCCGGGTCTCTCGTCAGAGAAGCCCGCCGCCCTGGTTGCCTACGACCCCGCCGAGTTTTCCCACGAGGAAGCTCTGAGCGGTCATTGGACTTCTCTGTTCGGGTTCACCGTCGAAGGCATGGAACATGCTGTTCCGATCCCCGATAGCTCGCTGACTAACTTGCCCAAGCCCGCCGATGCAGTCGATGTCTCCGGTGATGAAACTGCTCCCGACCCACCACCCATTACCGGTGTCCTTGGGGCGATCCATGAAACGCCCGACAAACTGCCGGTGCGGTCAATCACTGATGCCGGTTTGGAAATTTTCGCCCAACGTGACGAGACCGACGCTGGTACCGGTCTTGAGTTTGCTTTCGGGGATGCCGAATACATCGAAGACATGCAAGTGCGTGCTCAGATGGCGAGAGATTCAGAGACCAATAATCGGTTTGTCGAATTCCATTTCAGAATGCCGGAGGACAGGGCCGAGGTCACGTCTGACATCTTGCTCACTGCTTCCAAGGACGTGACCTACGGGAAGTGGGTCGATCTTGATAACTCTCTTGCCAGTGATTTGAAAAAGGGCGATGTCATCTCCGTTCGCAAGTCGGTGATGTCCGACCAACTCAAGCCAAGCAATGGCAATGTGCCCAATGTTCGGCTGGTTGCTGATCCGGTTCACATCGGGGAAGACGGCAAGGGCATTCCGATCTACCGACTCACCCTGGCCGCATCCGATGGAACGACCGGGGCAATGGACGTGCAGGAACGATCCATGCCGTCGATCAGGCGCTACGAGTGGGACGCCCACGCCATTGCTACTTCGACCCCGACCTCGACGGTCAAGCTCACCGACAAGGCAGTGGCGGCGGGGTGGCACGACAACGGCATCATTGGATTCGACAAAGACCCGTCGCTCGGGGCTATCTCGATGGACGAGACCGGCGCAAAAATCTTCTCGGGGAAGAGCATCAAAGGCGGTGCTGGCTCGGGAGCATCGAGCACGGCTGAGATGGGCAGGCGTATCGAGCGCAAGTTTGCCGATGGAAGCTACGTCCGTATGAATGCTGTTCCCTCGTCAGTCAGCGGAACATCAGCGGGCAAGGGGTCTTCATACGGGGAGATACGTCGCTGGAACGAGTCGGGCATGGTCACGATTCGGGTGCCCGAAGCTGTGGCCGAGAACCCCGATGAGTTCCAGGCCGCGGTGAGTCGGGCGATGGAGGCAGTCGGGATTCCGCCCGAAGCGCAAGGCCCGGCCACCGATGAGCAGATCGCTCGCTTCGCCCTTGGCAAGCTCTACAAGACCCACTCCCCGCAATTCGCCCACCGGGAGGGTGGCGTTCAAGAGTTGTCGCCCAACGATGTCGGCATGGTGAAGGTCTTCGACCGATTGAACAAAGACCTAGAAGCCACGCTCGGGCGAAAGGTCACAATTGACGATTTGGAAATCCATCTCTTGGAAGATGGCCGCTTCGTGCCGATGCTGAGTAAGGAAGTGGCGAAGGCCATCACAGCCAAGCAAGGGAACCTTTGGTACCGCCACCGGCTGTACGGCGGCGGTGACGCCACCACTGTCGCTGAGATTCTCTCTAGCCCGAATCGGGGTCTCATGGGCGCAGCCGAGCGTTTCTCGGTGGGAATTTACGCTGGCGGGCAATCCAAGGAAAGCGACATGTCCTCGGGAGCCGGGAGTCGGGTGTACCTCAGCGGCAAGACCTACTCGGCAAAAACCGATGATGAGGGCGTGTTCATGTTCGCCGGAGACCTCATCAATCAGTCGCTCGATATATACACCTCAGCTACCACGGGTGATTCATGGGGTTATCGGCCCGTTAACAACTCATTTTTGACTCAAGGCGGCATGTTTGAATACATGCAGAAGCAGAAACTAGACCCTCGACAAGTTGCCTACATATTCGTAAGCGCAAGTCAGCGACAGGACATTCTCGCCAAACTGAAGGCCAAGGGCATCACTGAGATTGGTGGCCGGTCGGTCGAGGAAATCATTCGTAGCTCAGACATTCCCTTCAACATGAACGACGATGCGTTTCAAAATATCGGCATGACCGAGGCAGGAAACATCGTGAAGGTCACGGACTTGTTGCCGCCGGAAGTGAAGGCGCAGCTTCCCACCATCGCCGTCAGTGGTGAGGCCGGAGCAGCGGTATGAAGAAGTTCTTCCCCCATCATCCGGCCACGTTGGAGGCACACGGAAGCGTCGATGGAACGATCAGTTTGGAACTTCTCAAGGAATTCTCGTGGAAAGAGGAAGCAGGCAACGACTATTCCTATGCCGGAGAACGTGACCTTGGTGATGCGTACAAAGAGGTCTACCTCACAAGCATTGATGACTCGATCTATGGCTATTTCAAGGGTGAAACCAATAATGGATTCAAAATCATTGTCCGTCCTTACAGCCAATACGATCCGGTCAGAATGGGGATCAGCGCCTACCCCTGGCCGGTGTCCGTGGCGCAGGATTTCCTAGATGGAGAAAACAGCATGTCCCTGAACGCCCTCGTAGATGACAACGGTGATGTCGCCACTCTGATGCTCGACTCGCCCACGACTAGCTATCTCCGGTACACCGGGCAGTGGTTCATGCTCACCGACATCGAAGCAATCGGTGACTACGACATCGTCAGCGTGGAAGACAACGCTCTCGATCTGTACGACCCGGCTGACCAATCGGGCAAGTCCGTGAAGATCACGTCGATGCCGGTGTCTGAGGTCGATGATTTCAGAGTCCAAGTTCGGTACTCCGGCGAGAGTGAGGCTGACGCTCTCAAGCCTCTGCTCACCGAGACCATCACCGCTTCGCTCACTGTGCCGACCATCGCCTCAGTCCGAGACCTTCCAACCGCAGTCGAGTTCGCCGAGTCCCATCCCGAGTTCCAGTGGTACGTCGAGCGCCGGTCACGAGCGCTCGGCTTGGAGATGGAGTTCCCCTGGCGTGAGTAGTCGTACCTATCCCCGGCCATCGTCCATCGATTCACTGCATCTCAATGAGGCTGCGGTGCTCGATGAGCTTGAGCTTGTCGAGTGGCACGAGACCGATGCGGCGGTGTGGGCCAGGCGTGTTTTGAAAAACGAGCGGGGCCGGACTCTAAAAGCCCTGCTTGGGGATAACCCAACGCTTCCCGAAGGGCTGATCGCGGCAGGCACCGACTCGCTGGTTATCGGGTTGACCAGGGACGGACTCATGTATGAGGACGGCCAGTGGGTCGAGAACGAAGAGATGTGGGGAGCCACCGTCCCGCTCTCGGGCGACGATGTCGCCTTCGTAGCTCGTGCCTTCTCGGAAGGCTGTGACTCGGTGCTTTTCCGTCCGGTCTTCCCCCTGGCCTGGATTACCACTGACCCCGATCCGGTGCTGGCGGCGGCGGCGATTTCAAAACTGCCGTCGAACACCAAGCTCGTCGCCATCGTGGACGAACTCGACAAGAACGCAGTCTTGGAATTGATTGCCCTGGCTCCCGGCCCCACTCTCTACCGGCGACATGACGGCAAGTGGTACGAGGACGAGCAGTGGCTCATCCCGCTCCGCTCTATCGATCCGCCGCCCATCGTCGTGCTCACCGAGGAAGGTCTCCAAGGGAGCGTCATCGAGCAAGTGGATGAAGCGACCAAGGGAGTCGAGTTCATCCCCAAGGAAGTGAAGCAGCGGAAGATTCGCTCTTCGGCGGCTCTCGATGTCATCGAGGATCATCTCGGTAATTTGGAAATGCAGACGCTTCTCGCCGTCATCAAATCGCCGGAAGGTCTCAAGGGAACCGAGCGGCTCCGGCTCTATTGGACGACCGGCCAAGGCGGGCTGACGAAGATCAGATGGGGCACCCCCGGCTCATGGACTCGATGTCACCGACATCTCGTCAAGTACCTCGGGCCGAGGGCCAAGGGCTATTGCACCAATCTCTGCCAGCGGATGGGTGGGTTCGGAGTGGCTTGTCATGTCGGGACTCGGGGTAGTGCTGCTCCGCTCTTGGCCGCTACCGACGATGACCCCTACGGGGATCGAATTTCAAAAGAGGTTCGCAGTCGGTACCCGGCGTTCCCGGCCACCAAGCGCTACAAGCTGAAGCGGAAGCCCACCGGCGATTCCCGCACTCCCTACGCCCGAGAGGATCGCAAGACCACCCGAGAGCTATCCGATGCCGAGATAGAGCAGCGTCGGGAAGCGGCTCGCAAGTCAGCCCTGGCCCGGCGCAAGGGCCAATCTGAGAGCCGGGCTTCTCAGTGGAAGACGATGAATCTTCAGCAAAAGGTCGAGCTTGCCGCTCAGTTGGAAGCGGGTGCACGGCGACGGCTGGAAGAGTTGGAGTCGAAACTGAGGGCCACCGAAGACCCGTTGCTGCGAGCCGACATTCAGGGCGAGATGGACGACATCAGGGACATGCTCGGGGCGAAGGATGAATGGCTTCGGAACGCCCGATACGACGAACTCAAGCTGGCCGATTCTCAGATCGACAAGGCCGAAGGTGAGGTTGACCGGCTCCGTGATGGCTACGACCGGAAGCTGGACGCTCTGCGCGCCTCTCGTGACCAAATCCAGGCACAGCTTTCCCTCATCAAACCCGACCCCGATGCGATTCAACGGCGGGCCGATCAGATGGCGGGAAAGGCCAGTGATTTTCAGGAAGAGGCAAACGCCCTCTTGGAAAAGGCGGCGTATGCCTCGCCGGAGAAAGCCGCTCAACTCACTGCACAGGCCAACCGGCTCAAAGACCAGGCCAGTGCGGTTTACACGAGCATGGACGAGAACCTCGATCCCACGCTCAAGCTGAGGAACCAGCTTGCCAAGGTTCGCATGGACATCAGCAATGTCACTTCTGAGAAGGCTCGGAACATCGCCAGCAAGCGATCCGTGGTTGAGAAACTCAAGGACAACCGCTCCCGGCTGGTGCAGGGGTACCGGGATGCCAGCGAGTATCTTCGTCGCCGCCGGGGTTCAGGGCAGACCGAAGGGAGCTTCCTCGTGTGAGCCAGACCCTCTATTTTGAAAAACACGAGTCGGTCATCGTCGCCGATGGCTTCGGGTTCAAAGCTCCGAAGGATTGGGGGAAAAGAGTTAATGAGCCTGCGCCTGAAGTTCAGGATTCAAAACTCGATTTTGAAATTGACCCGACCTCGAAACTGAGTGCACTGATCCACGAGTCAGAACTCGATCTGGCTCGGATGACTGCCGAAGGCCGGGCCAAGGTTTCTGAATTGCGTGATGCGGTAGCTGACCTCGATGTAAAAGCGCTGGTCACATCGGGAGCAGGGCATTTGGAGTTGATCGAGGGACAACGCAATTTGAAAGTGACCGAGATACGCCGGATCGAAGCCGAGACCGAGACACAGATAGCCCATCAGAAAGAGAGGGTCGCGAGACTGAAGACTCTTCGATCCGAAAAGCGAAAGGAATTGCTGTGACGTTGGAAGACGGGATTCACAACGGCCACTCCCCATTCGGGATGGTTCGTGAGGACATCAAGGCGCTGGTCGCCGCGGCCTTCCCGGTAAGACCGCCTCGGGAATGGTTCGACAACCCGAACTTCCTGCGACTCTCACCGCTTTCGGTCGAGAACTCGGGACAGTGCCGGGGCCACATCGCCTCGTGGCGACAGTCTCATATCGGGATGAGTGGTTCGGTACGTGCCCCCAAGTCGAAGAGCAAGTACGCCTTTTTCAAAACTGGCGTGGTCGAGACTGACAAGGGCGACTTCGTGGACGTGGGACAGATCACGCTCACCGGTGGGCACGCCGACATCAACGCAACCGTGGCCGATGCGGTAGCTCACTACGACAACACCAACTCAGCGATGATGGACGTGAATGTGGGCGAGGATCGGTTCGGGATTTGGGTAGCCGGAGCACTCCGGCCCGATGTCTCCGAGAGCCAGCTTCGCATCTTGCGTGCCTCGTCGGTCTCCGGTGACTGGCGACCGATCAACGGTGGCTTGGAGCTTGTCGCCGTCTGTGCCGTGAATGTGCCTGGCCTCCCTATCCCGAGGGCAAGGGTTGCTTCCGGTCAGATGCTCGCTTTGGTCGCTGCCGGGGTCGAGCCGCTGGTCGATCTAGCCCTGGAAGAGATGGTCGATGCCAGCTTCCAAGAGGCCTTCGGGGAGCAGTTGGGTGAGGTCTACGAGCGGATCGTCGCCCTGGAAGAGAAGAACCCCACCATGACCGCCGCAGAGCGCCGTGAGGCCATCGCTGAGGCCATCGAGACCGTCAGTGGGGAGACAGAGAGCCGGAGGGAGTCGCTTCGCAGGAACGTCCACAGGGAGGCTGTGAGCGCCTCTCTGCGAAGCCGAGTCCATTCCTGACATGTCGCTGACCAGGGCCGAGTTGCGCCAAAGGGTTCACGGCCCTAACTCGGCCCTGGTCGCGGCTGATTGGAACCCCGACCTTCACCCTCGGGGAAGTGATGGCCGGTTTATCGAGATTGGCTGGCTCATCAACCTCATCGACATGGCCGGGTTCCGGCACGGTCAGCGGGGGAAGAAAGAAGTCCAGGGTGAGGTCATCGACATCATCCCTGACCCCGAGAAACCGGGCGATCCGATCATCCGAGTCAAAATGACCGACCCTCGTTGGGAGGGTGACAAGTTCGGGCACACCTTCGATGCCCGCAGCTATCAGGTCTCACAGAGGGAACCGACCAAGGCCAAGATTTCAAAACCAAGTGTGCCGCCCACACCGCCACCCGACACTCCGACACCCCCAATCGTGAAGTCGAGCATGGCGGTGGGCACACCGCTCCCCCCGATGGGTAAGCCCCCTAATTGGGACTCGCTGTCCACATCGGCGAAGCATCAATGGGTCAAGGATCAGATGGAGGCTGACCTTGCCGCCTTTCGGGGGGAGCCAACCATTTTCGATCTGGCGGGCACCGGCCCCGAGATGGAGCACGCTCTTGCCGAGCGCTATCGCTGGCTGACTCACATCGATCCCGATACCGCTCTTCGGGTCGATGCCGTTGTCACCGATCAGCAAGCGTCCACGGTGGGAGACCCGAGGGTGAAGCCCGGTGGCCCTGGTGCCATCGCTGTCGCCCATCCCGGCACCGACCACCCCGGCGGGATTGGGCCGGTAGCCGGGAAGCGAGCCATCGTGCTCGGGCAGAGCTATTTCCAAGACGACAAGCTGTGGCAAAAGACCAAGGGGATGAACTCAGGCAAGTCGATGCCTTGGAGTGTGGGCAGTGCACAGGGTGATGAGACCTCAACCCTGGTTCACGAGTTCGGCCACCAGCGACAGTTCCGGTATCTGTCGGAGACCATGCTTGAGGTCGGTCAGCCGTTTTCAAAAGTGGGGCAGTCTGATGGCTTCGGCACCATGCCGGATAGCTCCAACTGGCCGGAGACTCAGGCGGCTCGATACGCGATTCAAAATCTGGCTCCGAGTGCTTACGGCAAGTCCAAGTCCTCGGAGGCCTATGCCGAAGTGTGGGTCGCGGTGACCACCGACTACGAGCCGGTCAGCCCCGAGCTACAGGCAGCGTGGGACACATGGCACTCCGGCATGAGCATCCCCTCTCAGATGCCTCAGACCCGCTACGACCCCGCTGAAGTCAAGCCCTATCACATGCTTAGTCCGCAGGAAAAGGACGAGTATTGGGCCGAATACGGGCCTCTCATCGAGCTTCCTGGCATGAGGGAGCATTACCCCGACACTGCCAAGCTCTATGACGCATGGGAGCCGAACATGGCCCCTACCCCGGCTGGCCCCGAGGAAGCAGTCCCGATTGATTTTGGAAAGCCGCTTCGATCCACTGTCGGAGCAACCCATCCCGGTTTTGACCAGCGGTTCAATGTCGAGGTCGATGCTTTGGAAGGACGCTTTGGCGATCTGACCAATGATGCTCTGGCCTACATCGGAACCGGTGAGGACGAGCAGGGCAGAGCATGGTTTTTGGAGGGGTTGCAGTTCCAAGCCGCCGCTTCATCCAGCCCGTTTGGTTCGATGATGGCTTCGATGGAGGCTGACGCCCTTACCGATGGCGGTGTGGAATCGATTTGGGACTTGCCCTCGATGAAAGGCACCTTCGGTCAAGTGATTTCCACTCCCAACCGAATATTGATGATCGTGAACCCGAGACTCGACCCCGATGAGATTCCCGAGTCGGAGCTTTTTGAACACCCCGGTCTGACCGGGATGCAAGCCACCATCGTCCATGAGTACGGCCACGCCATTCATCGGAGCGTTCAGCGAAAGACGATGGCTAATCCAGATTCAGCGAGTTATCTTTTGAGTTGGACAGAGATGATGGGGGAGAACCCAATCACGACCTACGGCTCTCGGAGCATGACCGAATCCCTGGCTGAGAAGTTCGTCCGGTACTACCACGAGATGGAGGGCGGCGAAGGTTGGGAAGAGTTCATCGAAAACAGTCGAGAGATATTGGGTCTTTCCGAAGGGGTCGGAGCAGCGATATGACACAGCAAGAAAACCCCCAGGACAAGTACCGGCTCTACGGCATCGACAAGAATGGCGACCGGCATGACCTTGGTGTGTTCTCCGATGCCGAGTACGCCGGAGTGTGGGACTTGTTCGATGAGCTTTATGAGAGTGTTGAAACCGTGGTGCTGACATGACCACTTATCTCACTCCGATGTGCTACTCCTGTGTGCATCTCAATCCCGGCGAATTGACATGCACTGCCTTTCCGCAAGGCATCCCCGATGAGATTCTCGATGGCCGGGTCGATCATCGTGAGCCGGTGGAAGGCGACGGCGGGATTCTCTTTGAGCAGTCGCCGGACTCGCCGGTGCCACCCTTTGAGATGTATCCCTTCGCATCGAAGCAAGCACTAGTCTCGTCGCTTCGTGAGCGAGTCCACCGGCGCTGATCTAGGCCCGCATCTCCATCGGTTCTCGGATGGGTCGGTCTGTACCGGACGGCTGCGAAACTATCTGGCGGTGAGCAAGACGGTGATTCACCACGACCACTACCCGATTGAGGTCAATGTGACGGAGTCGCTCGCTCGGTGCGACTCTTGCGGCGTGACGGGCGTGCTGGTTGTACGAGATGCCCCCACTGAGGCCCGCCGTAGCCAAAGTGCAGTGCTCCCTCCCACCACTTCGGGCAGTCGGTCGAGCACACTGCATAGCTGACTCCCTCGTGCATGGCTCGGGTGTAAAAGACCGGGTCGATTTCAATTCCACAGAAAAAGCAGCGTGGATCGTTGGCGACCTTGTCCCGTCCTCTTGGTGATGGAGTTTTCACAAACCAAGGTCTTCGTCCCGAGGGCGCTCTCGTTCGATCATCTCATTTCGCCACCGGAGGGTGTGCGGATCGTAGGGAGCAAGGTTCGGAGCTTCGGGGTCAACGTCTTTGAAAACTTCCAGCTTTCCAAGTCGCCGCTTATCCAGTTTGTCCCAGGCAATGAACATGAAAAACAGCCATCCACCTAGAAGGCAAATGACTGCTATCCATTCCAGAATGTCGATCAAGATGTCTTCGGTCATCGCGACTCCGCATCCTTGAGAGCCAGAGAGATTAGGTCGATGCGCTGAATCTCGGCGGCAAGCTGCCGGTGTTCATCAGTGCCCTTCCCTACCTCGCCCATCTCTTTGTGTGTTGCCCGCTTGCGATCCCTCAGCAAGCCCTCGATGTATCGAGCCTGGTGTTCTTCGACCGTGATGATCTTCACGGTTCCTCCCTCAGTTAGTTCACTTTCGTCCAAGTGAAATCGAACCAATCGTCCTCTGCTTCGTTGTATCGATCCCGCTGCAAGTCCCAATGAGCACGCCAGACGGCGTACAGCATTTTGTGTCGATCCTCTTCGCCCTGATCGATTTCATCCTTGACCGACGTGTAGTCAATCTCAGAAACCGCCTTGCTGAAATAATCAGCGACAACGACTCTCGGAACCGTTTTGCGGAATCGGTAATCGCTCCCGCTCTTCTCGATGATGTCACCGGGGCCGAAGGCCCGCTGAATATCTTCACGGACTCTGGCCCGCACCATGAGGTAATCGGGACTGTCCTTGTGCTGGACGATGGAGAAGAACCCATCCTTGGTGAATATCCACATTGGCCTCACCTTCCTTTCATGTCTGTATCTAGGTCAATTTCATGTGAGTGTAATAGGCTGGCTACTTCATTGCAAAAGCACTTCCGCCGCTTCGGGAACCAGGCTACGGGTTGCGATAACCCATCGATGGTCGTTTTCTAGTGGATGGTCGAGTTCGACAATACAAACCAAATCTCCGAGTTGAGTGATCTTCCCCCTCTTGCCTTCGACTGTTTCCAGAGAGCTTCGGAACACTTCATCGGCAGAAACAACGACGACTCTCATTCCGACTTTCAATTTCATCGGAGCAAGACCTCGTCAGCAAACGGCACCAGCCGACGATTCCTGATCCACGCCTTGTTACCCCGGTCAGCCGAGAGACCTTCGGTATCGAGTTTCACCAGCGAGCAATATTGCGTGTATTGATCGTCGTGGTATCGGACGATGGTTCCTGTCTCGTTGTCAAAAAGGGAGTTCTCTTGTGCCTCGGAAGCGGGGAGTATCGAGACTCTCATTCCCGTTTTCATGGGAGCAAGTAGGACGCCGCGGCGTTGGTGTCCCTGAACTCAGAGCATCCGCAGATGCCTCCCGGTTTGACGGGAGCAGTGCAAACATCGTGACTGTCGCCGCCGATGTGTCCGGTACTTCGATGCCCGCAGAGGCAGACCGGATTGAGGTCTTTGAAACCGAGGCATCCACACCCGTCCTTGTAGCAATCACCAGCGGAATTCAGATTGTGGTGGGCGCGCCAGTGACCGCACTGGCAAGGGTCGTTGGTGTATCTCTTCTGCACCGTCACTCTTCCTCGGGAAGCTCATCACCAAAGAGAAGATCGGCAGCGCTTGGAGACTTGGCCTCAGCCGCCTTCTCAGCGAAAGTCCCGAGAGAACCATCAGCCAGGCCATACAACTCCAAGACCTTTCCATCCTTGCCGTAGGTCTTGCCGTCGAAACCGGTGTAGGTGACTCCCTCGGCGGGAGTGGCGACCAGCGCCGCCACCCCTCCGTCCAAGCCCTCCATCGCCTCGGCCATGCTCGGGTAGGGCCAGCCGTGATTGTCGGCGCAAACCGGGCCGTAGCCTGCGTAGATCGACCGCTCGTCGGTCAGATGGGCGGCACAGTTGACGCAGATGCCGTAGGTCTTACCGAAGGCCTTGGCCTCTTCCCAAGTGAGCTTGGTGGTTTCGTCCAGGCCTTTCAGCCCGCCTCGGCCTCGGTAGTCGAACTCCCACTTGGTGAGTGGGCCGGTCTCGGACTCGACTTCGCTCATCCGCTCGACAAGCACCTTCGCCACGGTGTAGCCGTTGCGGGTCGTGTAGACCTTGACGTACTGACCGGCTGCGTTCTTGTGCATTCCAGCGGGCGGGTCAACGTAGGTGGTCTTGGGCTTGGGCAGCTTGGGAGCGGCTAGTGCCCGCTCGATGCAAGCACTCGCATCGCCTTTGAGAAGAACCCCTTCGGGAGCTTCCCCATCGACAAGCCATGCTCCGGCACCATGCCATGTGTCCCAGGCGGCGAGCCGAATGGCGCAACCCTCGGCGAACTTCGGATCAACCTCACGCTCAGAGAGAAGGGTTTTCAGAAAAGAAACTTGTTTCTCGGTTGCGGGTGCTGGTGCTGTCATGTCTGGCTCCTGTCTCTTGCTTGCCTTACAAGGCAATTATATCGAAATGAAAATACTAAGTCAAGTCGATCTGTCCAGCCTCTATCGCTCTGAGCCAATCAAGCATCTCTGTTTGGCTCGGTTCAGGCTTGGGATGATTCCACTCCCAAATCCCATCCTCAGCCAGCATCAATGTCTGATCGCAGTAACGGCAGGGAAGTAAATCGCCAGGCTCGGCATCATCGAGAGCGCCCGTCACTTTTGAAACTTGCCACGTTTGGAGACAGCACCGCATTACACCGCCGATGCGAAGTCGGTGCTCTCTCATGTGCGGTTGTCGGAAATGAGAAGTTGTGCCATTGCGTCCAGATCGTCCCACGGCAGATCGTAGAACTCAATGACGGCGGCGGGGGGAGTTTTCAAAACTGAGCAGAAGGTCAGTTGCTCGTGGTCGCTCAGATCGAATTCCCAACCCTGGCCCTCTTCGTCCTCAAGGTAGACCGGAAACGAAGAACTCTCGACCACGAAGGCGTCGTAGCCCAAGTGGACGAGAGTTCTGGCTAGTAGGTAGCTCCGAGGGAGATGGCCTTCCAGATCGGCGACTGAGAGCCGGTAAACCATCTCCGCTGCGGCGACGGCCTTACTTGGCGGCAGCGTCACCATTGGTGTTGTACGCCCTCGGGACGTAGCCAGCGGCGACGAGTGCTTGCTGCACCCACCCGATGGAGTACCCGGTCACAGCCGAGATGTCCTTCAAGGCCACGCCATTCTTGCGCGCAGTCATGCCGAGCTTCCCGATCTTGGTCTTGGAAGCATCGATCTGCTTCTCCAACTTCGCGATGTTGTCGGCCTCGGCCTTGATCTTGGCGAGCGCATTGCTGGCTCGACCCTCTCGGGCAAGCTCGCCCTTTGTCTTGGTGGCAGTTGTCATGCCTTCCTTCCTGGCCCCGTTTAGAACGGAGCCTTGGGTTGAGTTTCGTCCTCTTCGTTGTTATCGGTTGTGGTGTCACTGTTCTCAACTACCGGTATCGGCGGCGGAACATCTTCGTCCTCTGCCGCAGCCGGGATTGGCGGCGGTGGGGGAAGCTCATCATCGGTGTCGGCCCCTAGCTCGGGAGTGGGCGGTGCCTCGTCACTCGATGTCCCTGGCGGGTGCAACGACTTGACATCGGTTCGCATTTCCTTCTCCCATTCCCGGTGGGCGACAGTCGCAACCACGGAGCGCCCGAGCATCAGTGATGCGATCTGCTCGGCACTCGGCTGGTTGGTTGTCAAAAACTCCGGCGTGAATCCGAGAGCACGCATGGCTCGCATGAACATGCGGCGATGGCCCGGCTTGCTGGTGTTGTCGGGGAACACGAGGTTGTTCCACAGCCACTCCCCGTTGTACGCCCCGCCGTCGATTTCCAAAACCATCTGAATCATCGTCTTGCCGGTGCCCGCTGGTGCGACTTCGGCCTCGATTACTCGGGTGTCGTACTTCCCGATAGGAACAAGGTCAGTCGTTGCCGCTCCGTCCGGCCCGCCGCCAATGAGGTCATTCCAATCCAAACTCATGTGTCCTCTTTCGTTACGCCCGCTGCTTCCAGAATTGCTTTGTCGCTCGGCTCTTCCGGCACCGGCAACGGGAAGACCTTCTCGATGAGGGCTTCCAAATTGGGGTCGTCTACTACTGGCGGGATTTTGCCTCCTAGTCTCTGGCCTGCCTCAAACTGCGACGTGCGCCTCGTGAGCAGCCGTCGCTTCTCAACCAACTCGTCGCCCTCCTGCTCCATCTCGACGTAGAGATACCCGGTGAGGTCGAGGAAGTAGGGCATCACGTCTTGTAGCTGTCCCTGGACGAATGGCCCCCACATGCCATCCCGGTTCTTCGCCATGCTGGTGAGCACGACGCACTCAAGCGGCTTGGTGGGGTGCACGGTCAAGTCCCTGATGTCACGGATCAGACCGGCGACCTCTCGGAAGGCATCGCCCCATTGCTGCAATTGCAACTGGCTACGGCCCGAGATGCCCTCGATATAGCGTTGCTGCAATTCGGAGATGGAGTCGATGATGAAGGAATTGAACGGGTGCTTGCCCGAGGCCAGCCATTGGTAGGCCTTCTGAACTGTGTCCCATGACCGGGTTGGCACCACGCACGTATCCCACGACCCATCGGCTTCGGGCGGGGCACTCTTGGCCGGGTTCCAATCGATTCGTTTGATGGGGAGAAAGCGTGAGGCAGCTTCCACGTCCATGTAGAGCCGGGGCGCGGGCGACGTGACCGAGAGAGTTGATTTCCCGCTCTTCGATGCGCCGTAGATGAGGAACGAAACGCTCCTGTCTTCACTCATGCCGTTGTGCTCCAATCAGGGCCGGAAGTCCTTGAGGTTCCCGGCACCACATCTGACTCGTCAGATTTCGTTTCAGTATAATACCTTTCATGCCTTCCACCAACCAGGAATTTGACATTCAGATATTCCTCAGCCGCCGCTGGTGAGTCGTCAGCGATGAGGCAAGGCTGTCGATAATCGCACCAGGCGCAGTGCTGGTTGGGACTCGGGTAATCGGACTTCTCATCGATGGCTCGGATCATGTCGATGCAGATGCGCTCGATGTCTCGGAGCCGGTTGGGGCCGGAGCGAGCAGTGCCGGGAACCTTGAATCGCTCGATCTTGGGAGACCGGCCCTTGACGAGCACGGTGTACCAGGCCTCGGCCATCGGATCGTCGGGGTGGCTGAGATTCTCGATGGCGGTGTAGACGTGGTGCTGGTAGCTGTGCTCCAACCGAGCACGCTGGCCGGAGTCCCATCTCCCGAGAGATTTGAAATCGTTCAGAACTAAGAGGCCGGAGTCTTCCCGTCGAAACTTGGTGTCGATCTTCCCACGGAGCAGGACATCTCCCCCGAGAATCTCGGCCTCGATCATTTCCTCGGTGCTCACCACTTCCAGGCCGTGGTCAGCCCCGGTCTCTTCCAGCCAGTCGAAGTAGGCCGAGACCAGGCGACGACCGAGAGCGATGTCCTTGTAAAGCTCGTCCATTTCCCACTCGGGAACCGAGTGCTCTTCCTGCCAGGCCACCGCCTTCGCCGAGAGAGCGTTGTAGAAAACCACCGGGTCAGCCCCGCCGCCGGAGTAGTAATTTTCAAAAACCTTGTGCACCCGGCTCCCGAGTTCTCGGTAACCGTGCACTTTCGGGTGTGGGTGGAAGTCCCGCACGTAGTTCCAGTTCCAGAGTCGGCGGCACTCAAGGAAATTGTCGATGTCGGAGTGGGTGAAGATCATCACGATCCCATCAACTCCAATTCGTCGGGGAGCAGGATGATGACTCCGTCCAAGTCCTTTTCAGATAACTCAAGCTCGGTCTCGTAGGGAGCGAAGACGGACTCGGGCACTTTCAAATTGACCGCGATCCATACTCCCGGTGATTCCGGTTTGCGGGTTCGCACCGTGTTCACCATCACCTTGCCGTGAGCAGATTTTTCAATTCGTAAATACGCCCTGCCGGTCAGCATCACGTTCCCATCATCGACATCATCGGCATCATCACAAACCCCACTTGCTCATCGTCCGGCCCGTCGAGATGAAACATGTTCTTGGGGTTGGTGTCGAAACTCAGCCGTACATCGCCGGGAGCCAGAACCGAGACCATCGCCCGCAGCATTCCGGCATTGAATGCGATGGAGTAGTCGGCAACATGCCAGTCGCCAACCAGGGTCTCTTCGCTGGTGCCGACATCAGTTCTGAAAGCCGAGACTTCCCCGCCCTTCTTGGATTTCAAATCGAGCTTCATGGGGAGATGACCGCGTGCGATCACGCTGGCTCGATCACAGGCGGCGAGCAAGTCTTCACGAGTCGTTTCAAAATGTCCGAGTAGGTCGAAGCTGTCGAGTGCGGTTTGGAAGCTCGGGAACTTGGCATCGCTCCGAAGAGTGCTGATCGCATTCATCCCCTGTCGAAACGTGACCCGATTGTTCTGCACGATGACATCGACATCGCCGCCACCCGAATCCAAAACCTTCTCGGCGAGGGGAAAGAACCCGCTCGGCACCACGACTTGCTCCCCGGCCTCCCACGGCGGGGTTCCGAGATGAGTCACCACGGTCATGCGGAACTTGTCGGTGGTGATGAAGTGCTGCCCGGTGATAAGCACGGTGTCAGTGCGGTAGGCACCGAGGTAGCGGATCGCTCGGAGCAGTTGCTCGATCCCGATTTTGAAAGTGGTTTTCTTTGAGAAGACCACGTCCATGTAATCCGCCGGGTTGCCGTAGCCGAGTTGGTACTTGGGGCCGAGCGAACTTTTGAGAATCAGCCTGCCGTCCTTTTTTGAAAGCGTGACATCTCCCGGCGGCATTGCCTTCACCGCACGGATTGCTTCCGGTGGCAAAAGCAGGCGGTCGCCTTCCTCGGCGAGTGGGATGGGGATGGCGGTCTTGATCGCAGTCGTGGTGTTGTGAGCCGAGAACACGACCCACTCCCCGGTGCAGTCGAGAAGGACTTGCCGGTGCACAGCGATGCCGCTCGACAAAGCGAACTCGACCTTTTCCAAGGCAGTGCTGAGGTCAGATTGCGGGGCAGTAAGAATCAATGTCTGAGGCTGTTTCCGAGTCGCCTCACCCTACCAGCCCGAAGTCAGCGCCGGTCGTTTACCCGCTGATCTTGTTGCTCTCTTTGCTGCTTGTTGATTCGTCGGCCCACGAGCACGGCCAAGAGCACGAACATCACCAAGAGGGTGATGGTGACACCGACCAACATGCCTTGCGCGAACTCACTCACTAAGACGCTCTTGCAAGGCTTCGTAAATGGAATCCATCTCAGCTTCGGTGGCAATGAGATGAATGGTTGGCCCACCGCCACCGCCCCGAGTGGCCTTGACTCGTACCTTGGCTGTGGGCACAAGCTCCATGAAGGTGTCTGCGATCTTCACCCCGGCGCTGCCGTACCGAACCATTACCTCGTCAGCCATCAGTCTCCCTCTCTTCCTTGGTGTGCAGATACGGACAAGTCGCTGGCTGGCAATTGCCGAGCCGATGTTCCTTGAACCGATCTATCCGAGTGCGCCCGAGCAGGCGGCTCACAGTCTCGTCGTAGCGCTGCGCTGCTTCGGCTACTGCCGGGTTGGTGCGCTCCAATTCCTCAAGTTCCTCGGTGAGTGTCCTCTTGCGATTTACCATTTGCGGCGTATCCAAGCCACTAGAGCCGTCCAGTAAACCCAGGTGACGACGCTGACCCTCTTGGCGAGTGTTGGCCTGCTCATTTACAATCCCCGACATTCGCCCCGATTGTATGGACTCCAAGCTGTCCAGCCCTGTATGTCCTTGATCCTGGCGGCGGCGTAGAGGTTCTTCTCGGGGATCATCAAGTCGTTCACTGACATTCCGAAGTCATTGGCCCATCCTGGCATGACTTGCATCAGACCGGAGGCTCCGCTCGGGTTTTTCGCAGTGGGATTTCCCGCGCTCTCTCGCTCCATGAGGCAGAGGGCGGTCTCGACATCACCAGGGGCGAAGTGTCCGGCCACCAGCGGACGCCACTCTTCGACCGAGTCCATCCAAATCTCGCCCGCCGCTGCTTGGGACACTTCCCCGGTCGCTGACGCTATCGCCGCTGTAGTGGTCGGGCTGCAATCGCCGGTGAAGTGGCAGGAATGGCGGGATTCAAAATCCTGTCTTTCAAAATTCAGAACCGCCAGCCGCTCGATGGCGCTCGATGTGAGCACGTCGGTTTCCTGAATGTCTTGGTAGACCTTCTCAACTCGGGCTTCCCAACTCGACTCCCACTCTTGAATCTCTTCGTGGTCGTGAGCTTGGGCGGTCAGGGGTATCAGGATCAATGCAGCGGCCAGGGCCAGTCTTATCTTGGTCATGTTGTCCTCTTGTTGGGTTGGTGTCAGAAGCGAGAGGGGAAGTTCGACTTGCCGTTCGATCTACGACCGCGAACCGGCTTCCCGCTCTCAGTCCACATGCTCAGATATTCAACTCGGGTCAAGCCCTCGATGTCCTCTGGCAATGCGCCTTCGCCGGACTCATGTTGCCCACGGAGCTTCTCTGATTCCCAATTCACCACGACCCCACCTTGGTACAAGTAGGGCGCGTTGATTCGGAAACGGGTCAATTCCACGGCCACTGAAAACGCCGTACGAAGGAAGGCTGTCGGGTGGCTATCTCGCCGGTGAGAAGAGCGGCCTGGCTTTCCTCGGGCAGACCGAGAACGAGCCGGTTGATGCCGTCCCACTCCGGCCACTCTTTGTAATCAACGCCCCGCTCGGCAAGTTGCTGCGACACCACTTGGGCCATCTCACTGAGGTAGCCCTCGTGGTCGGCGTAGATATGCTCGTCGTTCTGCTCGTAGATTTCCCGCACGACCTCGTCGTTGCGGCCAGCCCAATAGCCGGAGTAGTACGCGTGCCGGGCTGTCTTGCGCTGCATGATGAACATGGACGCGACGAGTGCGATAAGCACCAGCGACATGACGATGTCAAGAGTCTCGGTCATTCCTCTTCGTTCGCTCCCACTCCAAGGACGGCTCCAAGCTCGTCCATCACCCCTTGCACTCGCTCTAGGTCGGATGGCGACATCACCCTTAGCGAGAAGAACATAGGGTAGCCATTGACCGACCGCGGGCCTGCCTTATCCAAGTGCTCGTAGATCAGTCCGACCGGGGCAGCATCCTCAATCCCACCGGGGAGAACGACATCGATCACGGACTCCTGATATTGCTCGGGTGTCATCATCGACAAGACGGGGAACACCATCGTTATGTCTCGGGGATCGAGAAGTTGCCGGTCGGTGAACACCGTCCCGGCCATGATGCCGAGAGCAAGCTCCCGTACCTCGGGATCAGTCAGTGACACGTAGCTCAAAGTAAAATCCTCGGGTCGTTGTTCGGAGGGCATCGGCGTAGAACCGAATGTTTGGGACTATCGCTTCTCCTATCACCGCTGCCCTCCAAGCAACGACCATTTTCAGTTGGGTTCATTTTCTTCCTCGTGCTTCATGCTCTCTGAATCTGGCAAACTCGGCGGCGCTCCATGAAGTGAGATGCCAGAGTCCGCACGTCTTGCATTGGTAGGGCCGGAGGTTCAGTTGCTTCCTCCCTTTCGCCCATTTCTTAGCCCGATCCCTGGTATTGAAAACACGCTTGCCGCATGTAGCCGAGATAGCCGGACGGGTTTGTTGATTGTCGGTTGAGGGCCGTGGTGAGTGGCTCCCCGCGCTCTTCGTCATGCGGCCACCACCAATTTGATGATGTCGTCAATGTCGGATTCAAAAATTCTGCCGTTGCGCTCTTCGTTCCATGACGAGCAACAAGGCTGACTGCTTGGGCCGTCGTAGGTGCAGTGGCCCTTCCAAGGCATGTCGAGTCGTTCGATGATCGACTCACGCAAGGCCGTCATATCGATCATGCGGCTTGTCGCTCCCCGGTACGGGCGGATCGGAACTTGTTGTGCACGTCTTTGACGCCCTTGAGTAAATCCTCGTAGTCGCTGTAACTGAGTTGGGCGACCCACGACCCGGCATTGTCGAGTGAGCGCTTTGCCAGAGCATGATGATTCTCGGCTTCGATTAGATCGCTGCACTCGGAGCACGCCGCCCATGCCCCGAGTGACCCGCTGACTTCGTCATAGACGAAGCTCTTGGCCGGGTAAGCCCAAGCGACTTCCGACGAGCCGCAAAAATCACACTTCGGTTCCTTCACAGCAACCGGCCCTCGACTCTGATGCTGATGAGCCAGGCAACGCCGTTCTCATCGACGGCAACCCGGCTCCCGTCCTGTGCTCGGGCCACCACGTTCAGTCCGGCATCGATGAGGAAGTCGTCGGGAACCTTGTCACCGATCCCATCAAGCTCGACTCCCTCGACGTTGGCTCGGTAGACGTATCGACCCGCTCCGACTCGGACGAGACCGGGTTCCTTGCTCACGAGGTTGCTGATTGCCTGACTGATCTGGCGGATGGAGAACGTGCTCTCGGGGTCGAGCAGTTTTTGAATATCCCGGCTGGTGAGTTCCTGGCCTGGATGCGATGTGAAAACCGTTCTCACTATGTCAACGTGAGAGTTGCTTCTCTTCGACTCCCGGTGCACGTCGCCCATGTCCTTGTCGAGATTGTCTGGCTGGTAGGAATACACGCCCTGTGAGATGCGGACGATGCCGGTCGTTTCCCGGTTGTTTCGCAGATACGAGAGAGCGGTTGAGGCCTGGCTCGCGTTGATAGCTCCGTCCATTGAATCAACGATGTCCTTGGCGGTGACTTCCACCTTGCCGGTGTTGAGCAGAGCGACCCGAACGGCCTCGGTGAAAGACCCGTTGTCGTTGTCCTCGATGTCCTCGATGTGTCCAATCACAGTCATGTGCTTCTCCTGAATAGCTCTTCGTGTAAAAGCTCTCGATGGTTATGAGCGCCTTCCACCTTGTACCCGTCCTGATACCGATATTGTCGGGACACCATCCGATAGCTGTAGGTGTCCCTCCCATACCCGACCACGCAAAGATCGATCCGCTCGGTGTGACACCGCTGGCAGATCAGAACACGGACTGCGTCGGGATGCCAGGGATGGTGAAGCGCTCGGGATTTCAAATCCTGATCGTTCGACTTTGCCACCGGCCCAACGTAGCTCGGCATCCAAGCGTGACCGATAGTGCGGCATTCCAAATACTCCCGATTGAGTTTGTGAATCCCGGTTGTGATCTGCTCGACGCTTGGCTCGATCCGCTCAGTCATGGTCGGCCCATCTGAGGTCTGGAAGGTCGGGCGAAGCTGAGAAGAGTCGATCAGCATGTAGCTGGCAGAGGGGAAGCACGTCACCCAATACCGCTACGGCGGGCGCGTGTTCGCATTGGCTCAAAGCACAATTCATTTCTTGTCCAGGCCTTCTCTCGGTCTTGTCTTGCGTGGCAATTTACCACCGCCTGCAATCACGGCAACGGCATTCTTCGGCTTACGGCGACAAGGCTCCAACGGATGGTCACGAGTCGGCTCCCCGCAGTTGTGGCAGAGGGTGATTCCTAGACCCTTGAAGTCGTGGTCGCCGTAAGTCTCCGAGCGCTCAGAGCGCCGGTCGGGACGACCTTCGGAACGTCGGCTCATTACGAACCCCATCCGCTTCCCCGCTTTGAGGCGAAGGCCTTGTCAACCGCTTTTGAAATCACTCGTACCAACTCCATCGGCAGAGACTCGGCGTTGTGGTGGTGCCTGTCGATCCTGATTGCCTCAACGTTCGGTATCGCATGGTCGGCTTGATCGACCCAAATGATGGCGACCCCGGCCTTGTGCATTCGCTCCATCCAGGCCGCTCGCTTCTCTGGCTCAAAGGCGTTCACAAGCTCGTTGTCTGAAATCACGATCAGCACCTTGGCTCCTGGCGCAGTAGTCAGACCAAGCGCTCCATCCAGAGCGGCCATTGCGATGTCGAATTCCTCGACCCCGCCATTGGCTTGACGCTCCCGAACCTCGGTCGGAATCTCGTCGGGGTTCAAGACCGATTCGACAAACGTTCCGAAGGTGACGGCTGCGGTCTTAGCGTGAATCCGGTGACCCGCTTTGCCCACGATGTAGGCAGCGGTGGCGACCATGCTCTGCGCCCAAGACATCGACCCCGAGGTATCGGTTGCGATGCCCACTATGACCGGAGCGCCAAGCCCATGCTTCCGCTTTTTGTCGATCCAGGGCTTGGCCGTGCTCATGCGACCCTGCGCTCGTTCGGCAGATCGCCTCACCGCTTCCCGGCTCTTGAGTCGTCCGGTGGGCTGCTCAGAGAGCACCCGCGCTGAGGTAATGGTCGGAACCGTCAGAGTCTCAAAGTGCTGTGCCAGCTTGTTCGATGCCGCAACCTCATGGGGAGTCGGCTTGCGGACTTTCCACTGAGCGCCCTCGTAGCTCTGCCTCTTTTCAAAAACCTTCGACACTGCTTCCCGAGGGTTGGTGGTCTCGATTTCGACCCGCTCCCAATCCACTTCCTCGACCAGCTTGGTCACGGCCTTGCGGAATGCCGGGATGCCGTCAGCGGTGGCGGATGAGGACTCACCCTTAACCTCGATTACCGGCAATTCATCGGCATCAACGAATTCACTTTCGTCGGATTCGCCGTCGCTACTCTCACCGTCAGTGGGTTCGCCGGGAGCATCGCTTTCGCCTTCCCCGCCATCTCCGTCGCCGTCGCCGCCGCCCTCACCCTCTTCGCCATCTTCCTTGTCGGCATCCTCGGTCTTGCCCTTGGTACCGACTTCGCCCTTGGCCTTTTCCTTGACATGATGGGAGCAACCGCCTTCGTCACCCTCAGTATCTTCGCTGGTGATTCCGGCAGTCTCATTCCATTCCTTGGCAAGTTCGACCAGCCGTTCAAAATCACGGTCGGCATCGACTGCCATCGCCTCGTCATAGATGTCGGTCAGATCATCGATTAGATCGTCACCGAAATGAGACCGCATGACATTGTCAATGGGCGAGAATTCCAGGGCGCTCAGAGTCCCGGCGTTGGCCCGACCCTTGATAAGTGCCCAGGCCTGCAATGCCTGTCCAACCGAAACCATGTCGGCTTTTGAAAGCTCATCGAAAAGCAGTCGTCCGACTGCCCTCAGATATTCCTTCGTTCTGAATTTGGGGAAGTGCGGGTTCCGCTCATCGATAGCCCGCTTCTCAACTCGGCCTTCCTCAAAGATGGTCAGAGTGTGAATGATGGGCAGAGTTGTCCTGAATTTGGTACCGGCCCAAGTTGACCAACGAGCGTGCGCCGCCTCGTGAATGAGGACACCGAGAACCTCCCGTCTGATCTTGTTGTGAGCCTTGGTGCCGCCAGCGGTCATTGACCGTCCCGAGTAGCGAACCCAACTGTCACCGTCGAGGATGGCCTTCGCCAGATCGCTCACGTCAAGGTCAGGATGGAGTCTCAGAAACTCGCCAACGTGGAACGTGATGTCGGCCTCACCCGGCGTGTACCAGGCCATCGCCGGGGCGGGCTTCACGGTATCCCAACTGACCTTCGCCAGAACACCGTCCCGTTTCAGGCCCATCTCCCTCAGCATCTCATTTAAGACTCGCTGAAATTCGACCTTGGTGCTCATCAGAACCGAGATGTCGGGGTAGGCGTTCTTAACCGGAGCGATGGTGGTCATTCCGGTACCCAAGTCTCGTCGTCAATCTTGCCGAACAGTCGGTTGTTCCGAGTGCCGCCGTCGTAGCGAGCGGACGGCTTCTGGCCGTTGTTGATCGACTCGATGTCAGACTCGGTCAACTGCACCAGGGTTGGCACGCCTCGCACCACTGCTCCGATACTGTCGGACTCGGACTTGGCGAGCAGAGTACGGACTTGCTCTCGGGCGGCAGCGTGGTCGGCGTACTGCAATCCCGACCAACGGGCTTTCTTGGAACCCTTGGCTCGCTGGTAGACGTAGACGTTGTTCCCGGTGAGGAACACTTGCACTTGGCTGTGCAGTTTCATGGACTCCCGGTAGAACCGGAGGTACTCGATATGAAGCCCGTAGGCATCGATGCCGTCATGCCGATCTATGCGGTCGGTCTTGACGATCTTGGCGGTAGGTGTGGTCATAGGCGTTCTCCTATTTCTTGTCTGTGTCTGATCTGATTATAGCAGGTCGTAATTGTTGTGTGTCCTAGAAGGTCAGTGCCTTGGCATCCGCTCCGAACACCGACTTGATTGCCTCGGTCACGTAGACCCGATCTTCGGGCCGGGCCTGGCCGACGAAGTTGGCAAGTGCCACTTCCTCACCGTAGGTCTCGGCAATGTCTCGGTAAGCCAGCACTTCACGAAGCTGCGGAGGGTTCCCCACAACGCCGCTCTCGGCTTTCTTCTCTAGGTTCCTGGCAACCTCGATGATCTGCGCCGGAACCTTGAGGGTCTTGGCAATTTTCCAATCGGTTTTCATCTCGACATGAAATGCGAACCGGCTCAGAAGCGCCTCGGACATCACTGCCCCTGGCACGTCGGGGTTGGTTGCCCCGAACACCAAGAACCCTTCCTTGGCCTTGACCTTGCCCCGGTCGGGGTTGGCGGTCACGGTGATTTCGCCTCGACCGTCCATCAGTGAGTAGACCACCGACAATTGCCTCGGGTCGATCAGCGCAATCTCGTCAATGAGAAGAGGCACGCCGTTCTCGGCTGAGACAATGGCCGGGCCATCGACCCATGCGTAGGTGCCGTCCGGTTGCTGAACCCATGAGCCGACAAAGTCTGCCGCCTCGGTCTCGATGGAACCCTGGACGGTAATGACATTGTCCAAGGCCGCTTCGATCAGCGCCGTCTTGCCGGTGCCGGGAGGCCCATAGAGAAGCACGGCGAGATTCTGACTGTATGCCTTCTCGATGAAGGCCACGTCTTGGAATGAGGTACCGCCGATATTGATTCCCCGAGGCAAGTAGGTCTCGCCGTTGGGTCGCTGGTAACTCTTTTTCAGCGGACTGAGAACATTGGCAGCGGCGGCGACATCAGCATCGCCCGCTTTGCCTTTGACGAAGCTCTTGCCGGGCACGTAGACCTTGACAAGCTCTTCGTTGAATTTCGACAGAGCTTCGTCTGTCGCGAGAAGTATGGACATTGGCATCGTTCCTTTCATGTCTGTTTCCTTTTCTGAATTGTAGCGGATTTACAATCCACTGCAAATCTCATCTGGCGTGAGGCTGCATCCTAGAGAGCACGGTCACTTGACCCCTCGTATTTCGTAGGTGACCATCAGGGCCGCAGCCTGCGCTTCCTTGGCCTCCCGAACCTTGCCGGTCTTGGTGGCCTCCGTCCACTGGCGAACCAGGGCGGCTTGTTTGTTTTTGAGTTCAATCACTCTTCGCTCCATTGGCGTGTCTCTCTTTCTCAAGCGGTCTTGCTGATGGTGTAACCGGGAACTTGGATCAACTGACCCGTCCCGTCGAGTTCCACCATGTAGAGCTTCTCGGCGGCGGTTCCCTGGATGCCTGCGATGAAGGTGGCAGTGGCGGTCACGTCACCGATGGTGATGTAGACCTTCTCGCCACCGAAGAGGCCCGACGTGTCGCCGTACCTCCGGCTCATACGGCCCACGGGAATCGGGCCATGTTTTCCTCGTCGGTCATAAACCGATACGTGGCACTGGCCTCAACGAATTGGACAACCTCTCGACCAACCAGGCTCTTGAGCGGCCACTCGGTTGTCTCGTAGACAACCTCGGGGGTCTCAGCCTCGTCCGAGGCCAACGTCCAAACCAGGCCGTAGTAGACCTCTTCGGAGTCGTAGCGTTCCCACACAACGGGAACGGGAGTAGTGGTCATAGGCGAGCCTCCTGTCTGTGTCTGTGTCTTGCTCACGAGCCAATTATACATCGGTGTAATTGTTATGCAAACTCCGCAAGGGTGGCGAGCTTCTGACTCAGAGCTTTGAGTTCCTCTTTGGTCAGCTTGTAGAAGTTGCTCGACGTACCTCCCTCGATTGGGTTGGTGACGGCAAGCCAGCCATCTTCGTAGAGCGAGAGGCTCACGTCCTTGTCGTCCTCTGCTTTGAGTGTCAGCACTGCTTCCATAATGGGTCTCCCTTCGTTGGGGCTTGTTCTTACCCTCAGAATTATACTCATCTGTAATTGAAATGCAAATCCAGATGGAATAGAAAAACCCCCTCCAACTGGCAGAGGGGGTTTAACTAGCTGATTCTGCCCACGCCCACTTCCCCGAGGGCGCTCAGGAGGGACTTGTCAACCGGGGATTTCTACCAGGCCGGTCTCGTTTTCGATCCGCAGAACAGGCTTTGTTTTCGCGTCCTGCAACATGCCTTGCAGAACCAAGATCATCTCGTCCCGAGAACCGGCGGTTGGAGTGACCGGCTTGGCCGTCCACGAGTGCGGGCCTTCGTCGTCGTAGTAAACCTCGTGCATGGTGAAGACCCTCTCTTCGTCTTCCTC